>WSSedL1CaDRAFT_10000235_pt1 | contig 38635 bp, 38 predicted proteins | sample WetSurSL1Cattail_FD_9464 | JGI IMG/M metagenome (IMG submission 9464)
CTCCCTGCCGATCTCGCTTCCGGGTTCCGAGAGCTTGGCGGGGGTGCCCTTGATCGGACCGGTGTACGCCAACCTGATCAGCGGGCAGACCCTACCGGTCTATTTGACCATCGCGCTGGTGTTCCTGACCGCCTGGACCTTGAGCAAGACCCGCTTCGGCCTGCGCTTGCGTGCGGTGGGCGAGGAACCCAAGGCGGTCGATGCCGCCGGCATTTCGGTCGCTGGTTTGCGCTATCGCGCGGTGCTGATCTGCGGCGGGTTCACCGGCATCGCCGGAACCTATTTGGCCATCGCCCAGAACGCCAATTTCAGCCGCGAAATGAGCGCCGGCCAGGGCTATATCGCCCTTGCCGCGCTGATCTTCGGCAAGTGGAAGGCGTGGGGCGCGTTCTGGGCCTGCATTCTGTTCGGCTTCCTGGATGCCGTCGCCATCCGCCTGCAGGGCGTGCACATCGGCGCTTTCGCCGTGCCCACCCAGGCGATTCAAGCAATGCCGTATCTTCTCACCGTGCTGCTGCTCGCCGGGTTCATCGGTAAGGCGACGGCGCCGAAGAACGACGGAGTGCCCTATGAAAAAGGCGAATGAGGCCTTCCCCGCCGATCTTTTGAAGCTGGCAAAAAAGATGCGGGCGCGGGCCTATGCCCCCTATTCGAAATTCGCCGTGGGGGCGGCGGTGCGGGGAAAGAGCGGCAAATTATACGGCGGCTGCAACGTCGAGAACGCGGCGTATCCGGTGGGCATATGCGCCGAGGCCGGAGCGATATCCGCGATGGTGGCGGGTGGGGATAGTGAAATCGCCGAGATTCTGGTGCTTGCCGGCGGCGACGAATTGGTCAGCCCCTGCGGTGCCTGCCGCCAGCGCATTCGCGAATTCGCCAAACCGAAAACGCCCGTGCATCTGGCGCGCGAGGCCGGCAGCGGCGAGACGGTGACGCTGAAAAAACTGCTGCCGATGTCCTTCGGCCCCGGGCATTTGAAGTAGGGGGCGCTTATACCTGTTCGTCAGAGAGAAACGGCAAGTTCGACCCGTTCGTACGGCACGCGCGGCACCGTTTTGCCGGCAACGGTTTCAAGCTCGACCAGCCGGTAGCGCTCCATCGTGTGCAGCGTGCGCGACAGGTTCCCTTCGGCGCGGCCGGAAAGCTCGGCAAGCTGCTTCAGCGATGTCGGCTGCGAACGGCGGATGATTTCGAGCAACAACCGGTTGTTGGCCGACAGCACCTGCGCCAGCGATTCCAGCGAGGCAAACCAGACCTTGGGATCGTCGGGTTTCGGCTTCGTCTCGCCGCGGGCGATTTTCAGCGTCCGCGCCCTCATCGCCTCGGACGAGGCAATGCCGATTTTGAGAATTTTGACCTGCTTGGTCACTGAATGCCTTTGTCTTTCAAAAAAACGTCTATCTCGGTCCAGAAGTCGTTCAGAAGCATCTCGGCGTTGGTATAGGCGTAAGGTTTTGCTTTTTCGGCGCGATGCACATGATCGTTGAATTTGGCGGTTTTCTTCGATGGCGGACGACCGGTCGAAACCGGATGTGCGTTGTCGAAGCAGATCAGCCGTTCGCCGTCCGGGGAAAAAAAGCAAAGGCTATAATTGATGCCATGCGGTTTTGCCTCGGTGGCCGGAACCCGATTAGCCTCTATTTTCCACCAATGGCCGTCCTCCATCACATACATCGTACCGTCGAGATCGAGCAGATACGCCAACGTGGGATCGTCTTCGCCGATAGACTTATCACCTGATGATAACTTTGTCAATTTCCGAACGTCATATTGGTAGTGCGCTAATATCTTTGCCGATCCGCAAGTCGATCTGCACGGTGCAACCTGTTATCTCATCGCCCCCTATGCGTTGTTGTTTCAAGAGGGTATAATAAAAATTTGCGATGGTTTCGGCCCCGCTCACCGGATGGCGTATGATGAACCCGAGAGAGGCAAACCGAATAAATTCAGTTAACCGCCTCCATTGTACGTCGGTCATCTCAATTTCTCCGCGCAAACAACAATATGCCGTCGACGTCGCGCGTTTTTTGACGTTTCCATCATCAGTTTTAAATTCGTGAAAGTCTTGACCTTTATATTCATGCAATTTTGGTAGAACAAAATTCAGTTCTTCCGGCCAAGTGGGAAACTGCTGATTAAGGGGCGGGTGCATTTTTGCCTCCATAGGCTCGAATCAAATAGTCGAATACTATATGCAATGCTAACATGTTTACCGTTTGTTCTCAATATGTGCTGGTTTGTGGTGCTTATCCAAAATACTCAAAAATGGCTAGATTGCCGATTTTCGAAGACGTACCCCCTTCGGCCGCTGGCGCGCGAGGACGGCAGCGGCGAGACGGTGACGCTGAAGAAACTGCTGCCGATGTCTTTCGGCCCGGGGCATTTGAAGTAATTTTCACGCCTCAACGGGTGTTTGGCGAGCGCAGTGGTTGTGGCTGCTCAGACGTATCGGCGTGTTGCAGCGGCTTGCGCATGTGGATAACTTCCGCCTTTCGACGAAAGGCCCCCCATGCTCCCCCAAGAAATCATCCGCAAGAAACGCGACGGACAGGCGCTGTCGGACGAGGAAATCCGCTTTCTTGTGCGGGGTATCACGGACGGTTCGGTGAGCGAGGCGCAGGTTTCGGCCTTCGCCATGGCCGTTTTTTTCCAGGGCATGAGCGAGGCGGAAAAGGTGACGCTGACCCGCGCCATGACCGGTTCGGGCACGGTGCTCAAATGGGACATCGGTCCGGTGCTCGACAAGCATTCCACCGGCGGGGTGGGCGACAAGGTCAGCCTGATGCTGGCGCCGATGGTGGCGGCGGCGGGCGGGTTCGTGCCGATGATCTCGGGGCGCGGCCTCGGCCACACCGGCGGCACCTTCGACAAGATGCAAGCCATCCCCGGCTACAACGCCGCCCCCGATCTCGCCACTTTTCAACAGGTTGTCCACCAGGTCGGCTGCGCCATCATCGGCCAGACCGCCGATCTCGCCCCCGCCGACCGCCGCTTTTATGCCGTGCGCGATGTCACCGCGACGGTGGAATCGATTCCGCTGATTTCGGCCTCGATCCTGTCGAAAAAGCTGGCGGCGGGGCTTCAGGGGCTGGTGATGGATGTCAAAATGGGGTCCGGCGCCTTCATGAATAACTTGAAGAACGCCGCAGAACTAGCTGATTCTATTGTAAAAATATCAAACGGCGCGGGCATGAAATGCGCCGCGCTGATCACCGATATGGACGAAATTCTCGGGTCAACTGCCGGGAATGCCCTGGAGGTCAGGGAAGCTGTGGACTACCTCACCAAGTCACAACGTGATCCCCGGCTACATGATGTGACCGCTGCCCTCGTCGGCGAGATGCTGGCGCTGGGCGGGTTGGCCGATACACCGGAGGCCGGTTATGCACAGGCAATGCACATACTTGATTCGGGGAAGGCTGTGGAAGCTTTTTCTCGCATGGTGGCGGCGCTGGGCGGACCGAAGGACTTCGTGGAGCGGCCCGACGCGTACTTGGCCAAGGCTCCGGTGACCAAGCCGTATTCCGCCCCGCGCTCGGGATACCTTGCGGCCATGAATACGCGGGCCGTCGGGGTGGCGGTGGTCGATTTGGGCGGCGGCCGGCGCAAGACCGAGGACGTGGTCGATCCGGCGGTGGGTTTTTCGGAATTTCGCGGCGTGGGGTGCCGGCTGGAAAAGGGCGATCCCGTCTGCCTGATCCATGCCCGATCCGAGACGGATGCGGACCGTGCCGCCGCCGCGCTGGATGCGGCGCTGAGAATAGCCGACGAGGCGCCGCCCTTACGCCCGCTTATTCACCGGCGCATCGCGGTTCAGACGTCTACGTCGGTGGCGAAGGCGGCATTTTCCTGAATGAACTGGAAGCGCAGTTCCGGCTTCTTGCCCATCAGTTTTTCGACCATGGTTTCGGTCCGTTCGCGCTCGCTCTCGGCCAGTTCGACCTTGACCAGGGTGCGGGTGCCCCGCTTCATGGTGGTTTCCTTGAGCTGGGCCGGCATCATTTCGCCCAGGCCCTTGAAGCGCGAGACTTCGACCTTGGCGTTGGATTTGAAGGCGGATTTCAACAGCTTTTCCTTGTCGGCGTCGTCGCGGGCATAAATCGTGGTGCCGCCGTGGTTGAGGCGATAGAGCGGCGGCATGGCCAGGAACAGGTGCCCGCCCTCGATCAGCGCCGGCATCTCGCGATAGAAAAAGGTCAGCAGCAGCGAGGCGATGTGAGCGCCGTCGACGTCGGCATCGGTCATTACGATGATGCGCTCGTAGCGCAAATCCTCTTCGCGGTATTTGGAACCGGCGCCGCAGCCCAAAGCCTGCATCAAATCGGAAAGTTCCTGGTTCTGCTGCAGCTTGCCGCTCGATGCCGAGGCGACGTTCAAAATCTTGCCGCGCAAGGGCAGGATGGCCTGGGTGTTGCGGTCGCGCGCCTGCTTGGCGGAACCGCCGGCCGAATCGCCCTCGACCAAGAATAGCTCGGTGCCTTCGGCCTCGTCGCGGGTGCAGTCGGCCAGCTTGCCGGGCAGGCGCAGTTTGCGGGTCGCCGCCTTGCGCGAGACTTCCTTTTCTTGGCGGCGCTTCAGCCGCTCCTCGGCGCGGTCGACCACGAAATCGAACAGCTTGTCGGCCTCAAGCGGGCTTTCCGCCAGCCAATGCTCGAAATGGTCGCGCAAAATGCCTTCGACCAGCTTCTGCGCCTCGGGGCTGGACAGTTTGTCCTTGGTCTGGCCCTGGAATTCCGGTTCGCGGATGAACACCGACAGCATGGCGCAGGCCGAGGCCATCACGTCGTCGGGGGTGATCAGCGAGGTCTTGCGGTTGTTGGTGCGTTCGCCGTGGGCGCGCAAAGCGCGGGTGACGGCATTGCGCAGGCCCTGTTCGTGGGTGCCGCCCTGCGGCGTGGGAATGGTATTGCAGAAGGACAGCAGGAACGGATCGACCGCCGGCGCCCAGGTCAGCGCCCACTCCACCGCGCCGTTGTCGTTTTCGGTGCGGCCGAAGAAGGTGCGGGTGGTGACGGTCGCCGTGCCGCCCACTTCACTTGCCAAATAATCGGTCAGCCCGCCGGGGAAAACCAGCTTGTCCTCGGCCGGGGTGTCGTCCTTGATGAGGTCTTCCTCGCAAGACCAGCGAATTTCCACCCCGCGGAACAGATAGGCCTTCGATTTGGCCATGCGGTAGAGGCGGGCAGGCGAAAAGTGCGCTTCCTTGCCGAAGATCTGCTGGTCCGGCTTGAAGGTAACCTTGGTGCCGCGCCAACTGGCCGTGCCCATTTCCTTCAGCTTGCCCGCCGATTTGCCGCGCTCGAAGCGCATCATCCAGCAGCGCTTGTCGCGCGCCACCTCGATGTCCATCCACTCCGACAGCGCGTTGACCACCGACGAGCCGACGCCGTGCAGGCCGCCCGAGGTTTTGTAGGCGCTGCCGCCGAATTTGCCGCCGGCGTGCAGCGTGGTCATGATGACTTCCAGCGCCGACTTGTTCTTGAATTTGGGATGGGGATCGACCGGGATGCCGCGGCCGTTATCGCGGACGGCCAGGGTGTCGTCGCCGGTCAGTTCGATTTCGATGAAGCTGGCATGGCCCGCCACCGCCTCGTCCATAGCGTTGTCGATGATTTCCGCCGCCAGATGGTGCAGCGCCGCGACGTCGGTGCCGCCGATATACATGCCGGGCCGACGGCGAACCGGCTCCAGCCCCTCCAGCACCTCGATATCTTTGGCGGTATAGCCCTTCGACGGGGCCAAAGAGAGGTCGAACAAATCCGATGGTTGTTTTTTTGCCATTTCTAACACACGAAGACGTAACGGCGATTCGTTACGATCACATTCTAATGATTGCGAAAATTTGCGACAGTTGAACTTCCGATAGGGAAACTTTCGTTAACGGCTGTTCCTTATCGTCCATCCGGGACGTGCTCGGGCGTATGCAGGGTGATTACCGGCAAGACAGTGCAATTGCAATGCGATGGCGGAGCCTATGCCGCCTCTCGCGATATGCGTGTCGAAAAGGAACTATCCAGGCTGTCGCTTGATTCGATGCTGGCCACGGTCCTGGTCAATGCGCCGGGCGTCGCCGCTATCGGTTTTGTCTTGGTCTTGGGCGGTGCGTGGTGCGGAAATCTTTCGATCGGAGACGTAGCGGTCGCCAGCGGTGCTCAATGTGTCGGGGCCGTGGCGGCGTTTTTCGCCTATCGTCGTCGCCAACGCCTCCTGGCATCCGAACGATCGCTGCTGCCGTTGCTCGTCGGTCTGCAGGCGTTGATCGCCGTCTGTTGGGGGGGCAGTTTCTTGGCCTATTGGCGCAACGGCATCCCCGGCAACAATCTGGCGGTCGGGATGGTCCTGTTCATCGAAATGTGGGCGGTGGTTTTTTCCCGTTCAAGCCACATGGAGGTGTTTTTAACCGGCATATTCGTTCCGGCCCTGATGTGCCTTCTGCTTTTCGCGTTGTCCGACGGCCGGATCGCGCATCTGTTGGCCTGCATCATTCCGCTCTGGAGCATATATATGCTGTCGATGGGGCGGGCGGCCAATCGATGGTTGCGCGAATTGCTGTCCCTGCGTTTCGCCAACGAGGATTTGGCCGTCGCGCTCGCCGGGGCACGCGACGAGGCGGTGGAACAGAAACGCGAACTCGAACGCGCCAACAAGGCCAAATCGGCGTTCCTCGCCAATATGAGCCATGAACTGCGCACGCCGCTCAATGCCATCCTCGGCTTCTCCGAAATCATCGCCCAGCGCCTGTTCGACCGCGATCCCGCGCGCAACGCCTCCTACGCGCAGGACATCCACGATTCCGGCACGCACCTGTTGAGCCTGATCAACGATCTTCTGGATATATCCAAGATCGAGGCCGGCCGGATGGAAATCGATCCGTGCCCGCTCGATGCCGCCGAGGCGATGAACGAGGTCGAACGGCTGATCCGGGGGCGGGTCGAGGCGAAAAGACAAACGCTGACCGTATCGGCGGCGGAGAACGTTCCGCCGCTTTATGCGGACGGACGTGCCTTCAAGCAGATTGCACTTAACCTGCTTTCCAATGCGGTCAAATACACGCCGGAAGGCGGCCATATCGATGTGACTTGCGGCGCGGCCCCGGGCGGCGGTTTTCTTTTCAGCGTGATGGACGACGGACCCGGCATCCCGCGCAATATGCTGGACAAGGTTTTCCAACCGTTCAGTCAAATCGACAATCGCTACGGCCGCCAGGAAGGCGGCACCGGTTTGGGATTGGCGCTGGTGCGGGGGCTGGCCGAATTGCACGGAGGCAACGCCTGGGTCGAAAGCGAGTACGGCAAGGGGTGCCGCGCCTGCGTTTACCTGCCGTTAATCCAACCGCAAGCCGATGCGCGCAGGAATTTATAAACGATGTCTTTTAACAAAATTCTCAGCAATTTTTAACATCCGTTCCGTAGCATCCCCCGGTTGTTCTTGCGATTTTTTGTGCGTAACGGGGACCAACGTGAAGTATCTCAAACGGCTGCACAGTCAGCGAAGCACCGATGTGCGGGTGCTGAAGTCGCAGTTGGATTTGACCTCGCAAACGGTACGTTCGACGCGATTGTCTTCGCCGTTCTGGGCGTTGGCGATCGCGTGGCTCGGCTCGGAATCCTGCGGTTTGTTCGGTCATGTCAATTTCAACACCGCGGTGTTCGTGCCGGTGATCGTCTCGGCGACGATGATCCTGTCGGCGAGCGTGGTGTCGATCTATCAGTACGACACCGCCGAAAGCGGCGATTTCGACCGCACCAAGCCGTGGTTCACCCGCATCGTCGCCATGCAGGGCGTCATTAGTGCGGCGTGGGGGTTGATGCCGTGGCTGTTGTGGGAACCGGGCAATTTCGCCAATCATTTGTTCCTTGCCGGCGCCACGGTGGCGACGTTGGCGATGCTGCTGGTCAGCCGTTCCAGCCATCTGGACATGTTTATGGCCAGTTTGGTGCCGATAACGCTGATGTCTTCGATACGGTTTCTCGTCGGCGATTCGGCACTCGATTACGGCATATCCATCGTCATTCCCGTGTTCGGCATGCAGTTGCTGGTCGACGGGCGGCGGCTGATGCATCGGTTGGACGAGGATTCCCGATTGCGCTTCCAGGTCGAGGATCTCGCCAAGGAACTCGAGGAGACCCGCGACGACGCCTTGCGCAAGCGCTTCGAGGCGGAAACGGCGAATGCATCCAAAACCGCCTTTCTCGCCAATATGAGCCACGAACTCAGGACGCCGTTGAACGCCATTCTCGGCTTCTCCGAAATTATTGCCCAGGAATGCTTCGGTCCCGTCGGCTCCGACCGCTACAAGGAATACGCCAATGACATCCATACTTCCGGCGCGCATCTCTTGAGCTTGATCAACGATCTGTTGGACGTGGCCAAGATCGAAGCCGGCCGGATGGAAATTGCGCCGCACCCCCTGGACCCCCATCATACCTTCGACGTGGCGCTGAAATTGATCGGCGCCAAGGCGCGCGAAAAGGGCCAGCAACTCACCATATCGATCGCATCCGACGTGCCGCCGCTCTATGCCGACGAGCGCGCGCTCAAGCAGATTCTCATCAATCTGGTGTCCAACTCGGTGAAGTTCACCCCCGAGGGCGGCGCCATAACGGTCACCGCCAGCGAAGCGCGCGGCGGCGGCTTTCAGATCGCTTGCGAGGACAATGGTCCCGGCATTCCGCGCGAGAAGATCGACAAGATCTTCACCCCCTTCAGCCAAGTGGACAATCGATACGATCGTCAGGCCGGCGGCACCGGACTGGGCCTCGCCTTGGTGCGGGGACTGGCCGAACTGCATGGCGGCCGCGCTTGGCTGGAAAGCGAATACGGCAAAGGCTGCCGTGCCTACGTGGTGTTGCCGGCGGAACCGCCGCTGCAGGTCACCGGCAACGGCACTGCCGTTGCATAACTGCGGAAGCGCAGGGAGGGCAGCAAGAGGCTCGGCGGGAGACTGCCGGGCCTTTTGATTTGGTTGATGCGGCGATGCCGAAAAAAAACGAAGGGGACGAACGAACATCCCCTTCGCTTCGCATGTTTCGCACCTTCCCCGTCTACGGGGATAAATGCATCAAACGCTGTAGTACATCTTGAACTCGACCGGATGAGGCGTGTGCTCGAAGGCATACACTTCTTCCATCTTGAGCTCGATGTAGCTGTCGATGAGGTCGTCGCTGAATACGCCGCCCTTCTTGAGGAAGGCGCGGTCGGTGTCGAGGTTCTCCAGCGCTTGACGGAGCGAGCCGCATACGGTCGGGATCGCCTTCAATTCTTCCGGCGGCAAGGAATAGAGGTTCTTGTCCATCGGGTCGCCGGGGTGGATCTTGTTCTCGATACCGTCGATGCCGGCCATCAGCATAGCGGCAAAGGCCAGATACGGGTTCGAGCCGGCGTCGGGGAAGCGCACTTCGACGCGCTTGCCCTTGGGGCCGGGCGCGAACGGAATGCGGCACGAGGCCGAACGGTTGCGGGCCGAATAGGCCAGCAGCACCGGGGCTTCGAAGCCGGGGATCAGGCGCTTGTACGAGTTGGTCAGCGAGTTGGTGAAGGCGTTCAGTGCCTTGGCGTGCTTGATGATGCCGCCGATATAGTAGAGCGCCATGTCAGACAGATCGGCATATCCGTTACCGGCAAACAGCGGCTTGCCGGCCTTCCAGATCGACTGGTGGACATGCATGCCCGACCCGTTGTCGCCCACCACCGGCTTGGGCATGAAGGTCGCGGTCTTGCCATAGGCTTCGGCAACCTGATGGACGATGTATTTGTAGATCTGCAGATTGTCGGCCATCTTGACCAGCGGCGCGAACTTGGTGCCGAGCTCGTGCTGGGCGGTGGCCACTTCGTGATGGTGCTTTTCCGGTTCGATGCCCATCTCGCCCATGAACGACAGCATCTCGGCGCGGATGTCCTGGCAGGAATCGACCGGCGGAACCGGGAAGTAGCCGCCCTTGACGGCGGGACGGTGGCCCAGATTGGCATGTTCGAAGCCGTTGCCGCGATAGTCGGTGCCGGTATTGTAGGCGCCTTCCTCGGAGTCGAGGGTATAGAAGCACTTGTTCATCGCGACGTCGAAACGCACGTCGTCGAAAATGAAGAATTCGGCTTCGGGACCGAAAAAGGCGGTGTCGCCGAGGCCGGAGCTGGCGAGATACTTCTCGGCCGCCTTGGCAACGGCGCGCGGATCGCGACCGTAGGGCTGACCGGTCAGCGGCTCGACGATATCGCAGGTGATGGCCAGCGTCGACTGGGCGAAAAACGGATCGATCACGGCGCTGCCGAGATCGGGCACCAGCACCATGTCGGATTCGTTGATCGCCTTCCAGCCGGCGATCGAGGAGCCGTCGAACATCGTACCGTTGGTCAGAAAGTCTTCGTCAACCGCGGACAAATCGAAGGTGACGTGCTGCCACTTTCCGCGCGGGTCGGTGAAGCGCAAATCGACGTACTTGATTTCCTTTTCTTTGATGAGTGACAAGATGCTTTGTGCGTTTGCCATGTTAGTCGGTCTTTCCCCGTAAGTAAGTTGCTACATTTCTCGCATTAGTTTTTCGTCAAACGGCGTCGACTCCGGTTTCCCCGGTGCGGATGCGGATGGCTTCCTCGACATTGAGGACGAAAATCTTGCCGTCGCCGATGCGGCCTGTGCGCGCAGCCTTCTGGATGGCGTCGATCGAGGCTTCCAGGCGATCCTCGCCGATCACAATCTCGATTTTAACCTTTGGCAGAAAGTCGACGACGTACTCGGCGCCGCGGTAGAGTTCGGTATGCCCCTTCTGGCGGCCAAATCCTTTGGCCTCGGTAACGGTTATGCCCTGAACGCCTACTTCTTGCAGCGCTTCTTTGACTTCGTCGAGCTTGAACGGTTTGATGATCGCTTCGATTTTCTTCATGCCTGGGCTCCTTGCGCACGCTCTTTAATACCGCGCCGTTAACGAGTTAGCAGGGGTTATGCCAAGTCGTGATGACTTAATCACATGTAAAATCAGCAAGTTATTTTCAAGTTACCGTTTTTTCTGATATTATTGCACATTAATTAGTCTTTCTGCCTACTTTATTGTCACATCCGTCGGCTCAGCGCTCCCCGGGTTGTGGTTGCCAGGGCGCGGAAGGTTATAAATTAAGGCCGTGCTTAGCCATTTTTGGTATCCGAATACGGCGAAAAGTAATTATGCGACAACGTGAATAAGGTGTATTTGGCCCTTGTGGTCATGCGAGCCCGGCGGAGAAAGTATGACTTGCCTATATCTTGTCCGTAATGGACGCACGGAAGAAGGGGCCGGCTTCGAGGTCGATCCGCCGCTGGATGATGTCGGTCGAATTCAGGCCGAATCGGTTGCCGGTTTGCTGGAATCCCTGCCAAACCTGAAAATCGTGTCGAGCCCGCAGCGCCGGGCGCTGGAAACCGCAGCCCCGTTGTTGCGAAAGAGGAATGTGTCGCCGATTGTGGACGAATCGCTGACCGTGATGCCGTTGCCGGACAAGGAAACCTGCGACCGCAAGGCGTGGTTGGTGCGTTTCATGAAAAGCCGTTGGTGCGATGCCCCCGAGATGCAGGTGCGTTGGCGCAAGGAATGTTTGGCGCGGCTGAGTTCCGTACGCGTGGATACGGTGCTCTTCTCGCACTTCGTCGTCATCAACATGGTGCTCGGCGGCGCCATAGGAGACGATCGCGTCACCGTCTTCGAGCCCGACAACGGCTCGATCACCATTTTGGAAACGACCGGCGGCAAGCTCAAGCTGCTCGAACGCGGCAGGCAGGCCGCGACGTGGTTGCTGTAACATGGGCTGCGAGATTCTCACCGTCGCGCAGTGCTATGCCGCCGACGCGTTTGCCGCCGAACACGGGATCTTGTCGATCGATCTGATGGAAACCGCCGGGCGCGGCGCGGCCGAGGCGATCGCCGCGCGCTGGACGCCGTGCCGGGTGTCGGTCTTATGCGGCCCCGGCAACAACGGCGGCGACGGTTTCGTGGTGGCGCGGCATCTGGCCGAGAAGGGCTGGCGGGTCGGCGTCGCGCTGTGCGGCGATCGGGCCAAACTCCAGGGCGATGCCGCGGCGATGTCCGCCAAGTGGACCGGCGAGACGGTGCCGTTGTCGCCGCAGGCGCTCGAAGGGGCGGATCTGGTGGTCGACGCGCTGTTCGGCGCCGGCCTGGCGCGGCCGCTGGAAGGCGCCGCTTGGCAGACGGTTCTGGTGCTGAACGAAACGCGCCTGCCGGTGGCCGCCATCGATGTTCCCAGCGGCCTTTCCGGCGATGCCGGCCGTCCGCTCGGCGGCACCTCGACGCGCGCCGCTCTCACCGTCACGTTCTTCCGCAAAAAACCGGCGCATGTCCTGATGCCGGGGCGGCTTCTGTGCGGCGAAACGGTCGTGGTTCCGATCGGCATTCCCGATGCGGCGCTGGACGAGATCAAGCCGGTTCTGTTCGAGAACCGGCCGGAGGCGTGGCGTGCCGGGTTTCCCCGGCCGGCCCCCTTGGGCCACAAATACGGGCGCGGCCATGTGCTGGTCGTCAGCGGTCCGGCGCATGCGACCGGTGCCGCGCGGCTGGCGGCGCGGGGCGCCTTGCGCGCCGGGGCGGGGCTGGTCAGCGTGGCAAGTCCGCCCGACGCGGTGGCGATCAATGCCGGACATCTCACGGCGATCATGGTCAAACCGTTCCAAGCGGCGGCGGGTTTGGGCGCGCTGCTGGCGGATACGCGGTTCAATGCCTGCGTGATCGGACCCGGTCTGGGCGTGGGCGAGGCGACCAAGGCGCTGGTCGCGGAAGCGTTGCGGACGAAATGCGTGCTCGATGCCGATGCGCTGACATCGCACCGGGACAATCCCGCCGGCCTGTTCAATCTACTCGGTCCGGACGCCGTGCTGACCCCGCACGAAGGCGAGTTCGAACGCGTGTTCCCCGGTCTGCTCAAACTGGCCGAAAGCCGTATCGAAGCGGCGCGCGAGGCCGCGGTCATCGCCGGCTGTACGGTGCTTTTGAAGGGGCCGGACACGGCGATCGCGGCACCCGACGGCCGCGTCGCGGTCTGCACCAACGCGCCGGCTTGGCTGGCAACGGCGGGCGCGGGCGACGTGCTGGCCGGCATCATCGCCGGTCTTCTGGCCCAGGGCATGCCGTCGTTCGATGCCGCCGCCGCTGGGGCTTGGCTGCACGGCGAGGCGGCACGGGCGTTCGGTCTGGGGCTGATCGCCGAGGATCTGCCGGAACAACTGCCCGCGTTGCTGAGTCGTTTTTGCGAGGATTGAATGGAAACGAAAACCGACTGGCTGGGGTGGATACGCGAACTGCAGTCGGTGGCGCAGATCGGTCTGACGTTTTGCAAAAACCCTTACGACATAGAGCGTTATCAGCAGACGTTAAACCTGTCTGCGAAGATGGCGGCGGGCTTAAGCGACGACGATCCGGAGAAAATCCTCGGTTTGTTTACGGCCGAAACCGGTTATGCCACCCCAAAGGTGGATGTGCGGGGCGCGATATTCCGCGGCAATACGGTCCTGCTGACCCAGGAACTGATCGACGGCGGCCGCTGGACGCTGCCCGGCGGCTGGGCCGACGTAAACAGCTCTCCGGCGGAAAACGCCGTGCGCGAGGTACGCGAGGAGGCCGGGCTGATCGTCGAGGCGACGAAACTCGCTCTGGTGCTCGACCGCGACAAAGCCGGGCATACCCATCCGCATCCCTTTCACATCTACAAACTGTTCTTTCTGTGCGATGTCGTGGGCGAGTGCCCCAAGAAGGAGGGCGAAACCGGCGAGGCGCGATTCTTTCCCGTCGACGGTTTGCCGGAACTATCCACCTCGCGCACGCTCGACTGGCAATTGAAACGGTTGTACGAACATAGCGTGAATCTGTCTTTGCCGACGGAATTCAACTGAAAGCAGCCGGGCCGTCCGGTTGGGCATCCGGCCGCGTGGCGAACGAGGCTACGGAAATATGCCTGCTATCATCCGCCCCATCGAAGACCGCGATCTGCCGGCGCTGACGGCGATCTACAATCATTATGTCGTCAATACGCCGACGACTTTCGACATCGTGCCGTTGACGTTGACGCAGCGAAGGGGCTGGTTCGGCGATTTCGCCGAAACCGGCCGTCATCGCTGCTTCGTGGCGGAAAAGAACGGCGCGGCGGTCGGCTGGGCCTGCTCGGCGCGGTTGCGCGGCAAGGAAGCCTACGACACCTCGGTGGAGGCCAGCATATACCTTGCTGCGGACGAATGCGGCCGCGGTTTGGGTAAACGGCTCTATCGGACGTTGTTCGAGGCGATCTGCCGCGAGGATGTGCATCGGGCCTATGCCTTGATAACCCTGCCCAACGAGGCATCGGTGGCGCTGCATATTGCCATGGGGTTCTCGCACATCGGCACGATGGACCATGTGGGGCGCAAATTCGGCCGTTTTTTGGATGTCGCCTGGTTCGAATTGGCGGTTTTCCCCGGAATGCCGCTTGGAAACCCTAGCAGCGCGGCAAATCCCCTGTTATAGGGGGCGCCTTTCCGTCCGTGCCGTGAGAGGGGCGGGCGGTCGGCCCGGCTGCGGGCGTGGCGGAATGGTAGACGCGCTGGATTTAGGTTCCAGTGACGAAAGTCGTGGGGGTTCAAGTCCCTTCGCCCGCACCAATCTCCGCATATGTGTTACGGCCCGGCGAGCCGATGGTTGATGTATAGAAGTCAGGATAGGAACATGCAGATTACCGAGACCGTTTCCGAAGGTTTGCGTCGCGAATACACCGTGGTGATCGGTGCCGGCGACCTCGATGCGCGCCTGACCGGCAAGCTCGAAGAGATCAAGCCGAAGGTCAATCTCAAGGGCTTTCGTCCCGGCAAGGCGCCGGTGTCGTTTCTCAAGAAGTCCTACGGCAAGTCGATGATGGGCGATATCGTCGAGGATGCGGTCAACGAAGGCAGCAAGAAAGCGGTCGCCGACAACGCTCTGAAGCCGGCCTTTCCGCCCCGCGTCGAAGCGGTGGGCGATATAGCCCAGGTGATCGAGGGTAAGGCCGATCTCGAATTCAAGGTCGTGGTAGATCTGATGCCGGATTTCGAACTGGCCGATCCCGCCAAGCTCAAGGTCGAACGGCTGGTCTCGGATGTGACCGATGCCGAGGTCGACGACGCGGTGCAGAAGCTGGCCGAGCAGGCCCGCGGCTATACCGCCCGTCCCGAAGGCGAGGTTGCCGCGAGCGGCGATGCCGTGCTGATCGATTTCGTCGGCTCGGTCGACGGCAAGGAATTCGACGGCGGCAAAGCCGAAGGCTTCAACCTGCTGCTCGGTTCGAACCAACTCATCCCCGGCTTCGAGGACCAACTGATCGGCGCCAAGGTGGGCGAGGCGCGCGAGGTCAAGGTAAAGTTCCCCGACGAATATCAGGCCACCGAACTGGCCGGCAAGGACGCGGTCTTCGCCGTCACCGTGAAGGAGATCAAGGCACCCGATGCGGTCGCGATCGACGACGACATGGCGAAGAAGGTAGGCTTCGACACCCTCGGTTCGTTGAAGGAACGCGTGCGCGACCAGCTTAAGCGCGATTTTGCCACCGCATCCCGCGTCCATCTCAAGCGCCGTATCCTCGATGCGCTCGACGCCGCCCATTCCTTCGAATTGCCGCCCACCATGCTGGAGGGCGAATTCGACGGCATTTGGAAGGCGGTCGAAGAAGAGATGAAGCGCGACGGAAAGACCGCCGCCGACGAAGGCAAGACCGAAGACGAGTTGAAGAAGGAATACCGCGACATCGCCGAGCGCCGGGTGCGCCTCGGTCTGGTGCTGGCGCGGATCGGCGAGCAGAACGGGCTGACCATTTCCGCCGACGAGCTGCAGCGGGCCATCGCCGTGCGCGCCCGCAACTTCCCCGGCCAAGAGCAGAAGGTGTTCGAATATTACGCCCGCAACCCGCAAGGGCAGGCGGAAATCCGCGCGCCGCTGTTCGAGGAAAAGGTGGTCGATTTCGTCGCCGAGCTGTGCGAAGTCACCGATCGTCCGGTCGCCAAGGACATTCTGTTCCTCGATCCCGACGATGCCGAGGAAAAGCTGAAGGCCGACGCATAATACCAAGCTGCATGGAAACGGCCCCATGCAGCTTTATGGCGTTCAAACGCCACGCAGGCTTTTTCGCGCCATATGGCGCGGCGGTCGGCCGTTTGGACGTACGTATGATGCCAAGATACGAAAACGGCGGCCCGCGGGCCGCCGTTTTTTGCTTTCCTCGAAAGAAAATCAGGATGCGCTTTGCTGCTGCTGCGGCTGGGCCTTGTCGGAATAGGTGTAGAGCGGCCGGGCGCGGCCTTCGACCACATCCGAGGTGATTACCACCTCCTGCACGCCGGTCATCGACGGCAGTTCGTACATGGTTTCGAGCAGAATGCTTTCCATGATCGAGCGCAGGCCGCGGGCGCCGGTCTTGCGCTGGATCGCCTTCTTGGATATTGCCGAGAGCGCCTCGTCCTGGAAGCGCAGTTTGACGCCTTCCATTTCGAGCATCCGCTGATACTGCTTGGCCAGCGCATTCTTCGGCTTGGTGAGAATTTCGATCAGCGCCGGCTCGGTAAGGTCGCCCAAGGTGGCGATCACCGGCAGACGGCCGATGAATTCGGGGATCAGGCCGAACTTCAAAAGATCTTCCGGCTCGACATGGCGCAAGACTTCGCCGGTGGTGCGTTCGTCGGGCGCCATTACGGTGGCGCCGAAGCCCATCGAGGTGCCGTGGGTGCGCTGCGAGATGATCTTGTCGAGGCCGGCAAACGCGCCGCCGCAGATGAACAGAATATTCGAGGTATCGACCTGCAGGAATTCCTGTTGCGGATGCTTGCGCCCGCCCTGGGGGGGCACCGAGGCGACGGTGCCTTCCATGATTTTCAGCAGCGCCTGCTGGACGCCTTCGCCCGACACGTCGCGGGTAATCGAGGGATTGTCCGACTTGCGCGAAATCTTGTCGATTTCGTCGATGTAGACGATGCCGCGCTGCGCCCGCTCGACGTTGTAGTCGGCGTTCTGCAGCAGCTTGAGAATGATGTTCTCGACGTCTTCGCCCACGTAACCGGCTTCGGTCAACGTGGTGGCGTCGGCCATGGTGAAGGGCACGTCGAGGATGCGCGCCAGCGTCTGGGCCAGCAGCGTCTTGCCGCAGCCGGTGGGGCCCAAAAGCAGAATGTTGGATTTCGCCAACTCGACCTCGGCGTTCTTGCCCGAGGCGTTGATGCGCTTGTAGTGATTGTGCACCGCGACCGAGAGCACCTTCTTGGCGTGCTGCTGACCGATGACGTAATCGTCGAGCACCTTGCAGATTTCCTGCGGGCTCGGCACGCCCTCGCGCTTCTGGAAGGAGGTCTTGTTCTCCTCCCGGATGATCTCCATGCATAGCTCGACGCATTCGTCGCAGATGAAGACCGTCGGGCCCGCAATCAGTTTGCGAACCTCGTGCTGGCTCTTCCCGCAAAAGGAGCAGTACAGCGTGTTCTTGGACTCGCCGCCCGTGTTACTCATCGGCATTCCCGGACCGCTTCCGGCCCGCCCTTAAATTTGCATGGACACCGATCCGGTATCCTGCAACACCCGCGCCAACCCGGGACTGTAGTCAAATCACTCGACTTTGCGCCCCGTATTCGAGCACGGTAACGCCATCGGGATCAAGAATTGTTTAATCCGATAGGGTGCCGGAATTTGGGTCGAATAGAGAAAATTACGAATTTTCAGCAGGTTCCGGCCGTTTGGACAGTACAGAATCGATTAACCCAAAAGCTTTTGCCTCTTCCGCCGTCATATATGTGTCGCGATCGAGCGCTTTTTCAATCGCTTCGACCGGCTGTCCGGTATGGCCGGAGTAAATTTCATTCAGCCGGCGTTTCAATTTGATAATCTCTTGGGCATGCCGGGCGATGTCGGTCGCTTGTCCGTAATAAGATGCCGAGGGCTGGTGGACCAATAACCTTGCGTTGGGCAGGGCATAACGCTGGCCCTTTTCGCCGGCACACAACAACAGCGAGGCCGCCGAGGCCGCTTGACCGATGCACATGGTCTGCACCTGCGGGCGAATGTACTGCATGGTGTCGTAGATTGCCAAACCGGCGGTGACTACGCCGCCCGGCGAATTGATGTACATGGCAACCTCTTTCTTGGGGTTTTCCGCCTCAAGAAACAGCAATTGCGCGGTAATCAGGGTGGCGCCGTAATCCTCGATCGGACCGGTGACGAAGATGATCCGCTCCTTGAGGAGGCGGGAATAGATATCGTAGGCACGCTCGCCACGGGCGGTCTGCTCGACCACCATCGGCACCAGCGTGTTCATGTATACGTCGTGGATGTCTTTCATCGGGGATCCCTGATTTGAGTCGGAAGGGTGGCTCGCCGCCATCGATCCTGTCAACGCCGGATATAGCCGGTTTAGCCTTGCCGGGGGGTAAAAGTCCCGAACAGAAACGATTGTTCCAAAATGCGACAGTTCGGCGCCCCGGCGTTACGGCGAAACCGAAATAATCGCCCGCCGGTAGGAAACCAGCGCCGGTGCGCCGTCGTCCCAGACTTCGAGGATGACATGCAGCCGCATTCCCCGCGGTTCGTGCGGCATGGGGTTGGCGGTCGCTGGAATGACAATGGACGCTTCCGGACCGTCGGTCCCCCGAATTTCCAGTTTGGCATTATCGTTTAGCCCGGTGCCGGCATCGGCATACCACCACCATTTGTAGGTCAACCGGTGGCCGTCGGGATCGCAGGTACCGGCGGCGGAAAGCGTTATTTTGTCGCCGACCTTGGCGGATATTTCGACCGGCGCGAACCCCGCCTTGCCGTTGAGCACGGCTTGCGGCGCATGGTTCGCCGCTTTAAAACCGGATGTCAGCGTCCATCCGATGCGGGCGGCGAAGTCGTTCTGATAGGCCTTGCGCCAGCGCCAGATCGCCACTTGGCTGGAACGATAGGTTCTGCCGTCGGCACCGACCGCCGTATCGGTGGCATTGGAATATAGGCCGTATTGCGGCGCCACCTTGCCGTAGCGTCCGCCCCAGCCGCCCCATTCGGGATGCTCGGGATCGTTCAAGCCCCGCGAAATCAGATGGAGGAACGATGGTGTGTCGCCCTCCATGATGTACATCCAGTTCGGATAAAGCGCCCCCAGCGGGCCTTTGCGGATGTGGGCGTCGAGCCAGGCGTTGGTCACCAGCGAGGTGTCGGGACCGCTAACGTGCTCGGCCTTGGGATCGCCCCCCACATCGCCGGAAATGCCGGTCCATTCGGCGCTGTCATATTGGCTGAAGGCGTGGATGGAGGCGATCCAGAACAGCTCGGGGAAGTTTTGCCGCGCCCAGGGACCGGCGTCGTCCTGATCGGAGATCGAATAAACCCGAAGCTTGGCGACGAAGGCCTTTACTTGTTCGGGGGTGCGGGTTTTGCGCACGGTGTAAAGCGCTTGGGCAAGATCGGCGCTGCCGCCCCAGTTGAGCACCCACAACGGGCGCGGATCGGGCTTGTCCGCTTCGGCGATGATTAGCTTCGAGGCTTCGGTGTCGAAGCCGTCGCCGACATGGCTCATGCCGTAATGGGGCTGTCCGCGTTTGACCAGCGCGCGCAAGGTGCCGGCGTCGGGATAAGCCGGATCGTGGATGCGCAAATTCGCCAGCACCTTGGCGTAGGCGTCGATCCGCTCCAGCATCATCTCGGGATGGACGGTCTCGCGCTGCCAGGTCGAGGTCGAGGCGATCAGCCCGCGCAGGTCGACCTGATCGGTGTAGAGCAGCAGCCGCACCAGGGATTCGGAATCGTCCGGCTCGTTGCCGATGTCGGATGCCACGATTACCCGCGGCTTGACGAAATCCGGCGGTGCGGCGAATGCGGCGGCGGTTGCGGCCAAGATGGCCGCGGCAAGAACGACTTTCATTCCCGGCATGCTTCGATTTCCTTCTGCGGCGGATCATCCGGTGCGGCCTTGCGGTTTGTCGGACCGCGCCGCATCGGATATAATCGGTCGATATACCTATCAGACTGAGGTCCGCCATGAAAACCCGTCCCTTCGGCCGTTTGCCCTTTCTCGTTTCCGACGTCGGCTTCGGCGCCTGGCAGATCGGCAGCGCCTGGGGCAACGTCAGCGCCGAGGACGGCAAGGCGGCGCTGCATGCCGCGCTCGATGCCGGGGTTTCCTTCATCGATACCGCCGACGTCTACGGCGACGGCCGGTCGGAAAAGATCATCGCCGACGTGCTGAAGGCGCGGGGCGGGGCGCGGCCGATGGTGGCGACCAAAGCGGGGCGGCGGCTCGATCCGCATGTCGATGCCGGCTATACCAAGGCCAACATCGAAGCCTTCCTCGACCGCAGTTTGAAGAATTTGGCCGTCGATTGCGTCGATCTTCTGCAACTGCATTGCCCGCCGACCGAAACGCTGTACCGCCCCGAACTGATGGCGGGGATGGACGCACTGGTGCAGGCCGGCAAGATCAAGGCCTATGGCGTCAGCGTCGAGAAGGTCGAGGAAGCCTTGAAGGCGATCGACTATCCGAATGTCGCCTCGATCCAGATCATCTACAACATCTTCCGCCAGCGCCCGGCCGATCTGTTCTTCCGTGAGGCCAAGCGGAAAAACGTCGCCGTTATCGTGCGGGTGCCGCTGGCATCCGGCCTGCTCACCGGCAAGATCACGGCGGCGAGCACCTTCGCCGCCGACGATCACCGCAATTTCAACCGCCACGGCGAGGCCTTCGATGTCGGCGAAACCTTTGCCGGCGTGCCGCTCGATGTCGGGTTTGCCGCGGTGGAGGAATTGAACAAGCTGGTGCCCGCGGGCGCGAGCCTGGCGCAGTTCGCCTTGCGCTGGATTTTGATGAACGAGGCGGTGACGGTGGTCATTCCCGGCGCGCGCAACGCCGAACAGGCCAGGGGCAATGCGGCGGCCTCCGATCTTGCGGCCCTATCGGCCGAAACGATGTCGGCCGCGCGCGAAATCTACGACCGCCTGATCAAACCGCACGTGCATCAAAGGTGGTGAGCCGCACGCTCCACGGCCGGGCTTGGCCCGGTCATTATTTTTGCCGTGTGGCGATCTGCATCTTTACGAGCGGCGTTGCGAGCATGCCCTTCAGCGTATCGTCCGAACGGATGCGCTCCAGCAGATATTGCTGGTTGGTCATCCGGGCGGCTTCCAGCGCCGCCGGCAGGGCCTCGCCCTCAGAGACGATTTGAACCACCATCGCGTACTTTTCCGGCATGCCGGGCTTCGCGTCGCTATTTCTGCGTTTTTTCTTCCACATAACGGTCACCCTTTGTCCTTCGTCAAGGTAACGTTGCGCAGACTGCCGTGCATGGCCGGCTGATAGAATTCTACGCCCCGGTCTTCGGTATCAAGAATAATCAACCGTTCCGGCGTCTCGAGTAGGCGGTTGAAGGCGTTGTTCACCGACGAGGACATAAAATCGGAAATCTGCGGCCCGGATTTTTCAATCAACCGTGCTGCAATGGACGGTACATTCATTACGGATTTAAAGGCTTCGAGGATGCACGCGGCATTCGGCGTGTAGCGATAAAGCGTCAGAAGATAAGCCAAGCCGATATTCACGGTGATGTCCTTCGCACGCAGGCCGGACGCAAGGGGACCCGAAGGGATAAAGGTCGGCGAATAAATCACCATCCCCAAATAATCCAGTGCCGTGTAGCTGTTCGGCAAATAGGCGTAAGCCCGGATGCGCTCATGCGGCTGGGTTGCCGAATTCAAACTGGCCAGCAACTCGATGATTTCCTTCGGGTCTTTTTCAAGGTTTTGACCTATCTCCACGGGCAATAGCGTCTGCAAATGGTCTATGGGCGTATTTTCGTTTTCGGCAGCGGTGTCCTTCATGCTTTGAACGAACAGCTTGCCTTGCATGGAGGCGAGCAGAGCGTGGTAGGCCAAGCTAAAATTCTCAAATTGAATACTTATTCCCTCTAGGGTGCTCTTATCATCGCCGTGAATCATTTCGGCGATTTTCTCGAAATCTTCTTTGGTCTGCGCATCCAGGCCGCCGTCTTCGATCCTCGACTTGGCAATCGTCGCCGATTTGTCGGCGGCTACACAGATCGAATTGAAAACCCCTGCGACATTCTGTATAGCTTTGTAAGCGGGCCGGCTGAATTCCTCGACGAATTTCAGGGTGTCGAAATCGTCTTTCGTATGCGTGATGTATCCGAGCATGATCGTGACCGCGACACCAGCCAGGGCCGAGACCACGGCCAGGGGGACGCCGATCGCAAAATTCAGATATTCGCCGGCTTCGCTGTAGTCGGATAATAATTCGGAGTGAGGTTTCTTAATGAGCGTGTTTGAATACCGAACAAGGGCCTCGTGCGTACCCAAGCCGATTATGCCAAGCGCTAAAATTGCTATGAGAAGCCAAAAAACGATCTGCTGGAATTTAGGCATCTGCTGAAGTTTAAGCATTACTCCCCCCCTACTCCCCTTCCAATTCCTTACTACGTAGAGCGTATATCGACAACCAAGAAGTGAACTTTATATGATCGTCATCGCGGTCAACGGGCCAGGGCCGGCAGCAAGAGGACGCTGGAGAAAAAACTGGCGGCACATTTCGGCTTTTTCTCCCTCGGTTACGGAGGATTTCCGTCGGGGCGGAGAGGGCGATTGCGGATCGACCTCACCCCACGATGTCATGGCCTGCAAATGCGGGCCATCCAGTTGGGTTCTGCACAATTTGCGTGGATTTGAAAAAAAATCTTTGCCGGGCCTGATGCGCAAGTACCGTCGTCACCTGGATGGCCCGCAGTCGCGGGCCATGACAAGGGGAGCACGAAATCCCAATGCGACTTCTCTACCCCTTGCGAGAGAGATTAAACGCGAACGCTCCGGCCACCCAGCCCGCGCACGCACACGCGTAAAAAGGCCTTTGTCAATTACCCATTACAAAACGGTCGATGAGTTCATTTGCCGTTATGCTAACAATTTTATTGCGGTCTGCACCGAAACCATTCCCCCAAGAACTACATTTCGCAAGAAAGTCACCATCGGCAGTTTCATCCAAGCAATACCTCCAGGCATTCATGAACAGATTCCAATCGCCTGAACCATCAGTCGGGGATGCCGAAAATTCGAAAAAGGCGGTCACATCCGAATATGTCAACCGACCCGACTTCGCCTTCCGATAAAGCTCAGGTTCCAACACCTTCATGATGCAAAGCCCTGCCGTAACGGGAAACACCTGTTCCGTAGCGTTTTTGTTGTATGCCGCGGTAATAGCCACCAGCGACATAATGCGCTCCAAGGTTCGCAGGCTCAGCCTCTTTTTCAAGGCTATTAAATTGACCTCGTTGCAAACCTTTTCCAGCGCATGATACTCAGCGCCCTTATCGTCCATTTTACCCATTAAATGCCGAATATACTTCGAACTATTATCAGTATACCGATCCTTTCCCGGCTGAACATCCAACTCGACCGTCAGCGAAATAAACTTCTGCAAATATGTCTTGGCACCATCCCCTAAGCCATACTTGGCTTTGATGGAGTTTTCCAACTGCGCGATGTTCACACCGAGCACGAAATGCACATTCTGTACCGAGAAGAAATGCTTGATCCGCTCCAGCACTTCCAGGGCAAAAGTCGGGCGGCAGCGATCCAGTTCGTCGATAATAAAAATCAGCGGCTTGGTCGGCTTCGGGTTTCCTTGCTCGTCCAATTCCTCCTTGCCGAGCAACCCCGGCAATTTGCCTAACGCCTCGCGAAATGCTTGCATGGTCACACGGTCTTTCTCCCGCGAGGTCAGCACATCTTCCAACAGTTTGTCGGTGGCGTCGCCGGCCGCGTCTTTCACCGCATCCGCGAAATCCTTGCCATCGACAAGATTGAGTGTCCCGGCCTTAACCGCATAGATCATCCCGGCGCGAAGCAACACCTTTCCGACCTTCTTGGTGGCCTCCATGAGGCCGGTGCTGAACGCGTCTTCTCCCTTTTCCTTTTTCACCAGCGCAAGAATTTCGCCGGCAATCGCGGTGAAGGCATCCCCGACATAATCGTGCTCGAAGGCGTCGAAATGGACGACTGGGTAGCCGGAATTCCGCAACGCACCGGCCCACATTTTTAAGAAAACGGTTTTGCCGCTGCCCCATTGACCATTCACCGCCAGCACCAGCGGATCGGTCGAGGCACTGAGCAGATTGGTCAGCCCTATGCCGACTGCTTCGCGGCCGAAAATGTCTTTGTCTTGAGCGAAGCCATCGTTTTCACCGATTTCAAGCGGTGGAAAGAAAAAGTGCATAGCAGCTCCCAGCAGAATCTTTCACCGAGCTTGAGACGTACAGTCTCGATATTCAATCTTTAGGCGAAAGCTATGAACAGGAATTTGTCGCCGCCTTCGCCCCGGTGGCACCACCCCATGACCGGCTGCGAACAGAAGATTAAACGTCATCCGTAGCTTACCACGTGGTGGCGTGGGCTGTCGGATGGGGTATGCTGCACGTTATGTCTGCTTCCTTCGCTCCCCGTCTCGACATTCTGCCGCCGGCGCAGGCGCGGTTGTGGGACGAACTGACCGAGGTGCCGGAGCCTTTCGTGCTCTACGGCGGTACGGGCATCGCACTGCAGCTCGGCCATCGCCCGTCCGAGGATTTCGATTTTTTCTCGGACCAAGCGCTCGATCCCGATGCGCTGCTGCCGGCATTTTCGTTTTTGCACGGGGCTACGGTTACCCAGCGCGAACCCAACAGCTTGAGTTGCATCGTGGATCGCGATGGACCGGTGAAGCTGTCGTTCTTCGGCGTGCCAAAACTGAAGCGCTTGCGTCCGCCGCTGGTCGCGGACGGCGTGCGGGTGGCGTCGCTTACCGATCTGGCGGGGGCGAAGGCCCGCGTGGTGCAGGTGCGGGCCGAGGCCAAGGATTATATCGACATTGATGCGCTGATGGCCAACGGCATCGGCCTGCCGACGGCGCTGGCCGCCGCCTGTGCGATGTACGGCGAGGCTTTTAACCCGCAAATCACCCTCAAAGCGCTGAGCTATTTCGACGAAGGGTCTTTGCGCGGCCTGCCGCATGGGCTAAAAACGCGCCTGGCGAAGGCGGTGGCCTCCGTCGATCTCGACTGCTTGCCGGACCTCATATGACCCCGATCCCGCTCAATGACGAAACGGCGGCGCTGGCAAAAAGGCTGGTGTGGTTCGAGCCGCCGGGTGAGGCGCTGGCCGACCCGGTGCGGTTCTTGGCTTACGCCTTCGCGCGGGCGACGCACGACGACATGAACGTGCTGCGCCGTTACTTGATCGACGACGATTTTCGCGAGGCTTTGTCGAACGCGCCGCCCGGGATCATCGATCCACGCTCGTGGTGCTATTGGCACGTCCGGCTGGGGCAGTATCCCGCCCCGCCGCTGCCGGTGCGAAAATTCGGGTGAACCTTGTCCGGGGCCATCGCCCCCCCTCCGCATGGTTTTGCTCCACGCGACTTATCCAATACGTCCGAAACGCGCGTACCCTTTTACCCGTTTGTCCTCCGTCCCATCCGCCCGGCGCCGTTCGCCGTGGGGGGGAAGGGGGGGCAAAAGAGTGAAAACAAAGATCAAACTATTGTGGAAATCGGGAATCGTATGGGGCAGATATTGTGGTCGGTTGCGGCGAATATCAGGGCCCGACGCCGGGAAGAGCCAAAAGTTCGTCGAAGCGGGCGATGGCGAAATCCGGCAGCAAGGCCCGGCAGCCGGCCGGATCGCCATAGCCGTAAGCCGTCCAGCAACTTGCGAGGCCGGTGTTCTTGGCGAACTGGATGTCGACTGCGGTATCGCCGACCATCAGGAACGCGTCCCGCCCGACCCCCGGAAAGGCCGGTGCGACGCGCGTCTCGAATGCCGCCTTGTCCGGCTTGTTGGGCATGTCGGGTTCGGCGGCGAAAATCAGATCGACGAAATCCGTCAGACCGGTCGTCTGCATTTGCCGTTCGATCGCCGCTCTGCCTTTGTTGCTGAGCACCGCCAGGAACGCGCCGCGACGGTGAAGCGCTTGCAGCGTTTCGTACACGCCGGGAAACAGCGCGGTGTGGGCCATTCCGATTTCGGCATAGATTTCGCGATAGCGGGCGGCCGCGTCGGCAAGCTGCGGCGGCGTCAGGGCGGGATCGATGGCGGCAAACGTCTTCTCCAGCGGCAGGCCGAGGGCGAGAACGCGGCGCACCGCATCGTCGGCGGCCGGTGGACGCCGCAAAACGTCGAGCACGCGTTGCGCACTGGCGATGACGGCCGGTTGCGTCGCCGCCAGGGTGCCGTCGAAATCGAGAAGCAGCGCCCGGAAGCTCATGATGCGATGAAGTCGGCGACGAAGGGCGTCGCCGGTGCGCGGCGCACTTCGTCGGGCGTGCCGAATTGCTCGATGCGGCCCAGGTTCATCACCGCCACCAGATCGGCCAATGCGAAGGCTTCTTCCTGATCATGGGTAACGAACACCGTTGTCAGCTCCAGACGTTGTTGCAAGGATCGCAGCCAGCCGCGCAATTCCTTGCGCACCTTGGCATCGAGCGCGCCGAACGGCTCGTCCAAAAGCAGCATGCGCGGCTCGATGGCCAACGCGCGCGCCAGCGCCACCCGCTGGCGCTGACCGCCGGAAAGCTGGCTGGGATAGCGCCCGCCCAGGCCGTCGAGTTGCACCAGTTCGAGCAGCGTCTCGACCCGCGCGGCGATTTCGGCTTTGGGCGGTCGGTTGGCGCGCGGGCGCACCTTCAGGCCGAAGGCGATGTTGTCGGCCACCGTCATGTGGCGGAACAGCGCGTAGTTCTGAAACACAAAACCGGTGCGCCGCAACCGCGCCGGCATCGCCAGCAAATCGGTATCGCCCAGGCGCGCCGATCCGGCGTCGGGAATCTCCAGACCGCCGAGGATGCGCAGCAGCGTCGTCTTGCCCGAACCGGACGGGCCCAGAAGCGCCACGAACTTGCCGGTCGGCAAGGTCAGGCTGACGCCCTTCAGCGCCGGATAGCGGCCGAACTCCTTGGCGATGTTTGCGATGACGAGAGACACGGAACGCTATCCTTTCAATCCTGGCCTTTCAATCCTGGCCTTTCAATCCTGGCCTTTCAATGATACCGGCCGTTCAATGCCGGTGCGCGGCGGCGATTTCGTCGGCGTACCGCCATTCCAGCAACGCCTTGAGTGCCAGCGTCACCAGCGCCAACAGCGCCAGCAGCGAGGCCACCGCGAAGGCGCCGACGGATTGATAATCGTTATACAGCACCTCGACATGCAACGGCATGGTGTTGGTCAGGCCGCGGATGTGCCCGCTGACCACCGAGACCGCGCCGAATTCGCCCATCGCCCGCGCGTTGCAAAGAAGAACGCCGTACATCAGGCCCCATTTGATGTTGGGCAAGGTCACGCGCAGAAAGGTCTGGAAGCCCGAAGCGCCGAGCGAGATCGCCGCTTCTTCCTCGGTGCGGCCCTGGTCCTGCATCAAGGGGATCAATTCGCGCGCCACGAACGGAAAGCTGACGAACAAGGTGGCCAGCACGATGCCGGGCAGGGCGAAAACGATCTGCACGTCGGCATCGCGCAAATACTCGCCGAACCAGCCTTGCAGGCCGAACACCAGCAGGTAGATCATGCCCGCCACCACCGGCGAAATCGCGTAAGGCAGATCGATCAGGGTGGTGAGAAAGCTCTTGCCGGGAAAATCGAATTTGGCGATCGCCCACGATGCCGCCACCCCGAACACGATGTTGAGCGGCAAGGTGATGGCGGCGGCAATCAAGCTGAGGCGGATGGCCGATCGCGCGTCTGGCTCGTCGATGGCGTCGAGCGCGAAGGCCAGGCCGCTATTCAGCGCCTCGGCAAATACCAGGACCACCGGCAGCACCAGGAACAGACCGATGAACCCGATTGCCAGCGCGCTTAAAATCAAACGCAGCAGCGGCGCATCTTCGCGCGGACCCCGGTAGCGGTATGGACGTTTTGCGCTCATTGCCGCTTCGCCGCCCAGTTCTGCAACAGGTTGAGCGCCAGCACGATGGCGAACGATGCCGCCAGCATGACCACGCCGATCGCCGCCGCGCCGGCATAGTCGTATTGTTCGAGCTTGATGACGATCAAGAGCGGCGCGATCTCGGAAACCGCCGGCAGATTGCCGGCAATGAAGATCACCGAGCCGTATTCGCCGACGGCGCGGGCGAAGGCCAGGGTGGCGCCGGTAATCAATGCCGGGGTCAGCGCCGGAAAAATCACCCGCGCCATAGTCTGCAGGCGCGAGGCGCCGAGGGTGGCGGCGGCTTCCTCGGCCTCCTGGCTCAAATCGGCCAGCACCGGCTGCAGCGTGCGCACCACGAAGGGCAGGCCGATGAAGGTCAGCGCCACCACCACGCCGAGCGGCGTGTACGAAACTTTAAGGCCGAGTTCGGCGAGCGGCTTTCCCAGCCAGCCCTGCGGCGCATAAAGCGCCGAAAGTGCGATGCCGGCCACCGCGGTGGGCAGCGCGAAGGGCAGATCGACCAGCGCGTCCAACAGGCGCTTGCCGGGGAACGCGTAGCGGGTCAGCACCCAGGCGACGATCAGGCCGAACACGGCATTGATGCCGGCGCCGATCAGCGCCGCGCCGAACGACAATTTAAGCGACGCCAGCACCCGCGCGTCGGTGAGCAGGTGCCAGAAGCCGGCAAACCCGATCTCCCACGGACGGATGAGCAGCGCGATAAGTGGGATCAGCACCACGAACGACAGGTAAAACAGCGCAATGCCGAGCGATAATCCGAAGCCCGGCAATACGCTGTTGCGCTTGAAGGGGTGCAGTACGGTTGCTTGTGCGCTCATCGTCCCGGTTTATAGACCTGATCGAAGATGCCGCCGTCGGCAAAGTGCGCGGCATTGGCTTTTTGCCAGCCGCCAAAGTCGGCGTCCACGGTATAGAGTTTGCCGATCTTGGGGAACTCCTTGGCGTGGGCAGCCAAAAGCTGCGGATCGCGCGGGCGATAATAATTGTTCGCCTCGATCTCTTGTCCCAGCGGCGAATAGAGAAAGCGCAAATAGGCTTCCGCCACCTTGCGGGTGCCGTGGCGGTCGACGTTGCGGTCGACCAACGCCACCGACGGTTCGGCCAGGATCGACGTCGGCGGATAGACGATCTCGAACTTGTCGGAGCCGAATTCCTTGAGCGCCAGATGGGCCTCGTTCTCCCAGGTCAGTTGCACGTCGCCGATGCCGCGTTGCACGAAGGTGAGGGTCGAGCCGCGTGCGCCGGTATCGAGCACCGGAACGTGCTTGAACAGTTCGGCGACGAACGCCTTGGCCTTGGCGGCATTGCCGCCGGGCAGGTGCATGGCGTAGGCCCAGGCCGCAAGGTACGCCCAGCGCGCCCCGCCCGAGGTCTTCGGATTGGGCGTGATCACCTGGACGCCCGGTTTGACCAGATCGCCCCAGTCCTTGATCTTCCACGGATTGCCCTTGCGCACCAAGAAAACGTAGGTCGAGGTGTAGGGCGCGCTGTTGTTGGGCAGCCGCTTGATCCAGTTACCCGGCAGCAGCTTGGCGTGCTGGGCAATGGCGTCGATGTCGTAGGCGAGGGCCAACGTCACTACATCGGCGTCCAGTCCGTCGATCACCGAGCGCGCCTGCTTGCCCGATCCGCCGTGCGACTGGTTGATCGTCACGTCCTGGCCGGTCTTGGCCTTCCAATCCTTGGCGAAGGCGGCATCGATAGCGCGGTACAACTCGCGCGTCGGGTCATAGGAAACGTTCAGCAGCTTGACGCTGTCGGCCTCGGCGGCTCCCGCCAAGACTGCCGCCAAGAACAGAGAAAGGGCAAAGCGGTTCATCGCGGTTCTCCCTATACGATGTGTAATCGTATCTATAATGTCTATAAAATCAATAGAGATTACATTGTATAGCCAAAAAAAGGCGGCAACCCGGGGCTGCCGCCGTTCACTAGAGCAACGTGCGCAAAAGTGTGTTCACTTTTGCGCGGAAAGTTGCGACCAACCAAAGGGATAAAGCGCTTCACCGAAAAGTGGAATCCGGTTTTCGGTTATGAAGCGCGACAAAACAACAGGTTAGAGCGTTTCATCGTTTCCGTGAAAAGGTGAAACGCTCTATGCGAATTCGAATAGGGTTAAAACGCGATTTGGGCCCTGAGCGCCACCGCTTGCACGTTTTGGCCGATCGGCGTTGTCGACGGGGTGGTCGTCGTCGATGTCGCTTGCAGGCGATCGATATCGATCCACATGTAATCGAGTTGGAAGCGCAATGCGTTGTTGGGATACCAATTAATCCCCAGCGCTACGTTCCGCTGCTCGCCGCCGCGCACCGCATTATAAAAGGTGTAGGTTTTCACGCCCGCATTCGTCCATCCGGTCAACAGGCCGGACGTATCGTTTGCGCCGTCGTTGAGATCGGTGTCGCTGTATCGTACGGCGATTTCCCATGCACCCCAACCGCCGTTGGCCAGAGAGAGGGGCTTCGACGGCTTGGGGATGGAAAATGTGCCGGTCGATGCCACATAGGCCTTGCTTTCGCCGGTGATAACCCAGCTCGCCTGCAGATACCAAGCGCTGAAATCGTTGCTGCGCGGTTTGGCTTTGACGGTGGTGGACAGGGTGGGCGAGGAATAGACCGTATAGGCCGTCGTGGCACGACTGACCTGGATGCCGCTGTAGGCGCCCTGCAAGAAGACGTTTTGGTAGTTGCCGGCCATTTCAAGATTCCAGGCGGTGAAATGTCCGGCCCCGAGCGTGCCGGTCGAGATCAGTTTGGCCGAATTGTCGTCGACGGTGATTTCCGGCATGTCGGAAAGAGACAGCGTATGCTGCGTGCCGCTTTGGCCGTTGGCTAGGGCGTCGGGCAACTTGAATACGTGCATAAAGCCGCCGCCCAGCAGAAGATGGAAGTCGTTTTCCTTGTCGTTGATCGCCATGTAGGACGCCCGGCCGACCAGTGCCTGCTGTTCGTCGTTGGCTCCGGTTTCGGCGATTTTGCTGGCGGTATAGGCGAGCGAGCCGAAGGCGGTGTCCCCGGCGTAGATGAGCGCAACGCCGAGCCGGCCTTCCGAACCGGCGACGTTGCGAACCATGTTGGTCGGTGTGTTGCGTTCCAGGAACATCAATTCCGACGAAGATTGCTGGTCTTCGATGCTGTAGGCCGGGGCAAAAGCCCCGACGCGGACGGCAAATGGGGCCAGTCCGTCGTATTGCAGATAGGCGTAGAGAATTTTTCCCGGCGTTTCGTAGCCGGCCCCGCCGAAGTCGTAGAGGAAATTGTACGACCAATCGCCGAACACCTTGCCCTGCACGCCAAGTTGGGCGCGACGGACATTGGCGCCGCTGGAAAGGTCGGAACCGAGGCTTGCGGCTCTGCGACCCTGCATGTAATAGCCGAAATCGGTTTGTATATTGGCGCGGATGGACGCGGTGAAGTTGCCGTCTGCGGAGGAGAAGGTGGGACGGCCGTTGGCCATTGAAACCTTGGCGTTCGACTTCACCTGCTTCTCGGTTTCTGCCGTGCGATCCTGAATCTCGGCGATCTGCTTCTTGGCGTCGGCCGCTTGATCGGTCTGAGCACGCTTGAGATCGGTAATTTCGTTCTGCAGTGCTTCGAGCTGCTGCTGCAGGGCTTGGATTCTGGCATCGGTATCCTTTGCCCCTGCCGCCTGTGTCGTCGGCGTCAGCGTCGCGACCAACGGAACCGCGAAAAACGCCGCGGCGAACGATTTCGTCGAAATGCTCATGATTGGCTCCGAAATTCGGTTCGAGTATTCCCCGCACCGATGATTTCAGAGGGTTGGTTAACTTTATCTGTTTGTTGTCATTGAAATGTCGCAAAAATAGCCGTGGCTTTTAGCGATTCGTTAATGCTTGGCCGTTTTTGCGCGAAGTTGGCGCTTATTTGCCGCCGTTTCGAAAGCGATCGCCTCGGCCAGGGTGCTGGTTTCCAAAATGGCGGCGGTGGAATCGCGTACCTGCAGCAGCACTTTGCGGATGCCGCAGGCGGTTTCGTCCGCGCAATCGTCGCATTTGCGATAAGCGGTGCGGCTGACGCAAGGGCTAAGAGCCAGAGGGCCATCGATGATGCGCAAAATTTCGGCAAAATCGATCTGCTCCGGCGACCGGCCCAGCCGGTAGCCGCCGTACTTGCCGCGAACGCTTGCCACCACGCCACGCTTCTTGAGATCAAGCAGAATCTGCTCGAGAAATTTGCGCGGCACGTTCGCCTTTTCGGCGATGTCGGCGATCGAGATCGGTTCGTCGCCGGTATGGGCTCCCAGCACGAACAAGGCGTGCAGGGCATAGCGGGCTTTTTGCGACAGCATGGCAATTGGCGAATAATTCCGATTGACTATATCGTGTATTCGGCGGGACACAACAATCGGTTGGGCCGCTATTGGGGAACGGAAAAGCCGGTTTTGCGAAAAGGCCGGGCGCCGACTATATAACGGGGCGTTAACCGGCTTTAAGCAACTCGACGCCATTCTCGGCTAAACTGAATGCGATTCTATCCGACAGGAGAAATCATGTCCCGCCTCGACGACGAAGAAGAAGAAAAGCAAGAGAAGAAGGCTCCCGAGCCGCAATCCGCCCCGGTGCAGCAGGCTTTGTTCAAGTCGCGTACGGTGCTGATCTTCGGCGAGGTCGACATGAAAATGGCCGAACGAGTCAGCGCTCAGCTCCTAGCGCTGGCGACGGAAGGCGAGGGCGACATCCGTGTCGTCATCAATTCGCCCGGCGGCCATGTCGAATCGGGCGACACCATTCACGACATGCTGCAGTTCGTCGGTCCCAAGGTGAAGATCGTCGGCACCGGCTGGGTGGCCTCCGCCGGCGCGCACATCTTCCTCGGCGTGCCCAAGGAAAACCGCTTTTGCTTGCCCAACACCCGGTTTCTGCTGCACCAGCCGCTCGGCGGCGTGCAGGGTCAGGCGTCGGACATCTCGATCGAGGCCGAAGAGATCATTAAGATGCGCGAGCGGCTGAACCGCATCATCGCCCGCGAAACCGGCCAGGCGTTCGAGAAGGTGGTCGCCGATACCGAACGCAATTTCTGGATGGGCGCGGAAGAGGCGAAAAGTTACGGTTTGGTCGAAAAGGTTGTCGCCAGCCTCAGCGAGATCTGACGTCTTCATAGCCGCGGCAATACCACCTGCACCCTGAAGCCGCCTTCGCGGTCTTCGAAGCGGATGTGGCCGCCGTGGCTTTCGGCGATCGCCTTGGCGAGCGTCAGCCCCAGGCCGACGCCGCCGGTGGCCTCGTTGCGCGATCCTTCCAGCCGGACGAAGGGTTCGAATACCCGCGACCGGTCGGCTTCGGGAATGCCGGGGCCCTCGTCGTCGATCGTGATCGAGTAGGCCGCCTCGTCGGTCGCTACCGATACCGCGGCGGATTTGCCGTAGGCGACGGCGTTTTCGATCAGATTGCGGGCGGCGCGCTTGATTTCGTTGGATCTGCACATCAGCGGCGCGGCAACGCCACCCTGCCACGCGGCGGGCACGCCGAGATCGTCGAGGTCGCTGCAAACGCTTTCCACCAGTGCGGAAAGATCGACCTGTCGCATCTTTTCGCCCGAAACGCCGCGCGCCGCCGACAGCACCGCTTCGGTCAGCGCCTGCAATTCGTCGAGGTTTTTTTTCAGCCGTTCTGCCAATTCGACATCCTGAACGAATTCGAGGTTGATCCTCATGGCGGTGATCGGCGTGCGCAAGTCGTGGCCGACGGCCGAAAGCAAGTGCCGTTGGCTTTCCAGGGTGCGGGTGACCTGATTGTACATGGCGTTGAAGGCAACGGCGGCATTGCGGACGTCGTCGGGGCCTTCTTCCGGTACTTTGGGCGCTTCGCCGCCGCGGGCGACCATCGAAGCTGCTTCCGCCAGTTTCGACATCGGGCGGGTAACCCGCCGGGCGATATAGGCCGCCGCCAGCGAGGCGACGAAGGCGGTGATGAGCGCGGCGATCAAGAGTTGCGCGGACCAGAATGGCGACGGCGGTCGAAAAAAGGTCGCCACCAAGTGGCTGTCGTCCGAGATCGGAATGATGACTTCGAACATGCGGTCGCCGGTTCGCGGCGCTGGCATCGGCGATCCGCCGGCCGGTGGCTGCCCTGCTTGCGGCATGGCGTCCGGCAAGGGCCCCCTCGGCATAGGGGCGCCCGGTGGACCTTCCGGTTGCGACTGGCGCGGTTCCCCTTGCGGCGGCGGCCCCTCGAATGGTTGCAGACGGGGGCCGACCGGTGGCGGACGGTTCGCCTCGCGTCCCGACAGCGAAGTGGAAACATGCACCGAGACGGGCAGGTGCGCCATCGATTCCGGCAGCATGGTTTTTAGCCGCGCCGTCAGTTTTTGTTCCTTCTCGTTCATGGCCGGAAGGTCGAGCTTGCCATGGCGCAGCGCGAAGCTGCCCCAAAAGTTGCCCGAAAAGACCCGTAGCGCGGCTTCGCGGGCGTTCGGCTGTATCTCGCGCATCAACGCGGCGGTGGCGGCGGCGCGGTCCAACAGCCGCTCGGACATGGCGGCATCGCGATCGTTTTCGTTGCCGAAGGTGAACCACGTCACCACCACGGCATTCGACAACAGAACCGCCAGCGCGGTAACCACGACCAATTGGCTGGCCAGCGTCTGCGGCCACAGATGCCAGTAGCGCAGGCGCTCGCAGATCGTCATTCGGTCACCGGATCGACGGCAAAGATATAGCCGCCGCCCCAAACGGTCTTGATATAGCGCGGATTTTTGGGGTCTGGTTCGATCTTCTTGCGCAGGCGGCTGACGTGATTATCGATCGAACGGTCGAACAAATCGGCGTCGCGCCCCTTGGTGAGGTCGAGTAGTTGATTGCGGGTCAGAGCGATTTTCGGCCGTTCGATCAGCGCCGAGAGCAGGCGAAATTCGCCGCTCGACAGTGGCATTGCCACGCCGTCGGCACCGACCAACTCGCGCTGGCCGGTATCGAGCACCCAATCGCCGAAGCGGATGAGCGCCGACGCCGGCGGCTTCTGGCGCGGCGGCAGGGCCTGAGTGCGCCTCAACACCGCGGCTATGCGCGCAATCAATTCGCGCGGGCTGAACGGTTTGGCGATGTAATCGTCGGCGCCCATCTCCAGTCCGACGATGCGGTCGACTTCCTCGCCGCGGGCGGTGAGCAGGATCACCGGCGTTTGAGTGGTCTCGTGGATAGAGCGGCACAGACTGAGACCGTCTTCGCCCGGCATCATGATATCGAGCACCACCAGATCTATCGCCGAACTTTTCAACACCTTGCGCGCATTGCCGGCATCGGACGCGGTAGTGGCGCGAAGTCCGTGTTCGCGTAAGTAGCGCGCCAGCGGTTCGCGGATGTCGCGCGCGTCCTCGACGACCAGAATATGGGGCTTGGTTTCGTCTTTCGTCATTTTCGACAATCCCGAAAAACCTATGTGAAGCGGCTTTACCAGCCTTCGCAAACGCCATTGTACGCAAAGTATGCCAAAATCGTCGTTCGGTTGGGATTTGAAAAACAAAAAATACCCGATCAGCCGAAAAAAACGCACGAAATTAAATAGTGCATTGAAATACAAAGGCAAAGACTTAAAAACCGATTATTCGACTAGGTTATTTATATTATAACATTAGCGCGACATTTTGGCTTCACTTGTGGTTGCAATTGTGTTAACCCTATATTAACCATCAAGCGTTCGAGGAAAAGATGGAAAACAGCGTTGCGGTTCCTCAATCGGCGGAATCCGCTCAGGAAATCGTTGGTCAGGTCAAGTGGTTCGATATTGCCAAGGGGTATGGTTTTATCAAGCCTTTGAATGGAGCGCAGGGCGATGTGTTGTTGCATCAGACCTGCGTGCGTCAATCCGGTTTCAAGGCGGCGTATGAAGGTGCGAAAGTCATCTGCGAGGCGGTGCTGGGGCCGAAGGGCTTGCAAGCGCGTCGGCTGATCTCGCTCGACAATTCGACGGCCGAAGTCCCCGAACATGTCCCGAGCCACGGCCCGCGCTACGTCGCCGAACCGAAGGGGCCGGCGTTCGACGCCACGGTAAAATGGTTCAACCGCGGCAAAGGGTATGGTTTCATATCGCGCGGCCCCGATACGCCCGACATCTTCGTGCATATGGAAACGCTCCGGCGCAACGGCTTGCGCGAACTGCGTCAAGGCCAGAGGGTCAGCGTTCGGGTCGGCGATGGGCCGAAGGGCGAGCTGGCGGCGGAAGTGACCGTACTGGACTCGTAAAGTACATGAAATTTGCGATAACGCCTTCGCTGCCGCCGGTTTTACGGTAAGGTGTCGCATGCGCCTGTTATTCGCCTTTCTGGTTTCGTTTTTCCTGGCCGCCTGTTCGCAGGGGCACCCGGGCAATCTGCCGGTCGATGCCATAACCGTCGATACCGCCTCCGGGCCGGTGACATTCAAGGTCGAGATCGCTGCCGACGAGGCCGCGCGCGAACGCGGTCTGATGTTTCGCACCAGCTTGGCGCCCGACGCGGGCATGCTGTTCGATTATCATCGGACGCAATCGGTGGCGTTCTGGATGAAGAATACCCCGCTGCCGCTCGATATGATCTTCATCCGTGCCGACGGACGGATTTCCACCATCGTTACCGACACCACGCCCTATTCGGAAACCCCGATTCCGTCGCTGGAGCCGGTGCAGGCGGTGCTGGAAATAAATGGCGGGCGCTCGCGGGAAGTCGGGCTGAGGCCGGGCGATGTGGTCCATGCCCGCATCTTCGGAAACAAGAAATAGAGATTTTGCTCCGGCCGGGGGTTTCGTGTACCAAAGCGGCGGTTTCGGGGCGTAGCGCAGTCTGGTAGCGCATCTGCTTTGGGAGCAGAGGGTCGGAGGTTCGAATCCTCTCGCCCCGACCAACCTTCGCCGACCGTGCGGGGGCGATTCGGTCCGCCGGCCCGGGAATAAGGAGATGAAATTGCGCGCGAGGATCTTTCGTCCGACGAGAAATGCCATGCAGTCCGGCAAGGCCCGCAGCGGAATTTGGCGGTTGGAATTCGAAGCCGATTCGCCGAAAACGCCAGAGCCGCTCATCGGCTGGACGTCGGTCAAGGGCACCGAGACCCAGGTTGTGCTCGAATTCGTCAGCCGGGAAGAGGCGGTGGCCTTTGCCGCACGGCAGGGGCTGGACTACGAATTGATCGCCCCGGCAGACGCGGCGAGAAAATCCAAGGCTTACGCGGACAATTTTCGCCGCGATCGGAAAATTCCCTGGTCGCATTGAGCGTTAACTTCTATCGCGCAATTTATCCGATAACCGCTTCGCACTTTTCTGATTGCACTTTAGGCATTATCGTCGCCGTCTATTGTATGACCCCGTAGCTCAACCGGATAGAGCACCTGCCTTCTAAGCAGGGGGTTGCGTGTTCGAGTCACGCCGGGGTCGCCATGTCGTTGACGCATGGCTTAACCGCATTTCCCGTCTTTCGTTCACTTTCTTGTGCAAACGTTCCCCATCGGTCTGAACATTTCGTAATTTCACGATTGACGGACGGTTCGAACGCTGCTTCAACCCGCCCCCCGCGCATGCGGGTGAGGGGCGTTAATGATAATCGGCGGCGACAGATGGTCGAATTGGTCCGGCAGCGTGGTCTGCAAGCCCAGAAAGATCGTGCGTCCGCCCGATGAGGTCGATCTTGCCGCAACCGTGCGCTGTGCCGAAGGCAACGTGCGTGCCGCCGGAAACGGCATGTCGTTTTCGCCGTTATGCGATACCGGCGGCACATTGATAGATCTTTCCGTCTTCAACGGCCTCACTGGGTTCGATGCGGGAAAGTCCGTCGCGACGATCGGCGCCGGTACGCCGATGTGGGAAATCGCCTCGCTGTTGCATCCCGAGGGCTATGCCCTGAACACTATGGGGGACAACGATCGCGAAACCGTAAGCGGTGCGGTTTCCTCCGGCACCCACGGTTCGGGTTGGAATTTGGGCAGTCTGTCGTCCGAGGCGGCGGCGTTCAATCTGGTGCTGGCAAGCGGCGAGGTGCTGCGCTGTGCTGGCGACGAAAACCCCGAGATTTTCGCCGCCGGGCGCACGGCGCTCGGGTTGTTCGGTATGATGACCGAGATCGGCATGATGGTGCGGCCGCGCTACAAGCTGGTGAAGACCTATTTCGTCCATTCGATCGACGAGACCTTTCGCCAGCTCGACGGCATGATGCAGGCCAACCGGCATTTCGAATTCTTCTGGTATCCCTACGACGACCAAATCGTCTGCAAGTCGCTGAACGAGACGAATGCGCGGGCGCCGGAACCGCGCTCCGCTCCGGCGATGCGCGCGCGCGGCGAACGGCCTACGCCGAAAACGCTGCTGCAGCGGACGATCTACGAGGCCCTGCCGTTTGCGCCGCATTTGATGCTGCAGCCGTCGCACCGGCTATTGTCGGTCCTGCGCAAGAGCTTCGGCCGGGTACGTTGGAGCAACGAAGCCTTTCCCAGCCCCCGCATCGTACGCTTCAACGAGATGGAATATTCGGTGCCCTACGAGAAAGGCGCCGATGCGGTGCGCGAAATCGCCGAAGCCATCCGCAAGAAAAAGATCGTTACCGCCTATCCGATCGTCTTTCGTACCGTGGCCGCCGACGATATTTGGATGAGCCCGCACTACGGGCGCCGCAGCGCGGCGATTTCGGTGCATCAATACCATCGCCAAAACCCGCGCGAATTGTTCGAAACCTGCGAAGCGATCTTTCGCGCCTATGGCGGGCGGCCGCATTGGGGCAAGGTTCATACCTTGACCGCCGCCGAA
>WSSedL1CaDRAFT_10000236_pt1 | contig 38592 bp, 33 predicted proteins | sample WetSurSL1Cattail_FD_9464 | JGI IMG/M metagenome (IMG submission 9464)
ACGGCGGCTCGCCCGCCATGCCGATGTGTTCGTCAATTCCTATCGCCCCGGGGCGCTGACGGGGCTGGGCTTCTCCCCCGCCTCGCTCGCCCATATCGCACCCGGCATGATCACGGTGTCGATCTCGGCCTATGGGCTGGAAGGGCCCTGGGCGGAGCGGCGCGGCTGGGAAGAAACGACGCAGGCGGCCACCGGTCTGGCGGCNGAGCAGGGGGCGTNCGCGGCAGCCCGCCGCGGGCCCAAGGCCGGGGCCCAGCCGGATCTGATCCCGGCGGCGGTCCTTAGTACGGTTACCGGCGTGCTTGGTGCGGCTGGCGCCATGGCGGCGATGCGCCGGCGCATCCGCGAGGGCGGCAGTTGGCACGTCCAGGTTTCGCTCGCCGCCACCGCCGCGTGGCTTTCGTCCCTGGGCCGGATTGACGCTGCCAGCGTACCAGAGGCCTGGGACCCGCTCGCCGGACTCGACCAATATCTGCAATCGTGCGAAACGAAGGATGGCTGGTTCGAATTCCTCGGACCGGTAGTCCGGATGCCGAAGACGCCGCCACGTGGCGGTCACTTGCCGGACGGAGTTGTTTCACCTCTTTGGGCGTCCGCGCACGAGGAAGCCAATGTCACCGAAATCCAATCCGCTCAAACTTAATCCGCTGCAGCTGCGTACCCTGACGGTTTTGCAGGGTCTGGCCAGCTTGCCCGACTCTGCCGCACGTGAGGCCAATGGCGAGATCACCATTACCCGCTTTCCGCAGCCGCACGGCGATCACTTCCACCTCGGGGGCGCCGTGGTGGCGACCAAGGATACCTCCGGCCTGTTCAACGAAGCGGTATGGCACGCCTTGACCCGCAAAGGTCTGGCACGCGCCGACTGGCCGCACCGGATCACGCTCACCGTCGACGGACTGCAATACAACACCGGCCTGGCGGAAGAGATCTTCCACGCTGGCGGGCACTGAGCCCTTCCGTTCATCAAGGAAGAAGATGCCGTCCCGCCAAATTGTTGCCGGGACATGGGCGGTTGCTAAATTGGTCGTTTATGATGCCTGAATGATAACTGTTATTACGAAGAGCTGAGGTAAGCGTAGGGAAATACTGTCTTTTTTTCGCTACAGTGCGATACGATACGATCGCCATGACCCTGCTGCGCAATTTCCGCGAGTTGACGGAACCGGGCAACGGTGTGCAGGTTAATCACATGATAGCCGTTTGCGGGGTAGCGTTCGCGAGCGCTGGAGGGGTTGGGACAAGCAACGGGAACGTCGCTCGCTTGTCTGTGTTACGCTCTTTGACGTTCAAAGGGAGCCAACGATGAATGGTACTCGCCCCAAAGGTGGATGCCGCCACGTTGCTGTTCGACCCGAAATTCCGGTTGCTGATTATCACGACGAAATCAGCGTGGAAGCTTTCGAGAAGCTGCGTGAAGAGGTCAAGGACCTCAATGAGCCAAACCACAAGCGGACTCGCATCAGCGGGTTCGAATGGCCTTTCACGGCCTGAGCCGTGGCGCCCCCAGCTGCGAAATGGAAATATTACCCCGTAACAACGCTTCCGGCAGCGCTGGACATTGTCTGGTGCCGGTTTCCCGAACATCTTGACCTTGGCAACCCCGGTCCAAAATCGCGGCCGGGGCTCATTGCTGAGACGGCTTTGTCCGAAGATGATCTACCGGAAGTGCATGTCATCTACGGCACATCCAAGCTCAAACACGACACCAGACCGCTCGATTTCTTCGTCGAAAATTACCAGGATATGGATGCGGCAGGTCTGTATCAGGCGACGCGGTTCGACATGGATCATCACCTATGGCTTCCCTGGGCACAGGAGTTCTTCGTTCCGCCGAGCACCAAGTATGCCAACCCAGCGATCGGCCATCTGTCTGCAAACTCTCTTGAATTACTCGGCATCATTTTGAAGATGCGAAAAAAAGCGGGTTTCAAATAGCGTTCTAGGAGCGGCTCCGCTTACTCCACCTTCTTCAGTACCAGCAGCACTTTGAAGAGCTTGGCCGCCGCAAGCGCCGCCACGGTCCGGAAAACCTTCATGCGAATTTCCCCTTTGCCCGCGTCCGCCTATTATCGAATGTGCTTGCAACAGAGTCCGCCATGAACGCCCGCAAACGCCGCCGCCTCTATTTCGTCCTGGCCCTATTGGCCGGAGGGGCTGGTGCGGCCGGATTGTCGCTCGCGGCGTTGAAGGACAACGTCCTCTATTTCTATGGTCCGTCCGACGTTTATGCGAAGCATGTGGCGCCGGGCGTGGCGTTCCGCATTGGCGGCATCGTCGCGCCGAAGTCGCTGCAGCGGGGACCGGGTGCCGTGGTCCGCTTCGTGGTCGGTGACGGCCGCGCCACCGTTCCGGTCCGTTATGCCGGGGATCTTCCGGCGTTGTTCCGCGAGGGGCAGGGCGTGGTGGCGGTTGGGAGCTTGGATGGTTCCGGAACGTTCGAGGCCAGCCAGGTGCTCGCCAAGCATGACGAGAAATACATGCCCCCGGAGGTCGTGGACGCGCTAAAGCGCACGGGGCGCTGGCAGGAAACGTCCGGCAAGCGTTGATCTATACGAAGAATTACTTGTAATTCACGTCCAAGCAATAATATAGCAATCTCTTGGTCGTATCTCAAGCATACTCCACAATCGATGGAGAGTGGGATCAATGAACAAAGAGCAGGTCATGGCATACGTAAAGCGCAACAAGGCGTTGCTGGCCGTCACGTCAGCCGCGGCAGTCGTCCTGGTGAGTTTTGGGGCTTACGCACTCCTGCCCGAACGATCGGCGGATGCCGGTTCGGCGGGTGTCGCCCGCTACGAGGCGCCGGATCGCGGCAGCCAAGGTGGCTCGCCAACGCGAATGATGGAAAACGGAACACCGTTCAGCTTTGCCGATCTGGTCGAGCGCGTCAGCCCGGCGGTGGTCAGCGTCACGGCGGAAGAAAAGGTCAGTCCGTCTGACGCCCAGGACGTGCCGGAGGGTTTCAAGGAGTTCTTCCGCCAGTTCGGCGGCCGCGGCATGCCGCAGATGAAGCCCCAGGCCCGCAAGGCAACCTCGATGGGGTCGGGCTTTATCATCGACAAGTCCGGCCTGATCGTGACCAACAATCACGTCGTCGATGGCGCCACCAAGATCAAGGTGAAGCTGCCGGATGGGCGCAGCTTTGACGCCAAACTGATCGGTACCGATCCGGCCACCGATGTGGCGCTGCTCAGGGTCAAGGCCGACAAGCCGCTGCCGACGGTCGAATTCGGCAACGACCGTGCGCTGCGCGTCGGCGATTGGGTTGTGGCGGTCGGAAATCCGTTCGGTCTGTCGAACACTGTTACGGCTGGTATTGTGTCGTCGATCGGCCGCGATATCGGCAATGCCGAGCAGCCCTACACCGACTTCATCCAGATCGACGCTCCGATCAACCGGGGCAATTCGGGTGGTCCGACCTTCGACCTGCGTGGTCAGGTGATCGGCATGAATTCGATGATCTTCTCGCCCACCGGCGGCAGCATCGGCATCGGCTTCGCCATTCCCTCGTCGACCATCAAGGACGTGGTGGCGGCGTTGCAGGCCCATGGCCGTGTCGCGCGCGGCTGGCTCGGTGTGCAGATCCAACCGGTGACGCCGGAGATCGCCGCCTCGCTCGGTGTGCAGGATCCCAAGGGTGCGCTGGTGGCCTCGGTGGTGCCCGACAGCCCGGCGGCCCGCGCCGGTCTGCGTCAGGGCGATTTGATCGTCGCCATCAACGGCAAAGACGTCAACGATGCGCACGACGTGACGCGTCGCGTGGCCTCCCTGCAAGCTGGCAAATCGGCGGTGTTCACCGTCCAGCGTGATGGTCAGCGCCAAGCGGTCAACGTCACCATCGGCGCCAAGAAAGATGTGCAGGTTGCGGCCAATTTCGATCCGCAGAGCGGCGCGCCGGCGGGAATTGCCCCCACCGGCAAGGCGATGGGGCTCGGCCTCACCGCTCTGACGCCGGAAGTACGCCGCGCCTACAATCTCGATGAAAGCGCCCAAGGCGTTTTGGTGACCCAGGTGGACCCCGACTCCAACGCCGCCGAACAGGGCTTGCAGCCCGGCGATGTCGTCGTCTCGGTCCGCAACAAGGCCGTGCATACACCGCAGGACGTCGAGAAAAGCGTTGCCGCGGCGCATTCGGCAGGCGTCAAGAGTGTGCTTCTTCTGGTGACCACGGAAGGGACCGCGCATTTCGTAGCGGTGCCGATCGATCGGACGTAAGTTCTCGTAACGGGCTTCATCCTGATGAAGGGTGAGGCCCGGCCCCCGCGCCGGTGGTGGCTGCCCCCAATCCCTCCGTTGCTGCCGCCGGTGCGGCCCCCGTAATTCGGTTTCATATGAAGTGGAGACAGGCATGCGCATCCTCGTCGTGGAAGACGATCTTGAGGCGCAGCGATATCTGGTGAATGGGCTGAAGGAAGCCGGTCATGTGGTTGATGATGCCGCCGATGGCGACACCGGTCTCACGCTGGCGCTGTCCCGTCCCTATGATTGCGCGATTATCGACCGGATGTTGCCGAAGATGGACGGCTTGAATGTGGTTGCCGAGATGCGCGAGCACGGCAACACCATGCCCGTCCTATTTCTGAGCGCGTTATCGGAAGTGGACGATCGCGTCAAAGGCCTCAAGGCCGGTGGCGATGATTATCTCACCAAGCCCTATGCCTTCGTCGAACTCCTCGCGCGCATCGATGCGTTGATGCGGCGGCGGGCCCCGGCGGCGGTGAAGACCAAGCTCGCGGTTGGCGACCTCGAACTCGATCTCTTGACTCGCACCGCCACGCGCGAGGCCCAGGCGATCGACCTTCAGCCGCGCGAATTCCGCCTGCTCGAATATCTCATGCGGCATGCCGGTCAGGTGGTGACGCGCACCATGCTGCTCGAAAGCGTGTGGGAATATCACTTCGATCCGCAAACCAACGTGATCGATGTGCACATCTCCCGTCTCNGGGCCAAGATCGACAAAGGCTTCCAGACGGCGCTTCTGCATACGGTCCGTGGCGCGGGTTACATGATCCGTGCGGCGAAATAGCGGCTTNTGGCACTGGGCGCAGCGGGTCCTGCAAACGCAGGCTTTCCGCATCACCCTCGTTTTTGTCTTTTTCTACGTGGTGTCNGCGACCGCNTTGGTNGCNTTCACNTGGTGGAACGCCCAGCGCGCGCTCGATNCCCAGACTGACGAGACCATTGAAGCCGAGGTCAGCGGTCTTAGGGAGCAGTACCAGCGTACCGGCGTCATTGGCCTGTCGGATGTCATCACGGCGCGGGTCGCCCAGCATGGCAATGGCCTTTATCTTCTGCAAAGTCCGACCAACAGCGTGCTTGCCGGCAATCTGGTCGAGCTGCCGACCTCGGCCAAGACGATCAACCGCTATGTGGTGGAGTTCGACTATCAGCGCAGCATGCAAGGCGAGGATGTCACGCGCATGGCGCGCGGCCAGGGCTTCTGGCTGCAAGGCGGATATTTCCTGCTGGTGGCGCGCGATATCACCGATCAGAAATCATCGCGCAAGAAGTTCCTCACCTCGATTCCATGGAGCGTCGGGCTGATGCTGTTGTTCGGCATCGCGGGCGGCGTCTCGATGAGCCGAAACCTGCTGCGCCGTCTCGATGCCATCACCCGCACCAGTTCCGAGATCGTGGCCGGCGATTTCTCGCGCCGTGTCCCTCTTACCGGCCGCCACGACGAATTCGATACGCTTGCCGAAAACCTGAACCTCATGCTGGATCGCACCGAACGGCTGATGAAGGGTATGCGCGAGGTGGTGGATTCGGTGGCGCACGATCTCAGGACGCCGCTCAACCGTTTGCGTAACCGCCTCGAAGACATGCAGCGCAAGCTGAACCCGGAAGATCCGCACCTCGACGACATCGATGCGGCCATCGCCGAAACCGATCGGCTGATCGGCACCTTCAATGCGCTGCTTCTCATCGCTGAGGCGGATTCCGGCATGACGCGCGGGTCGATGGCGCCGATCGATTTGTCGGTGATCGTCGCCGACGTTGCCGATCTCTACGCCCCGCTGGCCGAGGAAAAGGAAATCGCGCTCGATGTGGCGCCGTCGGGTGTCCTCACGGTCGAAGGCAACCGCAGCCTGGTCAGCCAGGCGCTCGCCAATCTGATCGACAACGCCATCAAATACACCCCAGCGGGCGGGCACGTGACGGTTTCCGCTGGTGAAACGCCGGCTGGCATCGATCTCACCGTCGCCGACTCTGGCGCCGGCATTCCGGCGGCGGATCGCACCCGGGTGCTGGAACGTTTTGTCCGCCTGGAGAAGAGCCGCAATTCGCCCGGCACGGGTCTCGGGCTCAGCCTGGTGGCGGCCGTCGCCCGCATGCACGAGGCCAAGCTGGTCCTCGGCGACAACGCTCCGGGTCTCAAAGCGACGATCTCGTTCCCGCGGACGTTCGTGAAAAAGGGTGCGAATAGGGAATAGCGTCGCTTGCGGCGCTCGCTCCCCGGGATGAGGTCCCTCACGCAGAGCCCGCGTAGGCGGACATCTCGAAGCGTGCTATTCGCTCGCCCCTATTCGCTCTAATATCCAACCATGTTTGCGCCCTCACCCGCCTCGTTGCCCACGCCGTTCGACCGCTCCCGGTCGCAGCGTACCTTCGAACAGCTCGCCGAAGTCGGCTTCGCGCCAGACGCTGCGGCGCGCCCACTGCTCGAGTCGGCCTTCGGCAACAGCGCTTATCTTTCCCGTTTGGCGGTGCGCGAGGTTGCGCTACTGCCGCGCCTGTTCGCCGAAGGTCCCTATGCGCTCTTGATCAAGGCCTGCGAAACCGCGCTTGCCGCTGCTGAGGCTGGCACGGAGATCGCGGCAATGCAGGCGCTGCGCCAAGCCAAGCGGCAGATGGCGCTGGTCGTAGCGCTGGCCGACATTGCGGGCGCCTTCACGCTGGACGACGTTACGCAGTCTTTGACCCGCTTTGCCGATGCCGCCGTCACGGGCGCCTTGCGCTTTGCTTTGAAACGCGCCGCGTTTGGGACGCCGTTCGAAAGCTGGCCCGCCGCCGACATCGAAGCCGCGACTGGGTTGGTGGTTCTCGCCATGGGCAAATACGGCGCCTTCGAGCTCAATTATTCGAGCGATATCGACCTTGTCGTCTTCTACGACGCGGGCAAGTTTCCGTTCCTGAAGCGTGAGGATCCGCGCGGCGCCGCCGTCGATATCATCAAGCACATCGTCAAGCTGATCGCCGACATCACGGTCGACGGTTATGTCTTCCGCGTCGATCTGCGCCTTCGCCCTGACGCCGGCGCCACCCAGATCGCGATCTCGACCGAAGCGGCGGAGAGCTATTACGAAGGCATGGGCCAGAATTGGGAGCGTGCCGCGTTCATCAAAGCACGCGCTTGCGCTGGCGATCTCGCGGCCGCCGCCGCCTTCCTCAAACAGGTGATCGGTCCCTTCATCTGGCGCCGCAATCTCGATTTTGCGGCGATCGAAGATATCCAGTCGATCAAACGGCAGATTCACGCTTATCACGGCCATTCGGAAATTGCGGTGGCCGGCCACAACATCAAGCTCGGCCGCGGCGGCATTCGCGAAATCGAGTTCTTCGTACAGACCCAGCAGCTCATTCTCGGCGGCCGCGATCCCTCGCTTAGGGTTCCGTCCACCTTGGGTGCGATGGAAGTGCTCAGGCGGCGCGGGGCGGTCAGCGATGGCGCGGCGCGCGAACTCACCGAATGCTATCGCTTCCTGCGCACCCTGGAGCATCGTCTGCAGATGATGGACGACGAGCAGACCCACATGGTTCCAAAAGACCCGCAGGAAGTGGCACATACCGCTTGCTTCATGGGGTTTGCCGGCACCGCGTCCTTCAGCGAAGCGCTGCTCCAGCGGCTCGCCACCGTTCAGGGCCATTACGCCCATCTGTTCGAACGCGCGGCGCCGCTGGCGGGCGAGGGCGGCAGCCTCGTCTTCACCGGTGTGGAAGATGATCCCGAAACCCTGGAAACGCTCGAGCGCATGGGGTTTCGCGATCCGGCGCATGTCTCAGGTGCAATCCGCGGCTGGCATCACGGCCGCATCCGCGCCACGCGTTCGGAGCGGTCGCGCGAACTGCTTACCAAATTGATCCCGGCGCTGCTCACCGCGCTCGCCGCCACCGCCGATCCCGATGCCGCCTTTGCCCAGTTCGACCGCTTCCTCACCAATTTGCCGTCGGGCGTGCAGGTGTTTTCGTTGTTGCTCGCCCATTCGGAGCTGCTGCATCTGCTCGCCTCGATCGTCGGATCGGCGCCGCGGCTGGCGCAGCACCTGTCGCATGCCCCTGCCACGCTTGACGCGTTGCTCGATCCTGGTTTCCTGATGGCCCTGCCGGTGCGGGCCGAACTCGACGAAACCTTCGGTGATCTTCTGACGCGCGTTGCGGGTTATGAGCCGGCGCTGGATACCGCCCGCCGCTTTGCCCACGAGCAGATCTTCCGCGTCGGGGTACAAGTCATCGAAGGGCTGGCCAAGCCCAATGCCGCCGGACCCGCGTTTGCCGCGATCGCCGAAACCGTCATCAACGGGCTCATCACGCGAACCGAAGACGAACTCGCTGAAACCGCCGGGCGCGTGCCGGGCGGGGCGTTTGCCGTCATCGCCATGGGCAAGCTCGGCGGCGCCGAGATGACGGCGGGCAGCGATCTCGATCTCATCTTCGTCTACGAGGCGCCCGCCGGCGTGGAGGCTTCGGACGGCAACAAGCCTCTGGCGGTCAGCCAGTACTACGGCCGCTTGGCGCAACGGTTCATCGCCGCGCTGACGGTGGCGACGGCGGAAGGCGAGCTTTACGAAGTCGACATGCAGCTGCGCCCCACCGGCAACAAGGGGCCGGCCGCAGTCAGCCTGGAGTCCTTCACCCGTTATCACGCCACCGAGTCTTGGACCTGGGAGCACCTCGCCTTGACGCGGGCGCGTGTGGTTGCTGGGCCTGCGGCGCTTGCCGCCAAGATCGACGCCGTGGTGCACGAAACGCTCTGCCGGCCGATCCCGTGGCCGCAGCTTTCCGCCGATGCCGCTGGCATGCGCCGCAAAGTGGTGGAGAACATCCCGACCAAAGGCGCTTGGGATTTGAAATACGCCCGCGGCGGTCTGATGGACATCGAGTTCACCGCCCAGACCTTGCAACTGCGCTACGCCCCGGCCGATCCGTCGGTGCTGAACCAGGGCACGCTTGCCGCCTTGCACGCCTTGTCAACGGCCGGGGTTCTGACCGACGCCGATGCGGCCATTCTGAAAACCGCCGCCGAGTTGCAGCTCGCTCTGATGCAGGTGCTGCGGATTGCCCTCGACGGGGCGCTCGATCCGGATACCGCGACCTCCGGCCTCAAGGTTCTGCTCACCCGCGCTGCCGGGGTGGCGGATTTCGACAACCTGCAGCATCTCCTGGCCGACCGGCAGACCCGTGCTCACCAGGTCTTCGAGCGGCTGATCGCGGGGCGGGGATAACCCGCGAAAACTGGCAAACCAGGGCCTTGGACCTGGGGGCGGCAGTCCGCCGCGCGGCCTACCCGCCGTCCGGTTTACGGCCATTGGAAAAGCTGCTTGAATCCTACCCGAGGACAGGCCATAACCCGCCTCCCACTTGGATTGCGGGCGTAGCTCAGGGGTAGAGCATAACCTTGCCAAGGTTAGGGTCGGGCGTTCGATTCGCCTCGCCCGCTCCAAATGGAACAAAGAAATCAAATACTTATGCGGGGGCGCGATGAGCGCCCTTTTTGCTGTCCGGTCTGGGGTACCACAGGGGTACCAGTCGGCAGGCGTTGAATCCTGGCAACGTGAGTGCCTGCAATGCGGGAAGAGCGTGTTTGGAGCATGCAACCGGCACCGGTCCCCTCAATAGCCAGGCAGTATTGGGCGCACACGTCCCCAATTCTGATCCGCAGCGATCCTCCACCGTGCGAAGCCGCCAGCTACTTATCCTCGATGAGGTCGAAATTCTCGGCCACCTCTTTCCATGTGCCCACGCCAGAATAGGGCGAACACACCACACCAACGACAGCGTCTACCAAAATCGGTGAGATGGTTTCTTCGTTCAGGCCCGGAACGACAAACTTAGCCAGACCATCGCCCAGCCAGCGATACAGAAGCAACCCGGCTATCACTCCCAAGGGATCACCGCCGTTCTCGACCCGCCCAATCTCCTTTTGAAATTCCTCGCTGTAGCGCCTGACTTCTCGTTGTGCGTAATCGCCATACTTCTCTGAATGGCCCGCGGCATACACCTTCGTCTCAAGTCGGGCTGCCTGCTCCCTCGGAAAGAGACTTCTCACCACCTGCAAATCTACAGCCGAACAAGCCAGCATGAGATCAAAGACGGCCTGCTCTTCGTTGCGGATATACGCTCCAATCTTGCCGTCAGTGGCAAGCTGAATGTTCTGGAATACCCGTGGCCATGCCCGCATTGCTCCCGCAATCATCTGCTGAGTGACCAGCCTAACGGCCTCGCTCTCGTTCAGCTTCTTCTTGATCTTTACCATTTTCACCGCTCACGGAAGTCGATCCAACGCTTTGCTTTATATCACGTTTTGTTGCTTTAAAGCGGTTGCCGATTAAGCGACAACACCCCTCCCTTCCGGCATGGACCTCCGGGACGTTTTTGGTACGAATCTTCGGCGGCTGCGGCACCAGAAAGGTGTTTCGCAGGAGGAACTTGCGGACTTAGCCGGCATCAATCGGACCTACATATCCAAGCTAGAGACCGGCGCGACCTACGCCGGGCTGGAGATAATTGGCAGATTGGCCGATGTGTTTGCGATTGACGCGTCCGAATTTCTCAAGCGGCCTCCAAAACGTCGGCGCGTGAAGACGTGAATGGTGAGTTTCCTTGATTTGTGCGGCGTCAAATTTGAGCGCAAATTGTCCTCCGGCATGACGGTGCCCTGGATTGTGGGCTGACTACCGGCTAACCATCCCGCCTAAATCCCTTGCCTCCAGTGCTGGATAGGTGATTAGGCTAGGCCATTGGATGAGACAGAAGCGAGGGCCTTATGCAACGGCTCATCGGCGAAGTGAAACAAGCCGTAAGCCGTTGGCGGTGCGCACTGAGAAAAGTACGCCTGCGGCGACGCGCGCGCGCGAAGAGTGGGCAAAAAACCAGTTGACCATTACCGCTTACCATGAAGCCGGACATGCAGTCGTTCTCTGGCACCGGGCCAAATTTTATGGGTTGTCAATTCCAGATGCCGTTATTGGGGAAATTCGAATTTCTGTGCCGAGAAAGTACTTCGGCGAATGGGGACGCGTAGCGCTCAATAATATCGCTTTATGTGCAAATAAAGAGAGAGCCTACTCCTTGGCCTGTAGCGTGGCGGGAGGGCCGATAGCTGAACACCGTTTTCTGCGAAGGACGGGCCAAGATGCCAGACCATTAGAGGCATTCTTGGCGGACATTCCGAACAATACACCGCCGTCAGAGGCAATACCGAATGATCTAGACCGTCTCTCGCAGCACGCTTCCGCCGCGGACACGGCCGAAACCGAAATCATCCGCTACACCAGCGATCTTATTGGCATACCGTCCATCTGGAGAGCCGTTGAAGGGCTCGCCGCAGCGCTTCTCAGGAAACGCACGATATCCGGCAGGGAAGCATGCAAAATCATCGAATTTAGTATTTACGACGCTTAACGTCGCCAGTGCGGAAATAATATCGACTGCCTGCACTTGGCGTCGCCTGCGAGGCGTGTTGCTATGACCTAGGCAGTGCGAAGGGCTTCCCGAGCCCCGCGCACGCGGCTCACCTTTTGGTAAGGCCGCTCGGGTCGTAGAGATGCTTCTCGGTATGGCCGCACTTGTCGCACTTCAAAGTACGTTCGAGCACGCCCACACGGCCGAACGTGGGGTGTGGCCCGGATGCGGTGATCTTCATCCGACCTTCGTTGCATATTGGACATGCTTCGCCAGAAGTGAGCGCGGCAACCTTGTCCCCAAGCTCTTTGATCTTCCGTTCCTTTTCATGGATCGTCTCGCGAGCGTCTGACAGAGCGATCTTTACGTCTGCGAGCGTGCCGTAAAGTTCAGCCATCTGCGACTTCAGCAGGGCCACGTCGAAGCTCTTGTCGATCGCGCGAAGGTCCTTCACGATCCCTGTCGCCTGCGCAAGAAGTGCGAGACCGGCTGCAATATCCAAGGTGTTCCTCTGTCCACGACGCGCCCCAGGCTGATGCTGGGGCGGACTCACATTCATATGCTGAGTATAGCTTTTCTTTGGCCTGATCGCGAGTAAGTCCCGAACTAGGCTGCCAACGGTCGGCAAAGCTGCACAATTGGCGGTAGAACGTAAATGCCATACCATGGCAACTGACAGACTCAGGGGGGTGGGGATCAGAATGCGACTAAGTTCTGCCAAAGGGACGTTCTCGTTCGTTCTGTTGGTTTGCATCGGGAGCGCTGGGGCTGCGCCCACATGCACAGCGCCGAAGTACAAAGCGGCAGAGCGCGAGATGAACAAGATGCTTAGCGTTCTTGTCGAGAACGCGCCGATTGAATGCCTGATGCTCCCCGCAGGCGATGGAAAGCGCTGTGGCGTTATTTGCGTCACGGAATACGCTACGACGGATGAACAGAGAGCGGCCACGATGGTGTGGATTGTCGGCGCGAGCGGAAAGCAGTTCAACAAGTTGGGCGTCGCCAACTTCTCTTCTGTCATGTACGTCGATAGGACAACCGGCGTGAAGGGATACGGCTACGAAATTGATGCCCAGGAAGCCGCGAGAATACAATCACTCGCCTACGCAGATAAAATGAACGCCGAAGAAATTTTGGCGGCAGTGAAGCGCGCGACAAAGGTGAAGCCAGCAAAGAAGCACTAGGAGGCGGCCAATGCCTAAGAAGCCTCACACGCACTACATGGTGGATTGTTTTGTGCCTGACAGCGCCCATGTGGACGGCTATCGAACGATTCCTTTGCATATCATCGCAACAAGTGATTTGCAGGCGATCAGCGAAGCAAAGAATGGCGCCCTTCAGTACAACCCGCACCACATCCATATTCGTGCTGTCACCCGACAAGGTGACAGGATTTTCTACAGGTCTGAAGACGACGATTAGCGGCCGCACCAGTGGAGGAAGCACCGCGCGTTCTGCGGCCGACTGTGTCGTTTCATGGAGTCGCATCATGCCGCTCACGGATTGGGCAAACCTTGGTACTGTCGTTTTAGGCATTACTGGAGTTCTCGCGCTTGTGTTCGCCTATTGGCAGGCCCGTGCAATTCGATGGCAGACTGCGCAGGCGCGACGCCAGCAGCTAGAAATGCTGGCGCGCGGTCATTATCAAAGATTTGTGGAACTCTGCGTGCAATATCCTGAATATACGATGGCCAGCGTGCTCGAAGAGGCTTTGGACCTAGAAGCCGAGACATTCAAAGGCGACAGAATGAAGTTCTACCAATACGAATGGTTTTTCGCTGCTATGGGAAATTCGTTTGAAACAATGTTCGAAACAGTCGGGCGACGGGGCGAGTGGAGGCAGACGATGGTAATAATAATGCGAGAACACGAAAAGTACGTTCGGTCGAAAAGGTTTGACGATACCCAACGTCCAACGGTGATGCCAGAGTTCCAGCGCTTCGTGGATGAAGAAGTGTTCAAGCCGCTGGCACCTTCTGTGCGACCCGAAAGCGTGGACGCAGTGCCGTCAACGAGTACTGAGGATTAGCGTTCGCCAAACACCTAAATGCGCGTCCCATCCACGTCGCGTCGGTTTTCAGACTCCTGCCGTCACTCCCTTCCGGTCGCCTGAAGATGTTGGGCCTGTTGGATCAACTGAAGTGCGACGGCCGCGCCGTTAGATGCCACGATCTTATGCAGGTTCATCTCGCGTCGGCTGACTTTGCGTAGCGTCGTTTCCGCCACTTTGATTTGGGCGTCTGCGTCCGAACCCAGCGCGCTTTCGAGGATGCCGGTCTGTTCGCGCGCCCACGCCTCCAGCTCAATGTCGCTCATGTGCCCGGTCTTCTCTACGGCGTCGAGGTGCGCGTGGACAAGTGATTGCGCATGAGCCGGCGGCAACTTCAGTTCCGCGGACAGCGCCGCAAATTCAGAACGGAACCCTTCCACAGAGGCGGTCGGCGCATTGCCGGGGAGCCGGTAGTCGATAGAGTGCAGGTCATAGTCGGCTGCTTTTGGGTCCACGTCCGTCAGCTTGCCGCCGCCCTTCGTGATGCGAAGGTCCAGCGCCGTCACCTCCGCAACTGCGCCGGGGTCGCCCTTGAGATAGCGGTCCACGAATGAGGGGTCGCCTAACAGGCGCTCTTTCGCGGCCTCCGCCATTTCGAGACTATCGTGCACGAGGGGCGCGGCATTGCGGGCGGCCAAGTGCTTGTTCGCGTCGTCAACGGACAGGCCGTTGCGCACAAGCGCGGCGGCGTATTCGCGCACAGAGGTTTCCGGCGCATCGGCCGGGATGGTCGCCAAAGGATCGCTGCCAAAGGTGTCTTCACTCATTGTCGTCACTCCACATAGTCTCAGGGCCGGGTTGTTGCCGTCACCGCGATTGGCCCAAAGCCGCGGCGCCGCTTAGTCAATCCCAAGGGTCGATTTCAACGTCCCGCGCAACTTGCGCACTGTCGCCCACCCGATAGCCGGGTCGGTGCGGATCGAACAGGACGGGGCGCGCGTGCCGCAGTGCCATCACGCCGACGCGCGTGGCGGACATGAGGTCGTCGCGGATTTTCACAATCTGGCCGTCCTTGCGGTAGTATTGGCGGTATTCCTCAAACCACTCGGTGCAACTGGCGAACACCTTCAGGCGAGCGGACGCGAACCGCTCTTGCATCTGGAGAATGCCTAGCTCGGTACTGTTCGACCCGTCCGCGAATGTCGCGTGATGCGACGCCATGTTGAGGCCGTGCGCTTTGTAGACTTTCGCCAAAGGCTCAAGCCTGCCTTCGAACTCACGGCGCTGTGTGGCGTCCTGCGGCCAAGCAACTGGGATTTTGCGGCCCCACCCGTTGAGCACGGCCTTCATCGCGGCGGCGTGCTGAAGCGGCAGCGCGTCCGCCATACGGATGCCAAGCACGACGTACACCGCGTCGCTATCTTTATCCCACGCCAACAGAGCCGCGGCGAAGGGATGCCCGACACCCGGATCAATCCCCCACAACAGCGCGTAGTGCGCGGGAATTGCAAAAGGTTGAGCAGTGATTTCCGTTTCGGGGGCGTTGAACACCCGCCCGGAGCCCAACAGCGGAACGCCGCGGGCGCGGGCGTCGCGCTCATGGGGCAGGTAGCTATCAATGATGCGCTGCCGCTCTTCGGCCGGAATGTGCAGAGCGTCGTCAATGGTCATCGTCACGGTCGCGCGGTCAGGCGAGTTTTCGTACAGGAAGCGCCGGACAACATCCGATATGCCGTGCAACGGGGTGAACGTCATATAGACGATGCCGCCCGTGGCGACGACGCGTGCAAGGCATTCCTGGTAGATGCCCATGTCGGGCTCTTCGTCTAGCCAAACAACATCACAGGTGACGCCCTGAAGCTTTTCACGCCCTTGCTCGTAAGTCTTCCACTGGACAACGGACACGCCGCCGCTCTTGTGGCGAATGCGGGCCGTATCGAAGAAATCGCTGACACCGTGGCCAACAGAGGGCGTCCCAATAAAGCTGGCCTGCGGTAACATTCCTGTTCCGAGCAATTCGTCGCCGCGCCCACCGCAGAGCTTTGCCATCGCGCCATCACGGACCTGTTGCGACGACTCGCCTATGCACCATGCCCGAACGGGTCTGTTGAACCGGCGACCCGTCCACCATTCGGGATACTCGCCCGTCAGGTGACAGGCCATTTCGAATGCGCCCGCCAACGTCTTGCCTTGCTGGTTTCCGGCGAACAGAAGCCGCTCGTGATGCGTGGCACCAAGGGCAAAGAACTCCCTTTGCTTCGCATACGGCACAAAAGAGCGCATGCGATTGAACCGCTTGGCTTGCGTTTGCGCTTCTAACAGCCGGATAAGTTCGTCTTTGCGTGCCATTGGCTATTTCCACTCTTCCGGCACAGGCCACAAACCAGCTTCCGCACCGAGCAACACCTTCTCGATTGCGAGCAAGCGGTCGCGCTCCGTCGCGTCCGCGGCGTGGACCTTCTGCATTAGGGCGTTCAGGATCGGTTGCGAATTTGCGCGAACGAGGGCTTGCACGGCGCATGTCACGTCCGGGGATTGTGATGCTGACGCGCTGGGGAACAGGTTCCGGGCGAGCCGGATCGTATTGGGCTGCGGTTTCCAGAAACCTTGCTCAACGCTGTACAGGTAGACCCGTGCCGCTTGGGAGCGCTCTTCGGCGGAACGTGATTTTGCCATTAACTCATAGAGGACCACTTCTATCTCGTGCGCCGTAAAGCGCAGGAACTCCCGGAGGTAGCGTTGCCGGAACGCGGCGTCCTCTTCCGCGTTGCCGTCCGGGTCACGGTTGCAGGCGAAGGCCGCTAGTCTTTCGGCGTGTTCGGCGCGAACCGACTGGAAGCCGTCTAATAGCTTCGTGACGAAGCCATCAGATATGGTCTGAACGTCAGTCATGTAAGTTCTCCGCTATCTGCAATTGGCGACGGCCCCATTAAATCGGAGAGGTTGTCTCTCTCTTTGGCTTCTTGCGCGGCGGCGTACTTGGCCCTCTGTCCGGCGATGCGCCGGGCGTTGGCTTCCGCCTTCAGGCGCCCACGTTCCTCTGGGGAGGCAGCCCGTAGCTGGCGACGCCGGTCGTTTTGGCGGTCGCGTTCGGCGTCGCGCTCGGCATCGTCGGGCGTTGCCGGCCCGCCGGGCGGAACCTCGGAATACTCCGCGTCGATGATTTCCGGCGCCAGAAGCATCTTACGGGCCTCCGTATCGGCAATGCCAAGCTCACGGCATAGGGCCAATATGCGCTGGTCCTTCTGTGTGTCCGTCAGGTGCTCAACGGTGACGTGGTGCTCGCTCACGGCGTTAAGGCCACCGCGGTTGAGTAACTCGACAGCAGCCTTGAGCCGGTCCCTATTCTCAGCCTTCTTGTCGTCGCGGATTTCTACCAACGTCCTGACGGAACGCGGACCCTCTGAGGACATTACGCGGCGTGTCTCTTCGATGATCGCCACGATAACGTCGCCACGGTGCGCTAGTGCGTAGCCAGAGACTTTCGCGTTGTCCGGTTTGTCGCGCGAGTACCCGGCGGCGCGCGCTGCCTTAGCATTCGAGAAACCGAGATGGGCCTTGAAGTGAACAAAGGCGCGCATCGGCGGCGATAGCGCCAACATGCACGGGCCAAGCCCTTCATCGGGGATGGCAACCGCGGGCACGAGAGGATGACCGATGACAGTCATGCTGCGGCCCTCCATTGGTTAACGCGGGTTTTGTCTGTGCGCCTCGTCATTTTTGACTGCCCCGCTTTTGGAGTGGCGAGGCGCAGTCGGACCCCCACCGCCACCCCACCCCGGTCTTTTTGCATCCCAGCGCCCATATGGGGGCGCGCGATGCGTGACGAATGCAGGTGCGAGGGTTGGTCAGTTCGCACGGAAGGGGCTGTAAGAGCGCCACCGCATGCACCTGCGTAGGTGCGGGAAGGCGAACAGGGCGCCATTGATCGTATGTTAGACGTACAAGTGTGACATGTTGACTCACTTGCACGCTGAGGTGACCAAAGGGCTATGCAGAAAACCTGGGAAAATCCGGTGCTCGAAAAGCCGCGGAATGGCAGCATTTCGGTAACGGCGATTTGTATATGCAGAAAACAGTTGAATATTGCATAGCCCATCCCCATCTTAGGTGCGGGTTTTGGTATTGGGAGTAAGTAATGGGCGAGAAAAAGCAGGCCGCTTTGTACGTGCGTGTTAGCACTGACCGTCAGAGCGTTGAGAACCAGATTGCGGACCTCACGGCCGTCGCTAAGCGGCGCGGCTGGGAAATCGTGCAGGTCTACCGCGACGAAGGTATCAGCGGCGCAAAGGGGCGCGAAGATCGCCCCGGCCTTGACGCGATGCTGAAGGACGCGGGCCGCGGCAAGTTCGATGTTCTCATGGCGTGGGCGATTGACCGGCTGGGCCGCTCCCTGAGTGATCTTCTGCGGACAATGCAGGAGCTTGAAGCCTGCAATGTAGACATGTTCGTGGACCAACAGGGGCTCGATACGACAACGCCGATGGGCCGATTGGTATTCCAGGTCACAGGGGCATTTGCCGAATTCGAGCGGGCGATGATCCGGCAGCGTGTCCGTGCTGGCCTGAAGCGCGCCGTTGCATCCGGGAAGGCGCTGGGGCGCCCGCGGATTGACCAGAAGACCGAGAAGGCTATCGCTGCCGCGTTGGGGCATGGCGACAAGGGCATTCTCAAGATTGCTGGCGAGTTTGGCGTCGGGTCCGGCACCGTACAGCGGATCAAGGCCGGTATGTGACTTGGCAGAGGCCATTAAACCGGCTCCTTGTCGCCAGTCAGTTCACGGATCGTGTGCGCGCTTGCGCGCCGCACACGGTCAACAAGCGGAGGGATGGCTTCCGGCTGGTGCTGGAAGTTCATGGACGGAAGACGTGAGCCCAATAGCGCGCGGCCTTCGCCGCCAAGATCGCCCGCCGCTGCCGACACGCGGTGAAGCTCATAGCCAACAAGGCTCCGCAGCACGTCGCGAGACGTGAGCGCCGCTTCGGCGGGGCAATCGCCCATTCCAACTGGCCACGCCGCCTGAGCCTTCCCGCTCCGGTCCAAAAGCTCGTGATATGCAGTGGCAGCGTCGGCAATGGCAGCGGATAGCCGCTCGGCTGCCTTGTCGCGTGCGGCAAGGTGTTGGCGCACGGCATTGATTTGTGTCTTTTGGAGCGAGGCGCGGTAGGCACGGGCTGCCGCTTCGTCGCGCGCTACGGCAGCGGCATGTGCGGAGCGGAAGGTCGCCGCTTTGTCACGCGCGGCGGCAAGCTGGCGATTGAGTGTCGCGAGGCGATCCGCACCGCCGGTCGTGCCCAACACGCTGTCAAGTGCGGCGTCGCTGTGTTGGCGTTCAAGCTCTGCAAGCTCGGCTTCTGCCGCCCGCAGCTTTTCCGCGATGGCGGGTGCCTGCGGGGAATTGAACTGTGGCGGCTTCGTACCCCCGCCTTTGAGGTTGTCGATTAGCGACATGGTTTTGTTCCAAGGCCACGGTTGACGGCGACGCGGCTGGGCCACGGCGTGCGACGCTGAAGAGGGAGGAGGGTGGGGGCTGGCAACCGCGGAAACGGACAACCGCGGTTGCCAGCGGCGACCACGCTGAGGGCAGGCAGCGGATCGCCAAGACAAAAAAGGGGGAAATTGGGTCGTAAAGAGCCCAGAGGAATAGGTGAGCACCATTCGTGGGAGCGAAGAGCACGCGGCGTTGATCCGGCCTCAACGGCTCCTTTGTTAACCGAGGCCATCAAGACGCACTTCGAAGGGGTAGGTTTTGGCGGCCAAGGATTTTGATTGGGACCTTGCCGACACATTGGCGCTCTTCTAGAGAGCGCCCAATCTGTCGTCAGCATAGGCGACAGAGTGTTTGTCGCTGTCGGCAGATTGTCGGCAGCGCCGTAACCGCTTGTTGTGACTCTGATTTCCTGCCGACACTTTGCTGACGACACTTTTCTATATGTGTCGAAAGTCTGCCGACACTCTGACGACAACCTCATTGGAGCCCCCCGTCGTCAGGAAGGTCCGGCATGGACCACATAGTCGGTTGCCCGCGCCCCTCGCCAAGCCGCGTGACGTAGGCCCGCAAGCGGTCCTTCGCGTGTCGCTGAAGGGACCGCTCTTTGGCCTCAACGGCACTGGCGGGCGCGTCCGGGCCTACCATTTCCATGGCGAGCACGTGCGTCGTCACCGTCTTGCCGCTCACGGCCGTCAGGGTCTTCAGAGCCTTCGTCACGTCGCTGTTGTGGGTGCTGGTATTGGACCGTGTGAGGGCGGCGTATTCGGCTTCGCGGAGCAGGTCGAAAACGACGGACCCGTAAGCTCGCATCCCCTGGAGCCGGATCGGCAGCGGCGGGTCCGCGTCCTTCATCTTCTCGCAACGAAGGCTGACGGCCAGGACGTTTGTTTCCGCCTTTATCTCGTAGGCGAAGTCTACGCCGGCAAGAAGAGCAGAGCTTCCGCGGGCGCCGCGGCTTTCGTCCTTTCCGGTGTGGTGGATCAACAGGACGCTGCAATCGAACGTGTCGCGCAAGCGCTCTGCGGCGGCCAACAGAAGACCGGCGTCCTTCGCTGAATTTTCGTCCAGTCCGCCAAGCGCCCGCGCAACCGTGTCGAACACGATAAGGGCGAAGCGGAAGCCCGTTGCCTTCAGCGCTGCGGTCAACGCCTCTACTTCGGCGGGCGTCGAGACAAGCGGGACCGCCGGAACCAGCGCGAGCGGAACGTCGTCGGGCTCACATACCTTGCGGTGCTGCATCAACGCCGGGATGCGCGTGCGGCCGATGCCGACAGGGGCTTCGCCAGCGCAGAACGCGACGGCGCCTTGAGCCGCTATCCTGCCCCAAAGTTGCTTGGCCGCCGCTATCGCCAGCGCGAGTTCTAGTGCAAGGAACGTCTTGTACGACCCGCTCTGCCCGTAGAACATGCCGACTGCATTGGCGGGAATGAGGTCAGCCACTAGCCACGACGGCGGCGGCAGCGAGCGCATGTCGCGAGGCAACAGCACACAGAACTTGCCGCGCTTCTCATTCTTGGCGGGAGCATCGGCGTCCTTGGCAACTTCGGCGAAGATTTCTTGTGCGGGTGGTGCCGCCCATGCGCCGGGTTCGTTCTGTGCGTACTGACTGGCGTTGCACAACTTCGTCAGAAGATCGTCGGGCGTCCACGGTGGGGCGCAGTGGTCATTCCATTCGTGCAACAGAAGCTCATGCGCTTTCTCGACGGAAAGCCCCAAATTCAGAACTTCAGCGGCGACGGCATAGGTTCTGTTGTCCCCGCCGCCGCCCTCAATCGCGACATGCCCTGTGGCGGCGTAGCGCTGCAAGAGTTCACGGGCGCGCGCAATCGCGGCGGCAGTGTCGAGCTTAATCCCTCCGGTTGCGGCGACGCCGTCGCGTGTGCTGTCAGCTAGACACTGCGCAATCCACTCAGGGCCGGGGGCGATGGTGTTTGTGTCGCTGGCGTAGTCGTAGGCTTTGCCATTCACGACAGACGGGTAAACGAGCACGTACCCGCCAATGCCGCGCGTATCCAGCTTTGGCCCAAGCTTGCCGACTGTGGACGGCACGGAACCCTTGAACCAATAGTGTGTGCCGTGAGGCGTTCGGATGGTCAGCGTGTCGGGCAGCGGGCCGCGCTGTTCGATCAACCGCGTGAGTGTCTCCGCACCAAGTGAACCGTCCACGTCTAGCACGAACATGTCGGATCGGGCAGGAACAACGGCGACATTGTAATCGGGATTTTCAGTCCACCATTTCCGAATTCTCTCAGGATCAATGGTGGCGTCGTTCAATCCGTTTGCCGTCGCTGGTGTCTTCAAGCCGCGTGCGCATGGGAAGACAAAGAAACCCGCGTCAGCCCATGCGAGCGCCGCTTCGCCATTGGTTGACAAAGGGTCCGTCATTGACGGCCTCGCCGCAATTGGGCCTCAAGCAGTTCATATTCCCGACGCGGTATCCGCCCCGCAGCGTCAAGCGGCAGAACCCCGGCGCGGATCATCGCGTACACCGTTGGTCTGGAAATGCCGTGGCACCGGGCGACTTCGGAAACCGAAACGAAGGGCTTTACAGTTTTCATGGAAAGCAACGTGACACCGCATGGGACACGGAAAAACGGGCCGCCGATTATTCGTGGCTCTATTCGCGAATGTCAGAAGTGCTGGCGCGGGTACTACGCTCAATGAATCGCCGAAGGTCGCTCGGTTTGTACTTCACGGATCGGCCGATCTTCACGAACGGGATGCGCGCCGTGCCCACGCGGTCCTTTGCCAGGAACCCATGGTGCACGTTCAAGAGCACCTCAGCTTCGTCGCTGGTCAGAAGGCGCTCGATTGTCTCGTGAGGCGAATCCGTACTCATGGTGGCGATGCTCCGGTTAGCCCGGCCGATTGCCGAGCATCCCGAAGTAAGATCGCACTCAAGCCACGCTGAAACGGTCGCTCAATTAATCGTGGGGAAATTTCATGCGGACGAGATAATCGAGAGCGACGCGCCGCTGCCCGGGGTTGTCGGAGCCGGGCAGCGTGCGAAGCGCTTCATAATAGCGATTGGCTAGGCTATCGATTGCACTCTTGGAAGTAGCTTCATTTTGTCCCAGCGAAGCGCGCATCAACTCCCAAATTGCCTTGCGGTCTGAGCACCCCTTTTTCCGTTTTATTTTCTCGACGTTCGCGACAAAGCGCAGGCCTTGGATGAAACTCCACTTCATCGTGGTGCCTTTCGGCCGCCCACCTTTGCCTGAAGGTGGGAAGCATACCCGCATACAAAGTTTGATTGCGGCGTCGTGGTCTACAAGCGGGTCGTTTAAGCCATACATCTTCGCGAGGATCGTGAGCTTCCGTTTTTCGAACTCCGCCCGCGCCACTGGCAGCAAATCAAGTGTAGTTCCCATGAGCGGCGGAGTTTGTACGGGGGAAGTCAGCTTGATTGCTGGCACAGTCTTACGCTTGCTCATGCTGGCCTCCAGGGAACGTCAGGACGTTTGCGACAGGGCCACCGTCCAGGACTTCGGCAATGCGCTGTGACACACGATCCGCGGCAGCCAACAGTGCGCTGTCCGGCGCAGTGGCATACCGTGCAGTCACGCCCTTGACCGTGTGACCGAGCAATCCAGCGATGGTCAGTTCCGAGTAGTTCATTTCGGTTGCCGCACTGGCGAACCAATGGCGCAAGCCGTGAATGGAAACGTCGGCCACTTTGGCGCGCTTTGCGACGCGCGCCCACACCTTCGGCAGCCCGACGAAATAGCCTGCCTTGCCCGGTCCTGGAAACACGTACGCGTCGCCGGTCGCGTCCTTGGGTTCAAAGCTGGCAAGAAAGGCGAGGGCACTTCGGCCAATCGGCCGGATTTGCTTCCCGGTCTTTGTGTCCTCAAAACGCAGGCAGCGGGCCGTCCGGTCCACGGTTTTCCAATTCAACGTCAAGGCTTCCATGCGGCGGCAGCCCGTGAGCATGAGAAACCGAATTGCCCGTAGCCCCGCGACGTTCTCGCCTTCCGGTTCCATCTCGCGCATGGCTTTACCGACTGCCGAGACAGCTTGAAACGAGAACGCGGGCTTGTACGGGCTCTCTTTTGGCCGTGCGATGCCGCGCGCCGGGTTGCGTTCGATCACGCCATGATTGACGGCGCGCTGAAGGATCGTGCCCAGCATCCCTAATGTGCGCGAGGCCACGCTAGGGCCGCCCCGCGTTCGGCCGCCCCGTGGGAACTGGCTATTCCTTCCTTTCGGGCCTTCCTTCGGCATTGTTTTGCCGGTCATTACGTCCCGAAGAAACTTCTCCATATCGGCTCGGGTGAGGCTGGCGACGGCCCGCGTCCCAAGTAGCGGTTTCACATGGCGCTCGATACGGCTCGTGTCCACGATTAGCGTTGAGCCCTTGAAGCGGGTCTTACCTTCCTCCAGGTATTCGTCGCATAACTCTGCGACGGTAATGGCGCTCCGCATGGCCTTGCGCTCGCCTGCCGGGTCGGCGCCGTCCAAAATCCCCGCCCGGAGCTTCTCCGCCTTCTCCCGTGCCTTTTCCGGGGTGAGGCCGTCGCCCACGCGGCCGATGGTGTATTTCCGTTGCTGGCCAAACTTGTTGCGGTACTTGAGGACGTAGGCTTTGGCCCCCGAAGGTTTGACCCGCACGCCGAACCCCCGGAGTTCGGTGTCGAAATAGGTCACGTCGCGCCCGCCCTTGTCGGGCTCCAGGGAATCGATTGTCCGCTTTGTGAGCTTCCGGTTTGCCCCTGCCATATGACCCTAACCTCTTCGTCCTTCGTCGGGGTACCAGCGGGGTACCATCGCTCTTCGGGGTACCGCTGGGGTACCACGAGGGTACCATTTCGGGGTATCTTGAAGAACGAACCTAACCTCAGAGTGGTAAATAAAATTATGCTATTTCAGTATATTAGAGTCTACACGAATTGTGGGGAACCAGCAAGAATATTGCCGTATTATAATTGCCAAGGTTAGGGTCGGGCGTTCGATTCGCCTCGCCCGCTCCAAATGGATCAAGAAAATCAAAGACTTGTGACGGGCCGCGAAAGCGGCCTTTTGCATTTCTAGCCAAGTCTACCACCGGTCTACCACCGAAATGTCGGGATCAGGGAGTCCACATAACAGTTGGGCCTCTGAGAAGTGATCGCGACAGCGGGACCAAGTCCAGCATTTCATAAATCTAATCCGCGAGCACGCACACCACGCTGGAGCCTTGGCCGCTGTATTGGTGGGTGCGGCTTTTGTCTTTTTGCTTGATCCTCACTGGGGTCGGGACCCATACGCTGAGGAAGCACATGCAGTGATTGTCCTGCGTGTGTTGCACGCTGCACGACAATGGCCGCCTTGATAATGCGAGGCTCCGCTCCGTTTACACAATGTTCCACATACTCCAAATTTCTATCAATCAAAGTGGTATCAAAGAGGTGGGCGAAGTGGATTCAAAACCCGGCGCCAGCAAAGGCAGGCCGGTTCGATTCCGACCTCGGGCACCACTCAACCCAGATATGGGCGTTCGACACCAGCCAAGGCCGCGCCATGAGTGACGAAGTCCGCACCGGGCGCCCAATGCTGCCGTTTTCCACGACACGCGCAGCACATGCTGTTGCCCAGGCGGCTGAATCCTTGGGGTGGGATTTTTCCGATCCCGACGCCTTTCTGAAGCGCATTCAACATGTCGAATATGGTCTGTCCGCCGAAATCGAATTTGCCGCGATCTTGCGATGGCTCGGCCTTTGCAAATTCGTCCACCGGCTGAACGACGACGCCTTGACCGATCCCCAGTTCGGTGAGTTGGAGGTGCCGGATTTGTTCGCCGTATTCACGCATGGAGAGGAGCGCCGAAGTGTCCTCATCGAAGTGAAGACGACCGAGGGCATGTCGCTGCACTTCACAAAGCCCTATATCGAAAGGCTTCGGGCTTACGCCGCATTGCTGTCTCAGCCACTGTTGATTGCCTGGCGACCGCGTAACATCGGGTTTTGGATATTGCTCGATGCCGATCTTGTGGTGGCCGGCGACGAAGGCTGTACCGTTAGGTTTGATGATGCAATCAAGAACGATCTCATGTGTCTGCTGGCAGGTGACTATTCCATCATCCCGATGCAGGGTGCTGGGTTGCGCTTCGTGGCCGATCGTATTGGCGAAAAGGAGCCTACGGAGGACGGTTTTCAAGCGGTTTTCCAGATCACGGAAGCGACCTTTCATGACGCCACTGGAAACAGGATGTCGGATGTTTCCAACGAGTTGTCGGCTCTTATCCTGTCCACGCTGACCCATGATGAGGAAGTGACCGACGACCGGATGGTGAAATCCTTCACCACGCATGGAGGTCTCACGCGGGCACAGTTGGTTCTACGCACGGCGATCACCTTTTCGATGGACGAAGGAGAGCGCATCCATTGGAAAGCGGTCTCAGCCTCCCTGGGATCGATCATCAAAGCGGCCGACCTACTGGCCGAGGCCCAAGGTGCCTTTGGCACCTGCGTCGAGTATGTAATTTATCAACAGCCCCAGGTGCTACCGGCGTTCTTGGTTACCGGATGGACTGGGCCGTTCGGTGTCCGCCATCGTGTTCCCGCCGATGATACCGGCGAGCGGGGTGCATAACTCCCCCTTGCCTGGTACATCGACTATCCACTATTGCCTGGCTTTTTGTTAAGATTCGCTGCTTCGACTTCCTCGCCGCCACCGGCAAACAAATCTCAAGAACGCGACCTGGGCATCATGGACGATTTCTCGGATATTGCCCCGCCGCCGCCGCCAACTACGCTGTTGACGGCGGCTCAGTTCCAAAGCGGCCCCACCCTGGACCCGCTCGCGCGCATACTTACCTACACGGCGGATGAGTGGGAAAAGTTCATTGACGAATGGGCGACGGACGGCCTGAAGAAGCCGAAGTACAAGTCTGTCAAGCGATTTTCCGGTTCCAATGATCGCGGGATCGATATCGCCGGCTTCATGCACAAGAGCATGCTGACGGGCGTATGGGACAATTACCAGTGCAAGCACTATGACCATCCGCTCCATCCCAGCGACGCTTGGCCCGAAATTGGCAAGATCTTGTGGCATTCCTTCTGCGGCCACTATGTTTCGCCCCGCGCTTACTATTTCGTGGCGCCCAGAGAGTGCGGCACTACCCTGAGCCAGTACCTTGCCAACACGGCCGTGCTCAAGGCGAAGGTCTTGGAGGTCTGGGAGGGCAATATCCGCGACGCTATCACCAAGACGCAGCCCGTTCTGCTGGAAGGCGCGTTCGCGACCTATGTTGATGCGTTCGACTTTTCGATCTTCCAGGCCAAGACCGTCCGGGAGATCATCGAACAGCATAAACAGACGCCCTATTTTATTTCGCGGTTCGGTGGCGGTCTTCCATCCAGGCCGAAACCCGACGCGCCGCCTGACGAGATCGATGTGTGCGAAAGCGGCTATATCACCAAGCTGCTGGCAGCCTATTCCGATCACCTGAAGAAACCGATCAGTGCGGCGAGCGAACTGACGCGCAAACTAGTCCAGCATTACCATCGGCAACGTGAGGCGTTTTACCACGCCGAGTCGCTGCGTGTGTTTGTCCGCGACAAGGTCGAACCCGGCACCTTCGAAAGTCTGCAGGATGAAATCTATAAGGGCGTCATCGACACTTGTGAGGCGACGCATCCGGACGGCTATCAGCGGTTAGTAGCGGTCACCGACAGGGCGCAAATCCTGCCGCTCACAGCCCACCCCTTGGTGCACAGCACCTTTCCTGATGACAAGCATGGCATCTGCCACCAGCTTGCCAATGACGAGCGGCTCACATGGACGGAGTGACCACCGAAAAACGCGCCCTGACCTTCAACGGCCCGCTGGAAGCGGGCGTGCGGGCAGTCGCCGTGCTGGAAGCTGCATTTCCGCGCGCGTTTGATCTTCAGCGTCTTACGGCATTCGATTATTTGTTGGTCAGAACAGAACAATTAGGCGGGCCGGAAGACCTCCATCCGTCGGCACCGATCAAGACGCCTGCAACTGAAGTTCGCCGCAAGTTGGTCCAGCAGGCGCTATTCTTGATGATGGCACGCGACCTGGTCGTGCGTGAACCGCACGCGCACGGCATCTGCTATCACGCCGGCGAGACCGCGACATTCTTCCTGAACTCTCTCCAAACCCCTTACATGAAGGCATTGCGGGAACGCGCTGCCTGGCTGGTTTCCTATCTCGCCAGCTATACCGACAACGAATTCGACGCGCTGATGCGCCGTTTCTTCGATAGCTGGGTCATGGAATTCCAGGCCGTCGAAAACAGCTTGGGGACCGAGTAATGGCTCTCGGCCTACGCATCCGTCATCTGACTTTCCTTGGTCCGGTGCGGCCACCGGCCACGATGGAGTTCGGCGCCGGCCTCAATGTAGTGTTCGGCGCCTCGGACACTGGCAAGTCCTTCATTGTCGACAGCATCGACTTCATGTTGGGCGGCAAGGGGCCGCTACGGCATTTTGTTGAGCGCGACGGATACGATCGCATCCTACTGGCGATTGAAACCTTGGATGGCTATCAGTTCACCTTGCATCGCAGTGTTGATGGTGGTGCGTTCCTGCTGTTTGATGGCCTCCATTTTGAGAAGACGCCGGAAGGCCAGGGAACGCCTCTGTCCGAAACACATAATGAAAAGCGCACCGACAGCCTGTCTATGTTTCTGCTTGATAAAATTGGCTTGGCGGGAAAGCGTATCCGCAAGAATGCCAGGCTGGAAACGCAAAGCCTTAGCTTCCGCAATCTTGCCAGGCTGGTCATTGTCGACGAAGAGGAGATTATTCAGAAGCGCTCTCCGTTGTCCGATGGCAATGTCGTGGCGGACACAGCCAACACTTCTGCGTTCAAGCTGCTTATTACCGGGATTGACGACTCCGCATTGACGACGACCCGCCCTGCCAGCGCCGAGGAAAATTCGCGCGAGGGCCAGCTCGAATTGCTGGATCAGCTCATCACCGACATGAAGCGCCAGGTGAAGGAGCTTGCCGGGGCGCCGTCCGAACTGGAAGTACAACTCGAAAAGCTTGATGCATCCATCGCCGAGCGCGGACAGCAGCTTGCCGATTCCGAAGCGCAGTATCGCACCGCCTCCGCCCGACGCCGTGAACTTCTTAACCGCCTTGATGAAGGCAACAACCGACTGACGGAGATCACAAATCTGCTCGAACGGTTCTCTTTGCTCGACGCGCACTACGATTCCGATTTGCAGCGCCTGAAGGGTATTGAGGAAGCTGGCAGCCTGTTTGCCGCGCTGTCCGAGGCGCCTTGCCCGCTCTGCGGCGCGCTCCCTGAGCACCACCGTCTCAAGGATGATTGTGATGGTAACGTCGAGGCGGTAGCCGCCGCTGCCAGGGCGGAAGCCGGCAAGATCCAGATTCGTCAGTCCGAGTTGGCGGAGACGATTTCAGGGCTGGAAAACGAGCAGCGCTCATTCGAGCGCCGCTTGCCCAAGATCGATGAAGAATATCGTGCCGTCGCCCGTCAGATCGAGACGTTGTTGTCACCGGGCTTGCGGCAACTTCGCACCAGCTATGGCCAGATCGCGGATAAGAAGGGCGAGGTCCGCGAAGCGCTTGGATTCCATAAGACCCTGAAGGATTTGGAAGACCGCAAGGTCAGGCTACTTGCCGAAGAAAGCGCGAATGGTGGCTCCAGTGCGGCTGAAATCGGGCTTCCGTCGACGGCGGTCGATGCATTCGCCACAGAAGTACTGTCTATCTTGAGGGACTGGCATTTCCCCAATGCCGATCGTGTGCATTTCGACACGAAGGCGAAAGATCTTGTCATTAACGGCAAGGATCGCATCGCGTTCGGCAAAGGTATGCGCGCCATCACGCAAACTGCGTTCACTATCGCATTGATGGAGTTCTGTCGGAAGAACGACAAATCCCATCCAGGTTTCGTAATCCTGGACTCTCCGCTTTTGTCCTATCGCAAACCGGACAATCAGGACGATGACCTGCGCGGCACTGACCTGAATACGCAATTCTATGTCTATCTCCAGGCGCTGCAGCCTGACAGACAGGTAATCATTATCGAGAATACCGATCCACCGGCTATGGTACAGGCCCTCCCGCAGTCAACTAAATTCACGGGCAAGGATGGGGTACCGCGCGTCGGGTTCTTCGAACGCCAGGCACTATCTCCGCTGCTTGCTCCTGCCGAGGAAGCGTAAGCCACGCGTTGGGTCGAGGGCAGGCTTGGCGCCATTAACAAGGGGATATTCTGAAGGGCATTTGCGTTCCGGCTTTTGAATCGCTCCATTTAATAGTCGCCGTTCAGGGATGCTCTATAATCGACAAGATATTGGCGTTGCACCGAGGACAGGCAAGGCTCAATTCGCCGAAACTCCCAATCCTTGAGTGCCACCAACTGATCCTTTTCACGGTTTCTTCTAATCGTCAGCTTGAAATCCTTTGGATTGTATTGAACGCGAAATTTGTCCATTCGCTACGGCGATCATCCCAGTTCATAGCCCCTCCGATAGAAATTTGATCTTGGCGACTATTTGCGCACCTGGCCAGGAACGGGTCACCGTCGTGCTCTTCACTGAGGGTGACCCACGCCGACCTGTCTTTTTTTTCGATAACAAATTCGGTGCTATTCCCAAAGATGCACCAGGGAGCGCTTCGTACTTCGAATGAGGTGTCAGGTATTATCACCGCAGCAGGTTGTTTAGTAAGCATCGCGCTGCACGCCAAATGGAGTGGCCTCCGAAATCGCAGCTTTAATGGGAAGTATGGCTAGGCAGGCAGAAGACAAAGTGGCCATATCCAACTTGTTCGCTATGGTTGCTTTCCTGAGTAGTTCTTTTGGCAACAAGTAGTCGTACTTCGCCGAACACAAATTGTCGTCCATCGCGGCCAGGATCTGTGGGTTCGGTGGTGATTGGACAAGATCTTCCAGCGCGGCGAAGACACGCTCCACATCGGCCGTATCCACAACCACACAGCAACGCTGCATGGTGACGTCCAGGCGCCATCGCCGTAGCGCCAGTCTCAGTGCATCGAGCAGGCGTGTTCCTTTCCATGGGAACAAATAGATCTGTGATCCCGTCGCGATCCAGGATTGCCGGTCAAGCCCAAGCTCGCGAAACGCGGCCCGCCCCTCCGCAAGGTGTCGTTTGGCCACGACGTCTAGATAAACCGGTTCATCCTTGTCCAGATAGACGCGACGCATCTCCTCAACGATGAGATCATGCAGCGGGGCCGGGTCGCCGCCGAATAGCGGCACGCGCCCGGCTGGGGCTGGTTCGACGAAGACCTTCCTGGTCTGGCTGTCAACTTCCCTCACGCGCCAGCGGCGTCCGCCAAAGATGATGAAGTCGCCGGGGCCCAGCGCATTCAATATGGAAAGGGTCCCCAGCGTCTTGCCGTTGTGGATGATCGCGAACTCATCGGCAGTGATAAACACCGAATAGAAATCGTAGTTGCTTGCAATCCGTTCACCCAGTGGCCCGAGCATTAGGGTGCCGTCGGGAGCCTGTTCGATCAGTGGCGGATCGGTCGCGCGCATCGCCCGCAAGACGTCAACATAGAGGTGCTCATCGACCACCTCGAATGGTCCGGCACCTGACAGCAGGGCAAAGGCATCGTTTGGCCGAACGCCACCGCGCTGAAGAATAATGGACAAAGTCTGATGCAGCAGCGTCGACAGATGCAGCGCAGTGCGATTTGGCGGCTCCATCTTTTTCGCAAGAAGCAAGCGGATGACGGCGATCGCTTGGATTGTCTCCAGCCTCAGGCGGTCCTCGATGGCCGAGCGAGCATGCAGCGGTGCTTCCGTAACATACATTCGAAGAATGGCGGGCTCACCCTCGCGCCGGCCGGATCGTCCCAGCCGTTGCCGGAGCGATGACACAGACGCCGGCGCGCCGATCTGGGCGATGCTTTTGACCGACCCTATATCGATGCCCAGTTCCAGCGTAGTCGTGGCGATGGCAGTGGTCGGCAGGTTTCCGTCTTTCAGCCGGCCCTCCAGCGCCTCCCGCATGTCGCGGGACAGGCTGCCGTGATGGGGAAAGAACTCGTTCGGTACGCCCGCCTTCTCGCTCAATACCCGCAACCGGTCGGCCAGGGTCTCGGTCAGCCCCCGGCTTCCCGCAAAGACAAGGTGGTTTCCTTGGGCGCGCAAGACCTTGAACAGGTGTTCGGCGATCAGCGTGGCCGATGTTGGCGCATCGCCTTCTTCTTCCCCATCCGCCTCGGTATCGTCCTTCTCGTCTGGCTTGGCGACGGAGGGACGCACAATCCCTCGAAGCTGCAGCTTCAACTCCGCGCCGGTTGCCGTGCTTTCCAGCGTCGATACCGTTTTCGGTGCATCCGGCCGGAGCCACTCGGCGGCGAGGTTCAGGTCCGCGATGGTCGCCGACAGTCCGATCCGGCGTGGATGTACGCCGCAGGATGCATCGATCCGTTTCAGGAGCGAGGCAAGTTGCACGCCGCGCTCGGTATCCAGGAAAGCGTGAAGCTCGTCGATGACCACAAAGCGCAAGCTCTCGAACATCGTCTTCACGGTGCCGGGGCGCCGGACGAATAGCGCTTCGATGGATTCCGGCGTAATCAGCAAGACACCATCCGGCTTCTCGCGCGCCCGCCGTTTCATGGATTGCGATGCGTCGCCGTGCCATTTGGCGACGGGAATGTGGAGTGTGGCGCACAGCTCTTCCAGCCGCAGGAACTGGTCGTTGATCAGTGCCTTCAGCGGGCCGACATACATCGCCTTGATTCCCGGCCCAGGGATGTTGGCGATTTCCGTGAGAATCGGCAGAAATGCCGCCTCCGTCTTTCCGGCCGCGGTCGAGGCGGTGATCAGTACATCGTGCTTCGACCCCAAGATGGCGGCGATGGCGCGCGCCTGGATGTTGCGCAACGACGTCCAGCCTTTCGCCCAGACCCACCGCTGCACTTCGGGATGCAGCAGATCGAACGTCTGGCAGTCCGGTTCAGAGTTTGAGGGAACTGAGGGCGTCGTCATCCGGCTCCTCTGCATCCACCGCACCGACCATCGTGTTATCTGCTTCCACTGTTGCTTCGCCGATCAGTGAGCGCCAGTCCGTGCCGGGATTTTGTTCCAGGACAGAAAGCAACTGCACGAACGCCTTCACGGTGTTCCGTGGGGTGCGGAAATAGGCGTCGCCGACATGCTTCGAGCAATGCTCCATGAACGCCGCCAGCGCCTCATCCGGCACGAGGTGGCGCGAAGGATCGCCACTTGCGAACACGTTGCGGAGACGTTCCAGCAGCACATGCACATCCTCCGGCGTCAGGTTCGACAGCCGGATCACCGGGCCGGACATGTCAACGAGATCGCCCTTGGCAAAGGTGTTCTCGGCCAAGCGCGATTGCAGGGCCGCGTAGCTATAAAGCCCGCGCCGCGTGTCCATCAAGAACTCCGGCGTTCCGCCGAAGATGAAGCCCAGCCCGGCCACACTACCTTGCAGAACGTCGTTCACGATCCGCAGGATCTGTTCATAGTTCGCGCTACGGGCTTGGCTGCTCTGGAGTTTGTACAGGTTGACCATCTCGTCGAGCGTCACCAAGAGGCCGGCATATCCCGCCGTGCGCACGAAGGTCGCGAGCAATTTCCAGTGATCGTAGATGGTTGTGTCATCGACGATGACGCGCACGCCCAGCGCCTGCCGAGCCTCGGTCTTGGTCGAAAACTCGCCGCGCAGCCATTGCAATGCTGCCGTCTTGCGCGCGTCGTTGCCTTCTTCGGCGGCATGCCAATAGGCCGCCAGGACCTGTGCGAAGTCGTAGCCGCCGACCAGTTCGCGCATGTCGGCCAACTGCCGCATGACGACGTCTTCAACCGTCGTGCCGGCACTCTTTGCTTCGTCGGCCGCATTGGAGACGAATCGCTCCACCACGCCGCTGAGCCCGCCGCCTTCCGGCTTGGTGCGTGTCGCAAGGTTACGAACCGTTTCCGCGTACAAGCTTCGCGCTTGGCCACCGGACGCTTGCAAGCGTCTGTCCGGTGCCAAGTCGGCGCCGATGGTGACCAGCCGTTTTTCCAGGGCAATCAGGCGGACGAGGTTGAGGAAGAAGGTCTTTCCAGCGCCGTATTCCCCGATGATAAACCGGACGGCGCTACCGCCGTCGGCAATGCGTTCCACATCCTTGAGGAGTGCCTCAACTTCGCGCGCCCGGCCTACCTGGATGTATTTCAGTCCCGAGCGCGGCACGACGCCGGCGCTCAAGGCCTGGATGATCGTATCCCGCTCGCGCGGTTTGATGACCCGTAGTGTCTCCCCTGTCATGCTGCGTCCTGTTTGTTTTCGGTGAGAAGATGAAATGCAATTTCGATGGGGTCGCCCTCGTCGATGAGTAGTTCATCGAAGTTCTCGAGCGCCCAATCGTTGATTGTCTCAATGGCGCCGCCGGCAAGCAGATTTTCTTTCTGCGCGGCTTGGGCAAATTCAGCCTCAGATATGGAGTCGAATCCTTTCAGCGCGTTCAGCAAACGCGCGTATGGAGCGGCCAAACCGGAAAGATTCCATCCGGCGGGCGCGACAACCGGTTCTTCATCATTGGCGGGTACCGCCGCGCTTAATGTGGCTTCCGTTACCTCGATGCCTCCATCCTCGGTGAATACCTCGCTTAGGATGGCCGATACTTTGGCGGTGTCTGTTCGTGTCCTGGCCAAACGGGCCGGATCCAAGCGGATGGCTTTGGTCTCGGCTTTTGCGCCGGGTCTGGGAATGGCCACGGAGGGTTCGCGGTCGGCGGTGGCAACCGTCGGCAGGTCGTCATCAGACGCTGCGAACGACTGCAAGTCGGAATAGAGGGAGCCTTCGGCAAGCCCCAGCGTGCGATAGACCTTTTCCAGCAGTTTGACTTCTTCTGGTGCCAATCGGCCGTCTGCTGCGGCAACGGCCACGGCGAGTTGCGCCAGCGCTTGGCGCTTTTCCGGGGGCTGATCCTTGAACCGTGTGAGGATACGGGTGGATGGCGGGTTCTTGGACAGGAAGGCAAGGTAGGCGAGGAGCCTGGTCCTTTCGGTCGCGTTCAAGTCGGGATCGCGGGCGATCTCGCTTTCGATGGCGTGGACTTCGTCCTCCGAGAACACACCGTCGGCCGTCGCGACCAGCGCGCCGATATCGATGAGGGTCCGCGCAGCCATATAGCTGGGTTTGGCGACGTCCACTTTGGCGCCCCCTTGAGCCTTGAACAGGACGACTTTGTCCGCGCCGTTCAGGGCATTTCCGGCCGAAAGGGGATATGGCTCGATGGCAAAGCCGCACCGCGCCAGGGCATCCGACATCATGACCAGATCGGCTTTGGCGATGCGCCCTTTCTCGGTCGTCTTCACATCCAGCTTGGCAAGAAGCGCATCGAGCGCGAGCGTCGTTGCTGGGCTACGCGCAGCATTCTCCAGAAATGCCGACAGATCGGCCATGGGGGCGGCCGTACCTTCTCCGTCCAGGTCCGGCGGCAACAAGGCTGCGGCGCGCACGGTATTCCTGCTTTCCGGATCGCGGCCGATAAGCCGGGAATAGGGTGCGAGGTCGTCGGTGCAGGAAGTGACCAGCGGGTCGAGTGCCGTCAGCGGTGCCGATAGCGCTACAATATCCGGCAGGTCCGTCATCGCGCTTTGTATGGCGACGGAAAACGTCGCACTTGCCGCTTGGTAGCCACAGGAAAGGCGCCGCCTGGGCGCGGTGATCTTCATCCCGTCGGGGTACTTGGCCGCAAAGCGTCTGCGGAACAGGGCAACGAATTCCTTCTCGCATCGCGTTGCCGCTGTGCGCAGATACCGTTCCGGCGAGGCGGCATACCAAGCCAGCATCCAATCCGCGTTGATGGTCTTGCCTTCAGCCAGTTGACGACCAATTCCGGCCCGTATGGAGAGTGGCAGCTCGTTTTCCCTGCGTCCCAATACAGGTTCCGCTTCGGTCACATCTCCGCCAAATTTGAATCTGGCCGCTTCGATGAGCCGGAGTGCGTATCCCCGGAAGGAGTGGTTGTCGCCGTAGATGCCGAGGAGCCGTTCCACCTCGGCGATCAAGGCCGCCGCTTCTTCGCCGGGATTGTCCAGTATCAGCCGCCGTTCCAGCCCATAGAAGTAGAGGAACACATAACCAACACAGGCACCTGGATCACGCTTGCCGTTTGCAAGCCATTCCAGGTAGGCGAGGCGGCACTGCGGGGAAATGCTCGAATAGGATGGCCAGTAGGGCATTGTTTGCCCGGCTGTGTCCGGATTGCTGCTGGCGACATATTGCGTGGGATCAATCAGGCAGTTCTCGACCGAACCGTTCTGCGTCCGCAGCTTCGTTCCGACATAGAGCATTCCGTTCGGGATTTGGAATGCACCGATGGTTACTGCTTGGCTGGCGGGGATCCAGAAATAATCGCTGCCACCCATTTTCAATTGGGTGCGTGGCTGCTCCACAATATGCGGCATCATCGATGCCACTTCTGCTTTCACCGCCGCTTCAAGCTCAGGAGATGGCGCATGCCCGGCAACCCACGCCGAGACGTCTTTGTTGTGCTTTTCAAGCGAACGCCCTTTGATCGACTCTGCAACTTCTTTGTTGTGCTCTGCGATGGACCGCGCGGTATCGGCGCTAAGTTCCGGCTTTGAAGGCAGAGGAGCGGGTGCGTTCTCGGTAGTTTTGATTGGCGGTACCGCCACTGGCCGGTCAGCGACTGCCCGCGCTACCGCCTTGTTGTGTTCGGCAATCGACGCAGTGGTGTCCGCACTCAGTTGAGGGGCTGGACGGACTGCTGAAGAGACATAGACATTCATGCTCGCATTTGTGGGTGCCTGAGCCGTTGCGTATGGTTTGGGGGCGCTTCTCGGGGTGGGACTGGGTGTCCACGTGGTATTCGCCGGGACTTGGGGCTTGCTTTTGCCGGCTTTGACAAGCGCAAACACCACGACAGCGCCCACCAGCACGACGAAAAACAAAAAGCCGCCGCCGGATCCGGAGTTCTTGTTGTCTGCCGCAGGCTCCGGCGCTGCAGGTGCAGTAGTGTCAGGGAATCCCAAGGCATGCATCGTTGCCTGATCCAGTTCCCCGGTGACCGGCAGTCCTTCTTTTTGTTGAAACTTCTTGAAAGCCGCTTTGGTGCGGGCGCCCATCATGCCGTCGGCTTTGCCCGGGCTGTATCCAAGCGACTGCAAGGCCTGTTGGGACGTGCGTATGTCTTCTGTCGTTGGCTCGGCCGTGGCAGGGAAAAAAAATAAGAGAGCAGACAGGATGGCGCCAAGGGCGAGCCAATTGGCCAGCGGGCGATTATGTAACCCCAACAGGTACTTTCGCATCAATGACCTGCCCCCCAGGAGGTCGGCGCGAGCAATCTCAGCAGCGCCGCCTAGAGAGACTAAGACTGTCCTAAGGTGTTGTGCAACCACAGATTTAGCGCCTAGTCGGCTCACGCAGGCAAAACACATCTGTTGAACTCCATGCGGAGGTCTCGAAGGGCGAATGGGAGCTAACTTCTTCCGGCGCAGCTAGGCGCCGTCCAAAGAGTGAGAGTGCGGGTGTGGTTTTGTGACGGGTTGGAAGGCTGAGAGAGAGGCTTTCGGCCGCCCGTCGCGAAAGAAGACGCCATGTCCAAGTCTGTTCAGAAGATCGCGCTCAGCGCTTCGCGCGATATTCCGTTCAACCAGCTTGTTTTGTCCCAATCGAACGTCCGGCAGGTGAAGGCCGGCGTTTCAATCGAAGAGCTTGCCGAGGACATTGCCCGGCGCACGCTTCTTCAGAGCATCACCGTTCGTCCTGTTCTGGATGAGAGCGGTGCCGAGACCGGCAAATACGAAATCCCCGCCGGCGGCCGGCGCTTCCGGGCGTTGGAACTGCTGGTCAAGCAGAAGCGACTCTCCAAGACCGCGCCGGTCCCGTGCATTGTCCGCACCGAGGGGATCGCCGAAGAGGACAGCCTTGCCGAGAACATCCAGAGGGCGCCGCTCCATCCACTCGATCAATTCCGTGCCTTTCAGGCCTTGCGCGAAAAAGGTCAAAGCGAGGAAGAGACCGCGGCGGCGTTCTTCGTGTCGGTCGCCGTCGTAAAACAACGCCTTCGCCTGGCCGCCGTGTCGCCCAAATTGCTGGATGTTTATGGCGAAGACGAAATGACGCTCGACCAGTTGATGGCTTTCACCGTCAACCCTGACCACGAGCGCCAGGAACAGGTCTGGGAGGTCATCCAGCGCGGCCATAATCGGCAGCCGCAGAAAATCCGCCACTTTCTGACGGAAGATGCGGTGCGCGTTTCCGACAAGCGGGCGCTCTATGCCGGGGCTGCCTATATCAACGCCGGTGGTACCATCATGCGGGACTTGTTTCAGCAAGATGACGGTGGCTGGTTGCAGGATGTCGGATTGCTGGACCGTCTCGTCAGCGAAAAACTCGAACAAGACGCCGAAACGATCCGCGCCGAAGGCTGGAAGTGGGTCGAGGTCGCCATCGATTTTCCCTATGGGCATACCTATGGCCTCCGTCAGATTGCGGGCCAACAACCTCTGCTCAGTGAAGAAGATGCGGCAAAGATCGTTGCGCTTCAGGCCGAAGCGGACGAGATCGAAGCGAAATACGCGGCGGACGAAGAACTCCCGGAGGAAGTCGACCAACGCATGGGCGAGATCGAGGCGGCGCTCGCGGCGATTGAAGACCGCCCAGCGGTCTATGACCCTGCCGACGTGTGCCGGTCTGGGGCCTTCATCAGTATCGACGGCCAGGGCAAATTGCGCGTCGAGCGCGGCTTTGTCCGGCCGGAGAATGAACTGCCGGTGTCCGACCCGGGCGGGGCCGAAGACGGTGGTGATCCGGTGGAAACGTCAGCGGCCGAGGGTGGTGGCAGCGAGAGCCCATCCGGCGACGCCGACGAAGAAGACGGCACCCACCCGCTCCCCGACAGGCTGATGACGGAACTCACCGCCTATCGCACGCTGGCGCTGCGCGATGCGGTAGGCAGCGATCCGGCAGTGGCGTTCCTTGCCCTGCTGCACGTGCTCTGTCTCAAGATCTTCTACCGCTATGGGCTCGATTCTTGCCTGGAGGTCGAAGCCAAGACGGTGGCATTCGGCAACCGGGTTGCCGGTCTTGCCGATACAGCACTCGCCTCCCGGATCGATGCGCGGCATCAATACTGGTCGGAACGGCTGCCCAAGGATACGGCCGATCTGTGGGAGATGCTGGCAGGTCTCGACACCGGCAGCCGTCAAGGCCTGTTTGCCCATTGCGTCTCGCTCACCGTCAACGCAGTCTATGAGGCGGTCAACCGTCGGCCGAAAGCCTTGGCGCATACCGATAAGCTCGCGGAAGCCGTTTGCCTCAACATGGCAGGCTCGTGGTCGCCGACGGCAGACAACTACTTCGGCCGGGTGACCAAGGCCCGCATCGTCGACGCCGTGCGCGAAGCACAAGGGGAAGACGCCGCGCGCCGTATCGAACATCTTAAAAAGTCCGACATGGCCGCCGAGGCTGAACGGCTGCTAACCGATAGCGGCTGGCTGCCCGAACCGCTGCGCACGGCCAAACTTTCCGTGCCCGCGGAAGTGGGAA
>WSSedL1CaDRAFT_10000237_pt1 | contig 38502 bp, 33 predicted proteins | sample WetSurSL1Cattail_FD_9464 | JGI IMG/M metagenome (IMG submission 9464)
TTACAGGCGAATTTTTCGCCCAAAACAGATCACTTCGTTCCGCCCTTCGGGCTCCACTTCGTGATCTGTTTCAATTCCATTTACACAAACTATTTTACACTCCCCATACGCACGCCAGTTGTTAGATTAAATGCTCCAAGCTCATTTGAATAAGTTAAATATAAAGCGTTAATTCTTTCTTTGTAAGTAAAATAATTACTTAACTTTGCCGTATCCGACCATACGTTTTCCGCATTCAAATAATCAAGCGCATTATAATTTAGCCCCTTATCCCTAACAGTAAAATTATATCCGGTTTCAAATTTTCCAACGCCGGTTGGCTTTACATAATTTAATTTTACTATATAGTTTTTTGTATCTGAGCTGGTTCCATTTTTATGCATATCTAAATAATTCCGATTGCTATAATTGAGATTCATATTTGAATTAGAAGGCGCGCTTATCTTAGTGTATAAAGCGTCTAACGTAAGCTCTTCTCCTTTTTTCTCAAATTTTTTCTTATAAAAACCATATAGAGAAAGATTGTCGTTGTCATTTTCGCTATGATCATTTCTTGCATAATCATATTGCTCTATAAGCATATTATTGCTAATTACATTTCCTAAAACATTATCATTCTTTGAATTTCTCTTATCATAGCGCGCAGTAATTGTAATTGAGTTATTAGCGTTTACGTCATAATCCATACCGAGTCTGAAAGAACCGGACAAGCTATTGCTTTTACTTTCGCCCGTAGATGACTGTTCATAAAAATCCGCGCTTTTATAATTATATCTGCTATAATCGTTCGAACCTGTAGACTCATACGATGATCCATAAAAAGAGCCGAATAGATTCAGCTTATTCTGTTTATAATTTAAGCTTAAACCGCTTCTATAAAATTTATCCGTGCCAAAATTAACATTTGCCAAACCGCTGAAACTATCAAATTTATTTTTGCGTGAAATAATATTCAGAATAAACGAGCTTCCCTCGGCGCTTTCTTTAGCGGAGGGCGAAGTGACTACTTCTACTTGTTCAGCCATTGCGGCTGGCATTTGCGCCAGCATATCTGTTGGCATTTCATACGGATGACCGTCCATCTGTATTGTAACCGATTGACCATGCACGGTTATTGCGTTTGATTTTGGATCAACTTCTACAACTCCAGAGTTTCTTAACGCGTCAGTCAGCGTTCCAGTCCCTTGCGGCACCTGATCGATATTTATAACTTTTTTATCCGCCTTGAACTCAACCATTGGCCTTACGGATTGAATTACAAGCTCCGGCATTTCGTATGCAGTAGCTCGTAGCTTTATCTGCCCTATTTGCGATGAAGATTCAAGCGAAACCGAATCTATTACTTTTGTCTGATATCCTACTCGAGATACTTTTATACGCACATTTTTATTGGGGATTTTTGTAATATCGAACATTCCTTTTACATCCGTAGCGCCGCCGCCTATATTAGTATTTTCAGTTCTTGATAAGACTAAAATATTTACTCCCTGCAAAGCTTTACCGCCTGACGAATCGACAATGTATCCGGTTAATTTATAAGAGTTAGCTCCCTTTTGCGCAAAAGATATATTGCTTAATAATAAAAGACCAATAATCACCGTAAACAAACTTTTCATTACTCCCTCATTTATTTAATTTATAACATTTTCAACTACTAAATCAGAAATGCCGTCTTGACGACTGCCAAAATCAGTCATCTATTATTTTCCTGTCAGCGCTTCTTGTGGATATTAAAGCGCTGAAAGCGCGTTCTTCTCCCCTCGGCTTTGCAAGAAATTTTATTTTAATAAATAACTATCGTCTGGCGGCATTTCAATAATATTTTAATCTTAAAGTATTTGCATTATTTATCTAATACCCCATCCCGTCTGCTGATTTTCCTTCTATCATTTCTTGAGGATTGGTTTATTTGAAATTTTTCTGATCTTGAGTTACTTCTTGATGTAGAAACATCGTTTTTCTTTTCATTTTTTTTATAATACCGTTCTATAGCTCTTTGCGCGCTTTCTACAATTTCCCTGTCTTTTGTTTTCCCAATTGCAGACTTAAGATCTTTCATTCCTTCTTCAATGCTTCCCATTTTTATTTTTAGTTTTCCCATATTAATTAGAAAAGAAAGCTTTTCAGGATGTTTTTTATAAAGAATCGAATAATCGCGGCAGGCGGCTTCATAGTCATGCGTATTATGTTCTTCATTGCCCGCTTTGTTTTCTAAAGCAAAAGTAATGGTTGTATCCGCCATATATGCTTCATCAAAAAGTTTATTTTCATTATCTACGCTTCTCATTTTGCTACTAATACACTCAACCAGTTTATATATGATTTCTTTAATATCGTAATTTAAAGCTTTTAATTTCTTACAGTCGTAAAGCGACCTGTTAAAATATTCAATTTTACGACCATCTTTTCCATAAGCGGCAAGATTGCAATAAATGTTGCAACGCATTAAATACGCCTGAACAAAATCCTGTTTAATATGAACAGCCATATTCAAATCGTTTATAGCATTTTCATCTTGCATTAATAAATAATGCCATATAGCTCTCGAATAAAATAATTTTGGATTATTTGGATTGCGTTTTATAGCATCATCAATCATCGCTATCTCATTTGCTATTTTATCTTTAGCGTCGCTTTTATCGCTCATAAGCCGCCCTTCGCACCATGTATAAGCAGTCAGAAACGAAAAAGATTTTTGTAATAACCCGATATAGTTTGTATCAACAATCTCAATTTTTTTCAGATTAGCGCTTATTACTTCCGGATTATCATAATCAGTATTCATGCTTATGCTTGCAAGACGGAAATATGATTTTTCATCTTGCGGATTTGCATTTATAGATTGCTCAACGTAACTTTTTGCCGACTTTATATTTCCTGCGACAAAAGCTTTAGCGCTTTCATCAATTAATTTAGAGCTACTATTTTGGCACCCTGCCATAGCCATAATAAATAACGAGATTAAGCAAATGCAACTCTTAATAAATACAATCTTTTTCATTTTAACGCTCCCTGTTGATTAGCTTTTAGTTTACTTTTATCTATGTTATTAACTTTGACTTTACCAGTTAAAATCATTTCCGCTTTATCGCCCATTGTTCCAGTAACGTAACTTCCATCAGCTTCTAGACTAAGCCGTCCGTAATTAGATAATTGCACATAAGCGTTTTTTGTTTTTGATATAAAAACTAAAGCGTTATCCTTTGCAAATATATTCGCTTTTGTAAAGCTGCATATAGCGCTGTTAACTAACGAAGAATCAGTCGCCGTTATGTTTATCGTATCAGCTGTAATGTTTTCTAATTCAACTATGCTGCCACAATAAGCAGAAACTGATTTTATATCCTTAACGCTAATTGTAACGTTAATTACTTGCCCATACTTTGATAAATCAACGCCTGATGATATTATAACTTTATCTCCGTATTTTTCGACAGATGTATACTTAAAAATTAGGTTCTCCGGTCCTTCTATTTCTATTTTATTAAAATCGCCTTTATAAATAGTCGCATTGTACTTCCCTTTTATTTCAATTACGTTGAAATCAGAAAAATTACTTTCCAACCTGTTTGTTTTTGCTCCCGGCGCGGAGGGAACTCTGTTTACTTCTATTTTCTTTTCCAGAACTACTTTTGCAACAGTTAAAGTAACTAAAATAAAACCGAACAAAATGAGTAGTATTTTATTTGTTAATTTCATTTTCATTTTTGCCTCCGCTGTTTTTATAGCCATTGTACAATGCCTTTATATCGCTTAAATTCATTGATAAAAGGTCCATTGTTTTAAATATATTTTTTAATTCATTATTTATAAAATTTTCAGATAAGTATTTTTTAGCATTAGCGCGACCTTCGTCGGTAACAAAAAAACCAATACCGCGCTGGTTCGAGATTATTTCTCTTTCCTGTAAAAAAGAAAAAGTTCTCATAATAGTATTAGGATTCACTTCAACCGTAACCGCCAGTTCTCTTACAGAAGGAATTCTATCCCCAGCTTTCCATTCATTGGAAAGGATTTTGCCGCAAATAATTTCGGCAATCTGTAAATAGATCGGTTGAGAGCCGCTAAATTCCATCAGCCGCCTCTGTCTCTTTTAACCTTAAATAACCTACAACTAACAAAGCCAATGGTAAAACACTCACTGTAACAAATCTGATTACCGAAGCTAGATCCTTTGTATACTCGATGCTGTTTACGCTTAAAACATATGAATATTTTGTACCTATTATATAAGTAAATGGATCCAATACAGTTGAATAAAACATATAAATAATTCCATACATGGCAATTATCATAGTTAAAGTTTTTATAAACTCTAATTTTCTAAAATAAACCGCTCCAAAAAAGAAATACGCCTGCAAAGGGAAATAATAGCTCAAGACTAAAACTAATTGAGCATATGTGTAATGGTTCATTATTGAGCTCATACTTTTACCGGGAAGACTGAGAACCTTCAACAGCTCTACTATTATTGAAGCTGTTGATATCGCCGCAATACTCATTATTATTAAAACAAACGTGGAGTAAATATATTTCACCAAATATTTTTCCAATACTGAAGCCGGTATCATTAAATATTCAATTTTCTTTTGGCTTGAATCGAGCTCCTTAAAAACAGAAGATGTTATTGCCAGACAATAAAATACTGCAGCGGCAGGATATACAAAATAATGCTTTATGTAAACGGACATGTGTATATAGCGCCAGACATAATCCCAACCCAGGAACAACAGCGTCAAAGCTGCGCCCATAATTAAAATGCTTAGTTTATTCAGTATCAGCTCGCGAACAAAAAGGAGTATAAAGCGTTGCAGATCAAAGTGTTTTTTCATTATCAACTCCTTTTGAAAAAAATGCGGCAAATTTTTCTTTTTGCTCCAGAACGGCGTTAAACAGCATTTCAATATCAATTTCGTTTTCATCATTGCTGTATTTTTCTTTTTCTGCAAATACAGCATAACCGCCCAAAGTTTTTTCGCAATATAAAATATCGTTTGCATTCGGTTCTTTTTGTAAGAAACAGAGAGAAAGTTTATCGCCTGTATCGGCAAGCGATTGATTAAATATAACGCCGCCCGCTTCAAGAATAATAATTGAATCAATTAAATTCTTTACGTCGCGCGCCTGATGAGTAGAAAGCAAAAATACTTTTTCTTCATTAATTGACTCAGCTAAAAGTTTTCTGAATATGCTTTTTGAAGGGATGTCTAATCCGTTTGTCGGTTCATCTAACAGCAGAATGCGGCTTTCAGCGGCTAACGCAAACGCAATAGCAAATTTTTTCTTTTGCCCAAATGATAAAGAAGATAGTTTAACTGCAAATGGGATTTCAAATTTCACCAAATATTCGTCAAATTTTGTTTTATTAAATCTGTTGTAGAATACAGAATAAATTTCAAAATATTCGTCCATTTGCATATCCGGCAAATAACAATTTTCTGGTAAAAAATAAATATCCTGTAATATCGCCGGATCGCGTTCGATTATTTTAGCGCCATCAAGCAATAGCTCCCCTTTGGAAATGTGAAGCAGTCCCGAAATTATTTTTAGCAGCGTAGTTTTTCCGGCTCCGTTCTTCCCCAATAGCCCATATATATTGCCCGGCTTCAGTTGCAAATTGAGTCCGTCAAATAAAAGCCCTCTTTTTTTATAACCAAAATTCACATCCTTAATTTCGATCATCTTAGCCTCTGTTTTAGTGTACTACTTAACTAATACACTCAAACATAAATAATATTTTCTCTCTTGTCAAGAAAATATTTCTACTTTTTAATATTTTTTTATTACATAATAATCGACTATAACAAATTGTTATTCCCGCATAAGCTGCAAATGAAGCTGAATAATTGCTTCTTGTTTTAACAGACTAACTTCGTTTTGTATATCATTAGCGCGATGCTGTTTTACAGAAAAACAAAATTAGTTTTAGCATATTTAATTCTATAGGAACTTTTCTATCTAAAATGGAATTCTTATCATATAGACTTAGAGGCTTATAATTTTACAACGAGATGGAGAAATGATAATGATAAAGAGACGTTTTATAACAAGGCAAGTATTTTCTATTGCTCTTATAATAATCGGATTGAACTTCACGCTGTTTTCATATCCGACCGGCATGACTGGCCGAACTTTGAAATCGGGAACCGTAGGCTGTTTTTGCCACGGGAATGCAAATCCTTCCGTATCAGTTACAATTGGAGGGCCGGCAACTCTATCTCCAAAGCAAACCGGATTATATACAGTTACAATAGTTAGCGGAGCCGCTGATCGGGCCGGTGTTGATATTGCAGCATCTAACGGAATCCTAGGGATATTCGATGCAAACCTACAATTGCTAAACGGCGAGCTTACGCATAACAGCGCAAAAATTTTTACAAACCAGAAATACGTTTTTAATTTCTATTATACTGCTCCAGATATTACCGGCATTCAAACAATTTACGCCTCAGGCGTCAGCTCTAAGACTCAATGGAATTTTGCGCCAAACTTTTCAGTGAATGTAACTCAGGCGACCAGCGTAACAATTACAAATCAGCCGGGCTCAGTTTTGCTTTTGCAAAATTATCCAAATCCGTTTAATCCAAGCGCCAAAATTAAGTTTACAATTCCATACAAAAGTTTTGTTACGCTAAAGGTCTATGACGCATTAGGTTGCGAAGTAAGAAATTTAATATCTTCCGAAAAAAACAGCGGTCAATATGAAGTTGAGTTTAATGCTTCAAACTTATCTAGCGGAATTTATTATTGCAGATTACAAGCCGACAATCTTGTTAAAACAAACAAAATGTTACTTTTAAAATAATTAATAAAAAATCCCGGACGAGCATAATACAAAACCGGGATTTTTTTATTTAATTACTATTCTAAATCAGAAATTAGTCCAGTTCATTATTAAGAAATTTCTCATAAGAGCCTAAATCAAGGAACCCGTGTCCTGATAAGTTAAACAGGATCGTTTTCTTTTCGCCGGACTCTTTGCATTTAAGAGCCTGTTCAATAGCTTCTTTAATTGCATGAGAACTTTCAGGAGCAGGCACAATGGCTTCCGCCTGAGCAAAAAGCTGAGCGGCTTTGAAAATGTCCAATTGGTCGTAAGCCGAAGCGCCGATAATTCCTTCGTGATATAAGTGCGAAACAATTGGCGAAGCGCCATGATATCTCAAACCGCCTGCATGAATGGAAGGAGGAATAAAATCGTGTCCCAGGGTATACATTTTCATCAAAGGAGTGAATCCGGCTTCGTCTCCAAAATCATATTCAAATTTTCCTTTTGTTAATGTTGGGCAAGAACTTGGTTCAACGCCAATAATTTCAAGATTCTTTTTTGCGCCGCTTAATTTATCCTGCACAAACGGAAAAGCGATGCCTGCAAAATTACTGCCGCCGCCAACGCAGCCGATAACAACATCCGGATACTCGTCAATAAGCTCCATCTGAATTTTAGCTTCCTGCCCAATAATTGTCTGGTGCAGCATAACATGGTTTAATACGCTGCCAAGGGTATAATTAGTGTCGTCTCTTTGTACGGCAACTTCAACAGCTTCGCTGATTGCAATGCCAAGCGAACCGGGAGAATTAGGATCTTTAGCTAAAACGTTTCGTCCAGAGTTTGTAAGGTTTGTAGGGCTTGCATGAACAGTTGCGCCAAACAATCCCATAAAAGTTTTTCTATAAGGTTTTTGCTCATAACTAACCTTAACCATAAACACTTCGCAGCCCATATCAAAATGCTTACAAGCTAAAGCCAACGAACATCCCCACTGCCCTGCGCCGGTTTCAGTAACAAGATTTTTAATACCCTGTTTTTTATTGTAGTAAGCCTGAGGTATTGACGTATTAGTTTTATGGCTGCCAGTTGGGTTTGCGCCTTCATATTTAAAATAAATTTTAGCCGGAGTATCAAGAACTTTTTCAAGGTTAGACGCTCTGATCAACGGAGTGGGTCTGCTTAATTTATAAAGATCCTGTACTTCGTCAGGAATCTCAATGTAGCGTTCGCCGCTCATTTCCTGTTCGATTAATTCTTTTGCAAAAATTGGCGTAAGATCTTCTGGAACGACCGGTTGTTTTGTTGCCGGATGAAGCGGAGGAGCCATTGGAGTAGGTAAATCAGCTAATATGTTATAATAGTGAGTTGGACTTTTCGATTGATCAAGGAAAACAATTTTGTTTTTAGACATCTGAACCTCCATTTAATTTATATATTTTTAATAGATTGCCGCTTAATGAGGTTCACGACTTTATACGAAAAAGCCGTGAACAGTTTTAACCATCCACGGCTTTGTTATTTTTAAATTTATTTTTTTAAACCTGGGGATGGAGAGTATTGCTCTGCCACCACCAATAATTATTCGTTATACTATATTGTTTTTCAATTTTCATAAATTAAATTTATGACTAAGAATCAATAATATCAATACTTAAAATAATTTTTTTTAAGCTATTTTTGTTAATTATTAATATTATATTTCATTGTAAAACAAAAGGATAAGAGTTAATAAATTGAAAAAAATAATTATTGCGTCAAAAAACCCCGTCAAAATTGAGGCGGTAAAGTTAGGATTTCAAAAAATGTTCCCGACTGAAAATTTTAAATTTGAAGGCGTAGCCCCTCTTTCAGGGATTAGCGACCAGCCGATGAACACCAAAGAAACTCTGTTCGGCGCAAAGAACAGAGTACAAAACGCATATAAGTTTAATAAGGCTGCAGATTTCTGGGTTGGCATAGAAGGCGGAGTTGAAGAAATTTATAACGAATATGAAGCCTTTGCCTGGGTTGTTATCAGCGATAATAAAAAAGAAGGCAAGGCGAGAACCGGGACTTTTTTCATTCCTGAAAAAGTTGCGGCTCTTGTTAAAACAGGGAAAGAGCTCGGCCAGGCAGACGATATAGTATTTGGATTAGTCGATTCAAAATTAGATAATGGCGCGGTTGGAATACTAACCAGAAACGCCACAGACAGAACTAAATATTATTCTGAAGCTGTTGTTTTAGCGTTAATTCCTTTTCTTAATCCGGAACTTTATTAATCAGAACCCGCTAAATGATTTTTCTATTCAACGCTAATGATTGAGCCAGTTGTTTAGAATTTGCGATCCCTCCTGGGTCATATATGATTCAGGATGGAATTGTATTCCTTTAACGTCATATTTATTATGCTCAATTGCCATAATAATATTATTTTCATCAATTGCGGAAATCTTTAATTCATCCGGAATATTATTTTTATCGACCGCCCATGAGTGATACAGCCCCACGCTAATGCCATCAGGAATATCGTAAAACAAATAATTATTATTGTCAATAATACTAAGCGTTGTTTTAATTCCATGGTTCGCCCGCTCCAGATTGAATAATTTTCCGCCATAAAACTCGGCTATAGCCTGATGACCAAGACAGACGCCGAGAATGCTTTTTGAGCTTTGGTATTCGGCAATTACCTCTTTCAAAATCGGCGCGTCTAAAGGAACCCCGGCTCCGGGAGCCAAAAGTATTTTATCGTTATTCGCCGCTTCTTCCAACACATTCATATCATTTTGCACAATAGAAAATTCACAGTCTGCGTTATAGGATAAAATTTCTATTAAATTGAAAGTAAATGAATCAAAATTATCGACAACCAATACCCGGATTTTCATATTTTTAGTAACTTTGCATATGATAAAATATAAATTAAATGTATAACAAAAACGATACAATCGCAAAAATGAATATGTATGGAAGCGAAAAGATTCCATTCTTATTCATAATTGATTTCGAAATGAAAACGCCGCTTCTTTTCCTTTTAGACGAAATTAAAGACGAAGAGCTGAAGTATAATTTTAACGGACAAGGAAATTCAGTAGAGAACAAATCTTTGTCAAAAGAAATTATTCTAAATAAATTCCCAATTTCATTTGAAGAATATGCGGATAAATTTAACATCGTTCAAAAGAATATTAAAATAGGCAATTCTTATCTGCTTAATCTGACTGCGCCGACAGAGATCAAAATTAATTTATCCCTTGAAGATATTTATTTATATAGCAAAGCCAGGTACAAAATCTTTTATAAAGATAGATTTGTGTGTTTCTCTCCAGAAACGTTTATGAAAATCAACAATGGCAAAATAACCTCATACCCAATGAAAGGCACGATAGAGGCTTCAGTTCCCAATGCGGAAGCAAAAATACTAAACGATCCCAAAGAGACGGCAGAGCATTATACGATTGTCGATCTGATAAGAAACGACTTGAGCATTGTCGCTAGAAATATTAAGGTTGAAAAGTTCCGATACATTGACGTAATTAAAACCAACGTTAAGGAATTGCTGCAGGTAAGCTCAATTATCTCCGGAGATTTAGAAGAAAATTATAATAACCGGATTGGCGATATCGTCTTTGCTCTTTTACCTGCCGGTTCAATTACAGGAGCCCCAAAGAAAAAAACTATAGAAATAATTTTAGAAGCTGAAAAATATGAGCGCGGTTATTACACAGGCGTTTGCGGCATATTCGACGGCATTAATTTAGATAGCTGCGTAATGATCAGGTTCATTGAACAAACAGGCGATAAACTTATATATAAAAGCGGCGGCGGAATTACCGCATTCAGCGACGTATTAAGCGAATACAACGAACTAACGGATAAAGTATATGCGCCAATTGATTGAAACAATTAAAATTAAAAATAGAACCGTTCACAACATTGAATATCACAACAGACGTTTTAACAAAACCCGAGAAGAATTATTTGGCATAACAGATTATATTGAACTTAACGAAATTATTGCAATTCCTGATGATTTAAGCGACGCGGCACATAAAGCCAGAATCATTTATTCTAAGGAAATAGAATCCATAGAATTTATCCCTTACAAACCAAAACAGATTTCAACTCTGCAAATTGTAGAGGCGCCTCAAATCGATTACAGCTATAAATACAAATGCAGAGAGATATTCGATCAATTGTTAAAAAGCGCGGTATCAGATGAAATAATAATCGCACAAAATGGATATATAACCGACACAAGTTTTTCTAATCTTGTCTTTTTCGACGGGACAAAATGGATATCGCCTTCCACATATTTATTAGATGGAACAATGCGTTCGTCTTTGATAGATTCAGGAGAAGTAAGCTGCGAAGAAATCAGAATAAGCGACCTTAAACTTTTCAAAGGAACTAAATTAATAAACGCAATGTTAAATTTATCAGGTAGTCCATTAATAAAAATGGATAGTATAATATAACGCATAAAATACGTACAGCTCATGTAAAGAAAACCCGGATTTTAAGGGTAGTTTCCAAGCTGTATCAATTTAATGTTTTTGGTCGTATATTATTATAAGTATAAAATTATTTACAAATCTATATTCATGCCTGACCTTTTCCTAACCGCCTGAATGTTGAAAAAGAGAGCTTTTATGCAGAATATGTATCATACGTTTCATATCCCAGTAATGGGAACGGGGCATTCTGTAGATACCCCAATACGCGTTGCTCATTTTGGAATTTCTTCTGTAATTTCCGTCGTCGACGATATCCTTATGGATAAAGTACGGCATTTTTATTGCGACAAATTTAAATTTGACTGCGATGAAATTTCACGGAAAGAACCGGATGGACGAGCTAAAAGAATAACTGCATACCTTAATGTTGTAAATAAAATCGTCCATTCAAAAATGGAAGAAATTAAAAGTCAGCCTTTTTTTAAGACTAACGATAAAAGCAAATATTTTCAGATGCTGCCAGAAAGCAGTCTGCTTAAACAAAGATACAATCGTTTTATAGCCGATAGAGAAAGCTTTGATATCGCCAAACACTCAGAAGAGCTAACAAATTTAATGCGTCCAGGATCAATAGACGTAAACATAATGGCGAAGGTAGATAATAGCAGATATGACGATTCCGGAGCTTTACTTGCTCCTGAGTTTAGCGACGCTAAATCTGCTCTGCGCGGTTACGCTAACAGTTCTCTATCTTCTTCAATTATTTTCTCGGCCGGTTTTAACAGAAGCTTATTTAGTTATATTTCTCAATTCAGCGATTTTTACAGAGACAAAAACGGAGAGCTTAAAAAGAAAATAATCGTTAAAGTAAGCGATTTCCGCTCGGCGTTAATTCAGGGTAAATTTTTAGCGATGAAAGGATTGGAAGTAAGCGAATTTAGAATTGAATCAGGCTTAAACTGCGGCGGTCATGCGTTCGCTTCGCAAGGGCACCTGCTCCCTTCTATCTTAGATACTTTCAACAAAAAGAAAGAACTTTTTACAAAACAATTGCAGCCTATAATACTTAGCTTTTACAAAAGCATGGGATGGAGTTATCCAGAATCCGCAATGGAAGACGAACCGCTTATTACTGTTCAGGGCGGGATTGGAACAAACGGCGAAGCAAGAAGATTAACAGAAGATTTTGGCTGCGACGCTACAGGCTGGGGAAGCCCATTTTTATTGGTGCCTGAAGCTACATGCGTAGATAGAGACACTCTTGATCTATTAGTAAATGCAAAAAAGGGAGACGTTTACCTAAGCGGCGCTTCTCCGCTCGGAGTTCCATTTTATAATTTGCATGGAACCGGTTCTGAAACATGGACCAGAGGCGAAGCTGAAAAAGGAAGACCAGGCTCTTCCTGCCCAAAAGGATTTTTGGTTTCTAATACGCAATATACAGATAGACCTATTTGCACGGCTTCTAAAAAATTCCAGGTGAAAAAAATCAGCGACATTCTGAACCTTCAATTGCCTGAAGCGGAAAAAGAAAATTTATGCATGAACGTTATTGAAAAAGTCTGCCTCTGCGAACATCTTGGTAACGGAGCTTTAATTGCTCTTGGCCTCGAAAAAAAAGGAAGAGCTCCGCAGGCTATCTGCCCGGGACCAAACATAATATGGTTTGATAGAGAATACACTTTAACCGAAATGGTAGATCATATTTACGGCAGAGGGGTTTCGCTTGTGCCTGAAAACAGACCGCATATGTTCTGTCAGGAAGTGGAACACTATGTTAATTACTTTGAAAAACTCCTTAACACTATGGATTTAGATAATGCCGGAGTTGCATATCTGACAGAATTTAAAAACAACCTTGAAAACGGAATGCGCTTTTGTTTAGAGATTTCCAATAAGGAGCCTTATCCTGGGGAAAACCTCAAATCAATTCCAGATTTTCTTGCTATTCAGAAAGCGAAATTAGATTTAGTTTTTTCTAAAAAAATTGAGATAGCAGGCGAAGTGTTGGCTGTTTCTTAAAATATAAGCTTTTCAATACAAATCATTTTTTATAACGGCTATACAAATAGCCGCTATTTTTTTTTCATCCCTTTTTATAACATTCAATTCTTAACTAATTCAAATAGTTTGCTATAAGGAAACTTTAAAAAAGTAATCCTTGTTTATTATTTTAGATGGACATACGATATTCGGGATCCTTGATTTTTCGTAGAAGTCTAAAACAATTTTTAACAAAACAAAAAGAGAGAAATATGAACGGAAACAAAATGTTCTCTTCATACAAACTTGGCAATATTGAATTGAAAAACAGATTTGTCATGGCGCCAATGACTCGTTCGCGGGCGATTGGAAGCATACCAAACGAACTCATGGCAGAATACTACTCCCAGCGCGCAGATGCAGGTCTTATAATTACCGAGGGAACGTCTCCTTCAAATAACGGATTAGGCTACAGCAGAATACCGGGGTTATATAACGAAGCGCATGTAACCGGCTGGAAAGTAGTTACAGATGCAGTTCATGCAAAAGGAAGTAAAATATTCGTCCAGTTAATGCACACAGGACGAATTGGACACCAGCTTAATCTCCCAAATGATGCGGAAGTTTTAGCTCCTTCGTCAGTTAAAGCTGCTGGGCAAATATGGACCGATCAATCTGGTTTGCAGGATTATCCGACCCCTAAAGAAATGAACTATTATGATATTATTCAGGCAAAAAAAGAATATGCAGAATCTTCTAAGTATGCAATAAAAGCAGGTTTAGACGGAGTTGAAATACATAGCGCAAACGGTTATCTGCTTGAACAATTTCTTTCTCCATTTTCTAATTTAAGAACTGACGAATACGGCGGCAGTATTGAAAACAGATGCAGATTTCTGCTTGAAACTGTAGACGCTATTATAGCGGCTATTGGCAAAGAAAAAACAGGCGTGCGCTTATCTCCTTACGGCGTTGCAAGCGACATGAAGCCTTATCCCGAAATAGACGAAGAGTACGCTTATCTTGCCGAAGAACTGAATAAAAGAGGAATAGTTTACCTGCATATTGCAGATCATAGCGCTATGGGCGCGCCTGAAGTTCCGCAAAGCATTAAGGATACTATAAGAGCCAAGTTTAAAAACACTCTAATACTTGCAGGAGGATACACTAAAGAACTGGCGGAAGCTGACGTTAATAATGGGAAAGCCGACCTCATTGCTTTTGGCAGACCATTTATCAACAACCCGGATTTAGTCGCGCGATTTGAAAATGGAAACCCAATTGCTACTGAATTTGATAATGACAATTTCTACACTGCCGGCAGCAAAGGCTATACTGATTATCCGGCTTTTGCGGTTTAATGCTATTAGAATGAATCTTTACAAAATTTTGGTCTAATTGTCATCCTAAGAGAAGTTGAAGGGCGACACAGCATTTGACTAACAATCAGCGTGATTTAGAATCAACTAATTAAAAAAACGGGCATAAAAGCCCGTTTTTTATTTTACCCAACATTAAGATTATTTGCTTAAAAGCCCCATCATAGTTTCAGGATACCGCGTACCGCTGGCCGCGCCAATAGGGAATATATCGTCTATCTGTTTTAGTTCTTCAGCGGAAAATTTTACTTGCACTGCTTCTACATTTTCCTTAATGTGTTTTAGTTTTGTAGTGCCTGGAATTGGAACAATAAATTCGCTTTGAGCCAAAACCCACGCTAATGCTAACTGGCTTGGCAAAACATTTTTCTTTTCAGCAAGCTCTTGTATTTTTTCAACAAGCGCCAGATTTTTCACAAAGTTTTCTCCCTGAAACCGGGGCGAAAATCTGCGGTAATCGTCTTGTTCAAAGTCCTCTATGCTTTTCATCCTGCCAGTTAAAAACCCTCTGCCCAACGGGCTATAAGCTACAAACCCTATTCCAAGCTCTTTTACTACAGATAGTATTTTTTCTTCAGGGTCGCGCGTCCACAATGAGTATTCGGTTTGCAATGCAGTAATAGGATGCACCTTATTAGCTCTCCTTATAGTATCCGGTCCCGCTTCAGACATCCCTATAAATCTCACTTTCCCTTCTTTCACTAATTCGGACATAGCTCCAATTGTATCTTCTATTGGAACAGTGGGATCTACGCGGTGCTGATAATAAAGGTCTATATAATCGACTCCAAGCCGTTTAAGCGAGCCTTCGCAGGAAGCTTTTATATATTCAGGCTTTCCGTTAATGCCTCTTACGTTTGGGTCGTCAGTTCTTACAATTCCAAATTTGGTAGCTAATATTATTTTATCTCTTATTCCTTTAATGGCTTTACCGACCAATATTTCATTTTTAAATGGCCCGTACATATCTGCCGTATCAAAAAGAGTAATCCCAAGTTCAAACGCCTTTTTAATAGTCGCAATAGACTCTTCTTCAGCGGCTGCGCCATAAAACTCAGACATTCCCATACAACCTAATCCTATGGCTGAAACTTCCAGCCCCTGACTTCCTAATTTTCGCTTAATCATATAATCCTCTATTTAGTTAATTTTAAAAAGATATTGCAAATTCTTTACCGCATTATTTTAATATATGAATACATAAATCGCAATACCGTATAAAAATTTATACCTAAACAAAAACGCTAATTTTACATTCGCTATTTTTTGCAATGTATTGTAAATTAACTTCTATAAAAAAGGAGGACTCTATGACAAAATCATTTTTATTCTTAGCTCTGTTTATTCTTATTACAGCTGTTCAAACGCCTGCATATGGCAAATACGAAAAAGACGTTTACGAAACTTCCACAGGAAAACTTACAATTCATTTTATCGGTCATGCGTCGCTTATACTTGAATTCAAGGGAAAAGTTATCCATGTTGATCCGTGCAGTATGTTTGGCGACTATTCAATTCTGCCCAAAGCCGATATAATTCTTATAACTCACAATCATCCTGATCATTTTGATAAAAAAACAATTGAGCTTATTTCCAAAAAGAAAACGCAAATAGTTCTTAACAGCGCCACATTCGACGAACTAAAAAAAGGTTTTGTAATGAAAAATGGGGATAAGAAAACGCTCGATGGAATTGTGATTGAAGCTGTTCCGGCATATAATACAACCGCCGGAAGAGAAATGTATCATCCCAAAGGAAGAGATAACGGATTTATTTTGACTATCGGCAAAAAAAGAATTTACATTGCCGGAGACACCGAAAATACGCCTGAAATGAATGAGCTAAAAAATATTGATATAGCTTTTCTGCCAATGAACCAGCCTTATACAATGGTTCCGGAACAGGTTGCAGACGCAGCCGGTAAGTTTAAGCCAAAGATTCTTTATCCATATCACTATGGCGAAACTGACATTTCAAAATTAGTAAAGCTAATGCAAACCAATAAAGACGTAGAATTAAAAATCAGAAAACTGCAATAATGGTTCTGCGCTTTGTAGCTTTTATCAAGTATCGAATTAATCTAAAAAAAACGGAGACGCAAATTAACTCAGCGTCTCCGTAAAATATTGCAAAGTGATTATTTATTTTATTTTCTCTTATAAATAACTTCCCCGCCTAAAACTGTCATATCAACTTTTACATCCCTGATTTTTTCCGGCGCAATTTTAAGTATATTCTCGTTAAGGACTACAAAATCGGCCAGCTTCCCTTTTTCAATGCTTCCTTTAATGTTCTCTTCAAAAGCCGCATAAGCGTTATTCAGAGTATAACATTTAATGGCCTGTTCAACCGATAGTTTTTGTTCAGGCATCCAGCCGTCCGGATTTTTGTCGTCAAGGGTTCGTCTGGTTGTTGCGGCATAAATGCCAAGAATAGCGTTTAACGGAGCCACAAACCAGTCGCTGCCAAAGCATACAGTTATGCCGTTATCAATATATGTTTTAAAAGAATAAGTATATTTTATTCTTTCCTTACCGATTCTCTTTTCAGCCCATACTCCATCGTCAATACAGTGATAGGGCTGAGCGGAAGCTATTACTCCAAGCCTGGCAAATTCAGCTACGTCCTGAGGTCTTACATGCTGAGCATGTTCAATCCTAAAACGCCTGTCCCACTTAGGATTAGAATCGACAATTTCCTTAAACATTTTTAACATTAGGTAATTAGCGCTGTCGCCAATTGCATGGATAGAAAGCTGTAAACCGTTTTTATCAGCATCCATAGCCCATTCCCGCAGTTTACCGTTTGTAACATACTCCATTGCTAAACCAGTATTATTTGGTTCATTTTCATAATGTTCAAAAAATAAAGCTGTAGAAGAGCCAAGCGAACCGTCTGCAAAAGCTTTTAGAGAACCGAGTTTAAGAAAATTACTCCCGGTATTAGCTTTAATACCCTGCTTAACAAGAGATTTATAATCGTAAATTGGCGTACGGCTGTAAAATCGGCAAGTAAGCTTATTTTCTTTTTCAAACTTCTGCAAAGTTTCAAGCTCTTTAGGCATTGTGATATCCTGAACGCTGGTAAATCCCTGTTCCCTTGCTTCCTGCAAAGCTCTTGTAATTGCGGCTTCGTATTCTTCGGTAGTTGGCGTTGGAATTGCAGGATTTATCAAATCGATTGCATTGTCTTTAAGAATGCCAGTCGGTTCGCCAGTTACAGGGTCTTTAACAATCAATCCGCCGTTAGGACTTTTAGAGTCTTTAGTAATTCCAGCAAGCTTTAACGCCGCTGAATTAGCGACGCCCATATGTCCGTCGAATCTGTACACAAACACAGGCGTAACAGGAACAACTTCGTCAATCAACTCTTTAGTAGGCAGGTCTTTTTTATCCCATGCTTCGTGATCCCAGTATCCTCCGGTAATCCATTTTGGATGATTTTTCTGGTCGTATTCCTTAAGAATGTTTTTAAACTCCGCCACAGATTTTGCATCGCGCAGGTTAATTCCCAGTAGGAAAAAACCTCCGTCGGCAAAATGCGTATGGTCGTCAATAAAACCGGGAAGCATTAATTTCCCGCCGAGGTCAATTATTTCTGTATTTCCGTCAGCGGCGCTTTTAATTTCATTATTGCTTCCTACTAACTCAATTTTATCTCCAACAACAAGCGCAGCCTCTGCAAAAGGTTGCGCCTGGTTAACGGTATAAATATTACCGTTTATAAATGCTCTTTTTTTATCTTGTGAATTCATATTAAACGATATACTTATTGTAAATAATACTACAATTATAAAACTTATTTTATTCATAAGAAATAACTTATTGATTTTAAAATGTTTATTTAAGATAGATCATTTTTTTTGTAGACGTATATGTTCCAGCGCGTAAAGTATAGAAGTAAATTCCGCTTGAAAGTTTAGAGCTAAACTCAACCGAGTATTTACCTGCGGCTTTTTCTTCATCTACAAGAGTTGCAATTTCTTTGCCCAGAACGTCATAAACCTTAATACTTGCTTTACAGCTCAAAGGCAGTTCATAATTAATCACAGTAGAAGGATTAAACGGATTTGGATAATTTTGAGATAATTGGTACCCTGTTGGTGTCTGTCGCTTATCTTCAGCTACGTCGGTAACAAGATATCTATTTTGTAAAAGATTCCATAGTTCTGTACGAGCGCCGTCATATCCCAAAGCCCACATGCCAACGCCTTTAAGCTTATAGGTTTTTGCCAAATCGTATTTAAGGCCAAGACTTGAATCGTTATCGAACCACGTCTGCACATATGTGACAGAATCTTGTTTATAGGAATACCAGGGAGTTTTATATGTAGACCACTTAACGCCATAAGTAATGGAGTTAGGTTGATCGTTAGTAAATGTAGTAGATCCTACATAAGAAGTTACTGTTGCGCCGGCTACGTCAGTTTTTGTTTTCCATCTTTGCCCATAATACGGCACGCCAAGAATTAATTTATTTGCATTTTTTGCCAACGCTCCGCCGTACCCATAACTTGAGTTTACCACTGCATTTTGAATGCTGTAATATGTATTAGTCAGAGGCGCGCTTGGTCCGGTTTCTGTGCTCCAACTGCCGTAATAATCATAACCCATAATAAAAACGTAATCGCAAGCGGTTACTAAACCAGGCAAATCCCACTTGCCCCAATTTACTGCTGGACCGGCATAAGAAACTTCTTTATCAGCCGATATATTTGTATGTACAAAATTTGTTAGATCGTTCATAAAAGTAACAATTGCGGCTCTATCAGACGAACTTTCGCTTTCAAAATCGATATTTACGCCGTCAAGCAAATACTTATCTATTTTAGTTTTTATATTGTTAAAAAAAGTTTTCTTTACGGTAGTATCTGTAATTATTTTATGAATATCAGAGGCAGTAAAATCGACGACTGTCATAATTATTTTTACTCCGTTGGTATGAGCCTTATTAATAACATCCGTCCACGGCCAGTAACTTGGTTCCGAAATTCCTCCGCTTGCGCTGGCGTCAAACTCAAAAGCCGCAATATGAGTAAGCAAATCATATCTTAAATAGCTTCTTGCGCTTGAATAATTCCAATCCGGCAAATATCCAAATACAGCGGCTGTAAGCTGGCTTTTGTCAAATTTAAGGGGAATTATTCCCTCGCCGTCTTTGTTAAAAAGGCTTTTTGACACAATATCGTTTTGATGTTCTATTTTAGATAATTGATGAATTGACATATGTTCCTGACTGAAACTTAAATTGACACACCCCAAAAAGAAAATGAAAAAGTAGATCGCTTTTTTCATTGGTATATTTCCTCGTTATTATAATAGATGGCGCCGTCTGTTTTCATATCGCGACGTATTATTTGGTTTATTAATTTTTTTCTTTTTCTGTTTTCGGCTTAATAACTGATACAGAAACTGCTTTTAGTTCTTCTCTTTTTATACAAAACGAACCTGGGCATAAAGAAATTATCACAATATTGCGCTTATTTATTTTAGTAACAATTTATTTTTTTATTAAAAATTTATCTTGTTTTTTCCGAAAATAGTTTTTATTACAGCGGCTCTAAATGCTTGTGGAATTAATCTACGCCGAACAATTTTTTAAATTCCGATATATTATTTAGCTGTTTAATTCTTTCTTCTTCGTCATCCTGAGGTTTGCCGGGTTTTAGTTCTGCAATAAACTGTTCCGATAAGATAGAGCTGCATCCGCTGACTTTTGCATACTGTATAATATTTGAGTCCGATGTAACTACAATAATATCGCTTTTGTTTGCGCGTATATCAATTTCTTTTTTTATAAAGTAATCCGCCGTTTTCTTAAAAGAAAAATTTATCTGGAAGATATTAGATTTTGTAGATTCGTCTGGAAAGCCGTCAAAGTGCAGAGAGATTTTTATTTTTTTTGAACGCGCAAAAGTTTCTAAAAGCGCTACAACCTGACGTCTTGCGTTTTGTTTATCGGCGCGTTGTATTTTGCTTAAAAAGGCGTCCTTCCCTATAAGATTGTTTCCGTCAATAATATAGTGTTTTAAATTCTGCATTTTGATTATTGCCTAACGGTTATTTACCGTCGAAGAACTGATCGCGCTTGGTGATCTTCAAATCCTGAAGCTGCGGAGCCTTAACTTTTAATTCAAAGCTGTAGCCTCTGTATATGCCAATAGGAGTCCATGTAAAATTCATTAACCAGCAATGCAGATCGCGCGATATAGTAAATATTGGGCTTGAAAATTGTTTATCCATAAAATTGTAATACCCCTGAAACGTTATCTTCCATGCAGGCGTAAGATTAAAATTTAAATTTGCGTTAATGCTTGAAGTATAAGGACTCGTTGAACTAGTTTTGGCATATTGCTTAGCATAAGCAAACGTGTACCCCAAATTAACATCCCATGGAATTGAAAAGTCGGCGTCTTTTTGTTCGTTTAACCCGGAATAAGTTTTAGTAGTCTTTATGTCTGACTGGCTTGTTTCGTCTGTGGATGTATTTTTATTTTTATCTTTGTCCTTATCATCGGCGGATTTCAATTTTTCGCCGGAAATTGAAGTTGAGATATTTAAATTTGAATTTGTAAGATAAAGGAACTTTTTCTTAGTATCCCATAAGTATTCGTTAGTTGGCCCAGACGAATTATAACCGTAGGGAGAAAACGTAGAAGAGCCCTGGAGATTAAACAGTTCTCCTATTTTTGTATAATAATTTAGATATAAATCAGAAAGTTTTTTATTAGCAAAATTATAGCTCATATTCATAGTAAAATTAAGCAGCTGTATTTTTTTTTCTTTTGAGGTTGTATCTGTAGGATCGGCCGCTATCTTCATTTCAATATTATTGCCTACGTTTAAGCTTATCATTTGAGTTTCGGAAGTTGGGACACTGCCAAGAATTTCTTTTTCATATTTGCTATACATTACCTTTTTACCATTTTGATCTAAATAATAGCTATAATATCCCCATACGTCTTTAGAAAAATCAGGAGCATATTGATAAGAAATACTTGGAGTAACAGTATGTCTAATACCCACAACACCAGGAATAGGGGGAGTAAACATCCCGAAAAATTTGGTCGATGCCGATACCCCAACATCAAAAGTCCGCAGCATGCTTATTTTGTTAACATCGTCAGTTTTTTCAGTATAAATAACAGAGTCTCTATTATCTACAGTTTTTACAGTAGAAGCGACTAAATGTTTTGTAACCTGTTTATTGTACCAAAACTCGTTATAGCTTACATTTGGAGAAACTGTGAAGTAACCAACCTTAGGTGATATGCTCGTACTTAAACTATGACTAATAGCTCCTCTTATGTTTAATGTACTATCCGTTGTATTTCTTCTGTTTAATAAGGATCCGTTATAACTGATACCTATAAGTTCGTACCACTTTTCCTTTGGGGAAGTAGTTGACGTTGACGAATATTCTGAGGAAGAGCTATTTTTAAATGGGAAAAACTGCGTTTTGCTAAAGGTGATACTTGGAAGAACTTCTGCAATACTTCCTGATTTAAGATTTTGAGTTCTGTTATAATTCACATTTAAATTTTCTCCGGCTTCATCCCAGGTTTTTGAAAATGTAATGTTCGAATATATATCCTGATCAAGGAGTTCATTTATATTTTTACTATTATTGCCCAGATAATTTTTTGTCAGAAAATGTACGTCGGTATTAAAGCTTGTTGTCGGATCAATAGTCTGGTTATGATGCCAATATATGCTCCAGTCTTTTGATTCTGTTCTATCAAAATCAGAGCTTTCTCCTGTATGAAGGCTAGAATAACCTAAATCTACATAACCGTTTAAATCATATCGTTTTGCATAATTAAAATGACTATTGGCGGCAAAACCGCCTCGCAAATAATAAGTGCCTGTTATGTTAACATCCATATAATCATTCGTAGCCCAGTAATAACCAAAATGAGAAAAATACATACCCTGATTTGCGCTTTCGCCAAATGTTGGAGCAATAATACCAGATCTTCGCCCAGATTGAATTGGAAAGACCGCAAAAGGAATTGGGATAGGAAAAGGCACTCCTCCAAAAGTCAGCCATATCCACCTGCCAATTATTTCATCCTTTTGTATTACTTTCATTTCGCTGCCGTAAAAACAATAATGCGGCGTATCGGCGTCGCATGTAGTATAAACGCCGTTTTTAACAAAATAAGTGTCTTTATCCATTTTCTTTATTTTTATACCGGAGTAGGCGGTGCCTTCCGATTTTGTTCCGGCAAACGTAATAAAGGCTTTTTGGGTTTTAAAATTATACTTCATCCTCTCCCCCTCATATTTCTCCGAGCCTTCAGTTAATACAGGATGTCCTTTCCCTTTTTTATTTAAAGAGTCAGGCAAACCGATAGCTTCGATGTAGTTCGTGGGAAAATCGATAAATATTCTTTCGCTTTTTAAATCAGTAGTTTTATATTTTAGCGCCGCAGAACCGTAAACGTTCATCTTTTTTTGCTTTACAAAAAAGATTAAAGAATCTGATCCGCTTGTGTATATAACAGAATCCACATCGTCAGATTTCTTTTTAGAAGTGTCAGAAGCCACAAATACAGAATCCATCATACGCGGTTTTAACGTATCTAGAGGCGACTGTATAGAAACTTCTTTTTTATCCTGAGCGTTTGAAATAACCGTAAAGGCAATTACAAAAACGAATAAAAGCGAAATAGGACTATATATAAATTTTAATTTCAAGATAACCAAATAGTTTCTATTATTTATAAAACACAAGAGCCGAAGCCCCTTTAATACCGGCTTCATTCTTTAGTTTAGCGGGCAATATTTTTACCCGGCTCTGCAAAGGTTTAAGAACTCTCGCTTTCATTGCTTCGGCAATAGCGTCAAAAAGCGGTTTGCCAAAACCTGAAACTCCGCCGCCAATAATTACCGAACTAATATCAAGCAAATTTGCGGCAGAAGCAAAAGAATGACCTAATTTTTCTCCAATATCGGCGACAATGGATTTAGCGTAAGCGTCGTCAAGGGCAATAGCGTCGCAAATACTCTTTGGAGTTAACAAATCTAAGTTGTTATCTATAATATTCCAAATAGCCGAATTTTTATGATTTACAATTTCTTCTTTAACGGAACATACTAAATAATTGTTTCCAATGTAAGCCTCAATACAGCCCACAGAACCGCAGTTGCATTTTTTACCGTTATGGTCAATTGTAGTATGCCCTAATTCGCCCGCGCCGCCATGTTCGCCTCCGAATATTTTCCGTTCAAAAACAATTCCGCAACCGACGCCAGTGCCTAATGTTACAAGTAAAAATGAATTTAGTTTTTTTCCCGCGCCAAATACAAGCTCGCCTATTGCAGCGGCGTTAGCGTCATTTTCAACGAATACATTAGTATTAAATTCTTTTTCTAAAACTTTACGAAGATTTACTTTAGTCCATCCTGGGAGGTTCGGCGGATTTTCAACAGTTCCCTTTTCAGCGGAAACAACTCCCGGAGAACCGATGCCGATTCCTTTGATGCTGCTTTTTTTCTTAGGATAAACTTTTTCAATTCCTTTTTTTATTTGCGCAATAACAGCTTTAGGGCCAAGTTCGGCATTAGTATCAACAACTATTTTTTCAGCAATTTTACCGGAATCAGTAACTACTCCAATTTTTATATTAGTTCCCCCAAGATCCACGCCAATAGCAAATTTCTCAGTTTTTTTCATGGAAGTATAATGATAGTAATAAATAAGTGATTAATTAGATTTTGTCTTCAATATGAGCGGCTTCAATTTTGCGGATGATAGTATCGGCCACAATAAGAGCCTTCAAACCGTCTTCTCCCGAAACCACAGGTCTGGTTTTATTAATAACTGAATCGACAAAAAGAGACAGTTCATATTTCAGCGCGTTTATTTCCAAAACTTCCGGCTGTTCATAAACTACTTTTTTCGTTTTTTCTCCAATTCCAATTTCGCCATAGCTAATATGCGCCGCGTCGACTTTTTCATCGGCCGGATAAAGCTTGAATACTTCAGAAACGCCGTCAGTAAAATCTAGCGATATATAAGTATCTCTCTGGAACATTCTCATTTTGCGCATTTTTTTCTGGCTGATACGGCTTGCAGTCACATTAGCGACGGCGCCGTTTTCAAATTCAATTCTTGCGTTAGCAATATCAAGCGTATCGGATACTACCGCTACGCCGCTTGCGTCGATGCTTTTTACCGGGCTTTTAACAAGGCTCAAAATTATGTCAATATCGTGTATCATTAAATCAAGCACAACGGCAACGTCTGTTCCTCTTGGATTAAACTGCGCAAGCCTATCCGTTTGAATAAACATAGGCGCAATATTATATTTTTCTAAAGAAACAAGCGCCGGGTTAAATCTTTCTATGTGCCCGACCTGTAAATTTAGTTTATGGTCGCTTGCAATTTTAACTAATTCTTGCGCTTCTGCAATTGTAGCGGTAATTGGTTTTTCAACAAATACATGTTTATTCTTTTCCAGGCATTGTTTAGCAATTTCGTGATGAGCGCTCGTTGTAACAGCAATCGAAACTGCGTCAACATGATCTAACAAGTCTTTCATAGTCTCAAAACTTTTTACGTTAAATTCTTTTGCGCAGTTTAAAGTCTGTTCGCGGTTCTGGTCAAAAACTCCCACAAACTCGCAAGACTCAATCTGAGTAAACATTTTTGTATGAAGCCTGCCTAAATGACCGACCCCAATTACGCCTATTTTTAATTTTGCCATAATAATTCTGCTTGCCGTTTAAGAAACGTTAAACAGCGGAATACAAAATAGTATTCCGCCGCTATAAAAAATAAATATTTTCATTATTGAAGAGCTAAGACCGATTTTTCCCGAGATAATTATTGGTTATCATCTGCCGGCGGTTCTTCATCCTGTTCTACTTTAAGCAATTCCGTAAGTTTTGTTTTAAATTCAGTTACGTCGTCACAAAAATAGTATTTATTAAGAAAATGTAAAGCCATAGAATCTTCATTAGCGTTTAGGTAATTAAGATATATAGAAGCTAAAAGCAATTTAATCTCTTTTGCGTTTTGACAATCCATAGGATGACTTGCATAAAAGTCGTCTAACGAATCCAAAAGCTCTTCATTTGTCTGCATAAAAAAGTCATACATTTCATTATTAGCAAGATTAAAAGTATTGCCGTCAAACTCATAACAATCAAGCGGAACAATACTGCTATCTTTTCTAATACCCTGAATTTTTAGAATATCCGGGTTTCCAACCACAATAACATCTTTTTCTAATTCTTCCGAAAAGACCAAATAAGGCTCAGTATTAAGCGACTCTAAAGAGTCCGCCAAAAAGAAAGTATCAACAGTATTAAACACATATAAATTATATGTTGAATTGCCCCCTTCTATTTTATTGCCAATGAGGCAAAATTCAGGGATGCTGTCTCCGTCCATATCAGCCATAAATTCTTTTACGTTGCCAAAATTGCGGGAATAAAGAGTTTCGCCAGTTTGCGACTTTGCAAGAACTATGTTATTTTTAACTGAGATAGAAAAATTATCAAACTTGTACTCCCCTTCCTGCGGAAAGATGAACGCTGAATAAACGGAAAGAATAAAAACTGCAATTAATAGTTTCATCGAACTAAGTCCATAATAATTATAATAAAGCTTATACAAAAATAGTTAATGAAAGCTTATAATTGAAATGTTATTTAATAAATTTTAATAATAACCTTGACAAAAAGCGGTCAATATGTTATTTTTGAATATTGATTCATTTAAGATTACGATAAATATGAGAACCCGGGAAGGAAATAAAGAGAAAGATATTTTGAAATCCGCCATTGAAGTATTTGCGCAAACCGGATATCATGACGCAAAGATTTCCAGAATTGCAGAAAATGCCGGCGTAGCCACAGGAAGCATTTATCTTTATTTTAAGAATAAAGAAGAACTGCTGGCAAGAATATTTGAAACCCTTTGGGAAAAATTATATTGCGAACTTAACGCCATTCAAACAAGAACCGACCTGAATTCTATTGAAAAATTAGAAGGATTACTCGATTTGATATTTGACATTTTTACCGACAACCCTGCATTAGCGACAGTATTTGCAAACGATTATTACCGCCACACCACAAAAGTAGCCGACCATTATTTTAACGTCTTTTTACAGGCCGGCGAAGAATTAATAGTGGAAGGCATAAACAAAAAAGTTTTTAATCCGAATATTAACGTACTAATCTTCAGGCATTTTGTGCTTGGAGGCGTAAGCAATCTACTGCACCAATGGGCGGATAATCCTAAGGATTTTCCATTAAACGTAATCAGACAAAATCTTAAATTTATTGTAAAAAGAGGGATTCTAATTGTTCAGTAAGTTTGCTGAATGATGATTCATAATACATATATGGAGTTGGTATGAAAATAAAACTTTGTATTTTGTGGTTTTTTCTTCTGATGATTTCAACTGATATTTTTTCACAAAAAGTATCTATGGAACAAGCTATATCAATTGCGCTGGAAAGAAACCAAAAAATAAAGCAGTATAACGAAAAAATTGAGCAGGCTAAATTCAAAGAAAAAGAAGCATGGGGCAACTTTCTCCCTTCTATAGACTTGCAGGCCAGCTACACTCACCTCAAAGACCCGATCGTCATGGATCTTGACCCAATACGCCAGGCGATGATACAAATACAGACCGGCAATCAGGTTGAACTCGCAAATATTTACAACTATCTTAAAACACAAACGCAGCTAACGGCTGCTCAACGGGCGGCTCTTTCTTCTGCATACGCTTCTGGTCTTTCGAGCGCAATACCCAAATTTGAAGATGTGTTAAAAAAACAAGATTATAGAACAGCTACATTAATCGGCATTCAGCCTTTATTTTTAGGCGGCAAACTCTTAGCGGCTAAAGACGCGTCAATTGACGAACGCATTGCCGCTGAAATTGAACTTAAAAAGACAAAAGACGAAATTATTCAGGAAACCGTTAACAATTATCTTTCCGTTGTTCTTGTAACAGACGTTATAAAAACCCGGCAGAATGTTTTGGACGGGATGAAGCTGCATAAAAATCAGGCGGAGAAGCTTTTGAAAGAAGGCTTAATAGCCAATTACCACGTATTACGCGCAGAAGTAGCCGTCGCAGAAGCTGAAAGAAATTTATATGACGACAAAAACAAGCTAACCGTAGCTTATCTTGCATTACAGAATTCTATGGGCATGGATAACGAAACAGTTATTGTGGACGATTCGTTAATATATAAACCGCTTGGCGACACTCTATCTACTTATATAGAGAAAGCCTTAAACAATTATCCCTTGCTAAAACTAATTGCTATCAAACGCGACGAAGCTTCCCAGAAATACAAAGCGGATAGATCAGAATTCCTTCCTCAAATAGCGGCGTTTGGCAAATACGAAATGATTCCGAAAGATCTTTCGATAATGGAGCCGCACTGGGCGGTTGGAATTCAGCTAAATTATAATCTGTTCAAAGGTTTTAAGGATTATAACAACATCCAGACTACAACGCACATGCAGGACGAACTGAAATTTCTTGAATCTGACGCTCGTAGTAAAATAGGTCTTTTGGTTAACAAAACATATAAAGACGTTCTAAACGCAAAAGAAAGATATGAAAGATTGGACGCCAGCATTAGTTTAGCGGAAGAAAATTTAAGATTAAATGAAAAAAGATTCGAAACCGGATTAGGCACATCGCTTGAAGTAATAGACGCAAGGCTCTCGCTTGCAAAAATACAGGTAGACAGAAAAGTCTCCATCTATGATTATTATAAATCTATTAATGAATTGCTTCAAACTGCCGGCGAACCGGAAAATGTTTTATCTATATGGAATAAAAAGGAGAAATAAAATGGCAATCTCAAAAACAAAAATAATTTTATCTATTCCAATTATAATCGCTATTGTATCCGTAGTCGTTTTAGTAACCCGGGCTTCAAGCGAAAAAGAATTAATTATTACGGGCATTGTTGAAAGCACAGACGTAGACGTCGCTTCCAAAATTGCCGGAAGAATAGATACTATATTTGTAGACGAAGGACAAACTGTAACTAAAGGACAGGTTCTTGCTTTTCTTGAAAGTAAAGAAATGGACGCTAAAGTAGCTGAGACTAAATCTCTTATGGACGCAGCTAAATCCAAATACGATATGGCTCTTAATGGAGCTCGCCCTGAAGAAAAAGAAGCCGTTCACAAATTGTTTAATCAGTCTCAATATCAATTTGATCTGGCAAATAAAACATATGCAAGATTTCAAAATCTTTATAGAGACAGCGTAGTTTCAGCTCAGGAAAAAGATCAGGTTGAATTCCAGTATAAAGCCGCAAGAGAACAAATGGAAGCTGCAAAAGCTAAATTAACAATGGTCCTTAAAGGCGCGCGTTCAGAAGAAATTGCCGGAGCCGAAGCATTGTTCCAGCAGGCTCAAAACGGATACAAAGAAGTTTTAGCTTACCAGCAGGAACTGACGATTAAAGCTCCTATGACCGGAGAGTTAAGCAAAAAAATTGTAGACCCAGGCGAAGTTATTGCAAGCGGTTATCCTATATTTACAATTACTAATCTTTCCGATTCGTGGGTAGTTTTACAGCTTAGAGAAGACTATATGGCTAAAGTTAAAATAGGTTCCACTTTCCACGGAACTATCCCCGCTTTAGGCAACGTTAAAGCCGATTTTCAGGTTACATATATCGCTCCTATGGGCGACTTTGCCAACTGGAAACCAACTAATCAGAAAGGCGATTTTGACTTGAAAACTTTTGAAGTAAAACTAAAGCCTAAAGGCTCAGTCACTGGTTTAAGACCAGGCATGACTGTAAATATAGTTTTATAAATTTAAAATGCGCAAACGTTCAAGATGAAAAATGAAAAAATAAATTCGCCGACTCTTGCTATATTAAAAAGAGAACTGCATAGGATTGCCGATAGAAAGACGCTTTATATACTTTCTATCATTCTCCCTATTATTCTTTTTACCATATTTGCATCAATATATAAATTTGAATTAGTTCATAAAGTGCCAGTTGCAATCTGCGACCAGGATCATAGCGAAACCTCCCGGTTGATAATTAGATACATTGAATCTACCAGTTCGATGACTAACGTTATTAACGTAAATTCCATCAGCGAGATTAAGGCGCAGTTTCTTAAAGGAAATATTCAGGGAGCGTTTTTTATTCCTGAACATATGGAGTCCAGCTTAAAAAACGGAAAATCTACCGGAGTAATATTATTCAAAGGAACAACAAACTTAGTAACCAGCAATTATATATATAATGACGGCGTTAAAATAATAAAAATGGTTTCGGCAGGAGCTGTTCGTAAAAAATTATTATCCGCAGGACTCAAAGAAGATCAGGCGATGAATATTTTAAGCCCCATCAGAGTTCAGACGCAAATATTATTCAACCCGAACTACAGTTACGAAAATTACCTGACGCCAGGGCTATTAACAGTAATTCTTCAAATGATAATAATGGTAGTAGCGGTTTTGCTTATAAGTTCAGAAATTACTCATAATACATTCAGAGAGCTTACTGACTTGGCCGGAGGCAGAATATTCCCCGTCCTAATAGGCAAATCCATTCCGCATTTATGTATTCATTCAGCTACCGCATTGATGATACTCGGCGTATTCTTCACGTTATTCAACATACCTATATTGGGTTCTGTCCTTTATACGGTATTGTTTTTACTTTTCTTCGTCATTGTATCGTTTTTTTATGGGTTTGCTATTGGAACAGTTTTTCCCGATCAGCAGATGGCTACAGAAGTAGCCCTGTTTATTAATACTCCGGCATTTATTTTTAGCGGCTACACGTTTCCTTTATGGGGCATGCCGGAAGTTCACCAGCTTTATGCGCAAACAATTCCTTATACGCATTTTCTTACAGGGTTTCTAAAAATATACCAGATGAACGCGCCAATAAAATATGCGCTGCCTGAAACCTTAAAGTTGTCGGTCTTTTTAGTTGTATCGTTTATTGTAATTATGATAATGTTAAAAATAAGAATGAGAAAGTCTTTAGCTATTCCATCTCAGGAGGAGCCTAACAATGAATAGAAGATTGAGAGGCCTTTTTGAAGTTTTCAAAAGAGAAGCGGCATTTATTGCAAAGGATAGAAATATAATCACTATTATATTATTATCCCCTCTCTTTTATGCATTTTTCTATTGTTCTATTTACATGAATAAAACAGAGCGCGATATCAACACCATTGTTGTTGATATGGATCATTCTAAAACTTCAGAAACGCTTATTAAAGAAATTGACGCCCATCCAATGATAAAGGTTATGAAGGTAACCGGAAATCTTGAAGAAGCGAAAGAATATATTTACTCTATGGAAGCGCAGGGCATTATATACATAGAGAGAGATTTTGAAAAGGACGTAAAAAGAGGCAAAGGCGCAGACCTCAGACTCTTTTTAAATACAACCCGGTTTTTAGTTTCTAACGATATGAATAAAGCAGTTAACGAAATTGCTCTTGCAACTGGGACGAAAACAAAAGTACAGTTCTTTGAGTCAGCCGGATATAATATTAATCAGGCTAAAAGAGCAGCCGATCCTCTAAGTCTTGATTTGCGTTCGCTTTTTAACACTACCGAAAGTTATGGCGATTTTATGATCGCCGGGATTATCATTCTTATTTTGCAGCAGACTCTGCTAATAGGGCTATCGGAAAGCGTAGCGAAAGAAAGAGAGAACCACACCATAAGAGAATTGTTTTATACGGCGAACGGAAGCCCCTGGGCTTTAATTATGGGTAAAGGAGCGATCTATTTTATCCTTTATTCCTGTTATGCTTTTTTCTTCTTTACATTTATTTTTAATATGTACTCCCAACGGCTTGAAGGAAGTGTTTTTGCGCTTGTAGTTGCGACTGCGCTTTTATTATTATCCGTAATGTTTGTGGGTATTTTTATAGCTTCGTTTTTTGAGCGTAAGATAATGGCTTTGCAGTTTTTTGTATTTACTACTTATCCTTTTTTCCTGATGTCTGGTTATTCGTGGCCAATGAGATCGATGCCGGTTGCGTTACAATATCTTACTCAAATTTTTCCAACCACGCCATATCTTAGCGCTTTTGCAAGAATAGCTCAAATGGGCGCGGGCTTTAACGACGTATTGCCGCAAATAATTCATCTTGCAATACTTGCGACAGCTGGATTAGTCCTTACGCGTTTAAGAATAAAGATATTGGTCAGTAAAGAAAAAGATATTCAGGTTGATACCATCTTCGACAAGATATCAAAAAGAATGAACAATAATAAATAGCGCTTACTTCTTTTTTACCGGGGCGGCGGCCTGTTCATGCGTCAGGCAATGGATGGTTCCTAAGCCCCAGACTAAATCTACAGAATGGACGCCAATTACCTGACGGTCTTCAAACAATTCGGAAAGTATGCCAAGCGCAATTCTATCGTTCGGATCGTTAAAGGTCGGGACTAAAACCGCATTATTAGAAATATAAAAATTAGCGTAACTTGCAGGCAATCTCATTCCATCAAATACTATTGGCGAGGGCATAGGCAGATAAACTGTATTAAGCTTTTGTCCGTCAGCTGTTTTTGCTCCCTGAAGGCGTTCCCTGTTTTCATTTAGCGGTTTATAATTTTTTTCTTTCTTATCATTTTCCTGAACAAGAACGACAGTATTTGCATTTACAAAACGGCATAAGTCGTCTACATGACCATGAGTATCGTCTCCTGCAATTCCTTTTCCAAGCCAGATAACTTTTTTAACGCCGAGATATTCGTCAAATACTTTTTCATAATCTGCTTTTGCAAATCCAGGATTTCTTACCTGTATTTTTTTATCGAGAAGACATTCTTCAGTAGTAAGCAAGGTTCCAGAGCCATTGCCGTCAATGCTTCCCCCTTCCAATACAACTCTTTTATTGTTATAGAATACTTCGGTCTCCTTAAGTTTACGCCATTCTGAAATCATCGCGGGGACTTTAACGTCTTTCTTCCAGTTATCATATTTTGCCCAGGCGTTAAAACCAAAGCTAACCTGTTTAATTTTACTATCGGCTAAAACAAAAGCCGGGCCCGAATCCCTCAACCAGCCCCTGTTAGTAGGCAGGATGTAAAACTCGATATTCTTTAGTTTAATTTCTGCAAGCTGCAAAACTTTTTTAGCCTGCTCTTCATGAGCTTTAGAATTAACGATAATTCTTACTTTTTCTTTTTGTGAAATTTTGCTCACAATTTCGCCGTAAACCCATTGAATAATTTCTATTTTACCAGGCCAGTCCTCTTTATTATGCGGCCAGCCGATCCAGGTAGCTTCGTGATTTTCCCACTCAGCCGGAAGTCTTAAGTTTTCTTTATCAGTTTCAGCGGAATTATTTTTTTTCATCGTCATTCTAAAAATCCATGAATAATATTAATCAATAAATCGTTTTGTTATTTCTTTATACGAATCAATTCGCCTGTCTCTTAAAAACGGCCAGTTTCTTCTTATATCTTCCTGATGTTCCGGATCAACTTCTGCAAGCAATATCTCTTCTTTATCTACGGACGCTTCCGCAATAACTACGCCCTGCGGATCGCATATAAAAGACGAACCCCAGAATTCAATGCCCGGCGCGTCTGGGATAGTTTTCTCGTGGCCTACTCTGTTCACTGAAGCGACATAAACTCCGTTTGCTACTGCATGACCTCGTTGCACAGTCTGCCATGAATCGCGTTGAGCCGCGCCGTATTGTTCTTTTTCATATGGGTGCCAGCCTATCGCAGTCGGATAAAATATCACGTCAGCCCCATGCAGAGCGGTTAAACGAGCAGCTTCCGGGTACCACTGATCCCAGCAGATAAGCGTTCCTATGCTGCCATATTTTGTATCAAACGATTTATAACCAAGATCTCCGGGAGTAAAATAAAATTTTTCATAATATGCCGGGTCGTCAGGGATGTGCATCTTTCTGTAAACTCCCAAACTTTTTCCGTCTGCGTCTACAATTACGGCGCTGTTATGATATAAGCCTGCGGCTCTTTTTTCAAATAAAGGTATCACAATAGATACTTTATTTTTTGCCGCTACTTTAGAAAGTTTTTCGGTCGATTCGCCGGGGATTGTTTCAGCAAGATCGAATAAAGCTACGTCTTCATTCTGGCAAAAATACTGCGATTTAAAAAGTTCCGGCAGACATACGACCTGCGCGCCTGCTTTAGCCGCTTTCTCTATCCATACAGCGGCTTTCTTTAGATTATCTTTGCCGTTTTCAGAAAGAGCTATCTGAATTAGACCTATTGTAAATTTTTTCTTTTTTTTCATAATTAAACCATTATTAAACGTTTACGCATACCAATCATTTCTGGGGCTTTGAGGCGCTACCGTGACCGCCCAGTAATAATTTTCTTGCGACCTGGGGCGTCATGGTCGAACCATGATGCCTATTTGTTAATAACCTTTTGTAGAGACAAGATTACCATTTGCATCATAAACTTTACTTTTGGTCATATTGCCATTATCATAAAATTCTTCTTTTTCAGGCTTGCCATTTTCGTAATAATATTTTGCCCACCCTGAAAGAGCGGCGCCGATATAATACTCTTCGCTTTTAACAGCGCCATATTTATAATAAGTAATACGGCTTAATATATCATTTTTTTTGAACGCTTCAATAGTCTTTGTCATTCCGCTTGGGTAGTACGTTTTCAACTCGCCGTCTACCTTCCCTTTGCTAAAGTACATAGATGAATCAAGATTATGATCTTTAGAATAAATAATTGAAATCCCTTCTAAAGTATCGTTAACATAATTAGATTCCGATCTTAATTCTCCCGTTGGGTAATATCCAAGAGTTATTCCTTTATGTACACCGTTAATGTATTCTTTACGCTGGCTAACTACTCCCCCTTCGTAATAATCATAAACATAGCCTTTAATAGTATCGTTAACGTAAGTCCCTTCTTCTTTTAAGAAGCCGGATTCATAGTACTTCTTAAAAGGTCCGTCTTTCTTATTTGCTTTAGAATAAGTTTCGTCTTTCATACATCCATTAGCATAATAATTCTCGTCGTTTTTTTCAGCGACTTCGAATTTGCCCATATAGTCATAACGCACGCGGCTTACCAACTCTCCGTTTTTATAAAAGTCTTTAACTCTTAAGTATCTTGACGGGTCATAAAATCTCACTTCTCCGTTCATTTTATCATTAACGTAATTAGCTTCAACTGCAATTACGTTGTTGCTGTGATACACTCTTGAAATACCGTTTTGAATGCCGTTTTTGTACATTCTTTCAACTTCAAGTTTTTTGTCTAAAGTATATGTTTTGGAAATTCCTTCAAGGTTTCCTCTGACGTAATTCCATTCTCCCTGAAGTTCGCCGGTTTTATAATAAGTTTTAGTAAGGCCGTCAATTAATCCATTCACATAAATTTGTTCGGAAAATAATTCTCCGGTTTCATAATACCATTTGGAAAGACCTTCTTTTTTCCCGTTATGATAATTCCAGTCGATGCTAAGAATGCCGTTGCTAAAATACCATTTAGAATGGCCTTCTTCTTTTCCCTTTACAAATATCCATTCTTTCCAGAGACTTCCGTCTTCATTATATTCATAAAATAAACCGTCAAGGACTCCATTTACATAAGTTCCGGAAGTTTTAACTTTTCCGTTTTTATAATAAGTTTTTCTTACGTCGGGTTCATTACTTTGCGCAAAAGAAATTGCGCCGATAAACAAATAAATTAGCAAAGTATAAAATATTAATCGGCTATAAGTGTATTTCATTTTATCGTAAAACCAAGATTTTCAATTAGCGTTTTGGCGTCTTCGGCGTCTTGTTCAGATTCTAGAGACACTCTAAAGGTACCGCCTGTTCCTTCTCTTATTTTCAACAGTTCTAAATCTTTTATATTAATTGAATGATCGAACAGGGTTGTTGTAAGCCGGCTTAAAACGCCTGGTTCGTCTTTAACATAAACATATATATCGTGCAAAGGGTGCATAAACCCTTTTGTATTTTTAGGAATCACGTCTCGTCTATTGGCCGAAGCCTCAAACAATCCGGCAAGAGACGAATAATCGTCGTTTATAATGTATTTTTTTATAAGCTCTGTTTCGCGCTCAAAAGAAGATAAAGACTCAAGAATAAATTTTTTATTCTGCCTAATAACAGACTCCCAGATAGTGAAACCGCTTGAAGCGATTCTTGTCATATCCCTGAAACCGCCTGCGGCAAAATCAAGAAAGTTTAGCTCTTCATTTGTATGATCTACCGAATTAACAAGCGCTACAGACGCAAGCTGCGGCAGATGGCTTACATAGGCCACAATTTGATCGTGAAGATACGGCTCTACAAACTTAACTCTAGCGCCAAGAAGTTTTATTATTTCAGACAGAAGTTTATAATTGTCGTTTTCTTCAACAGAGCCGGAAAGGATATAAACAGAATTTTCAAAAAGCAGAGGGTCGGAATTTTCATAGCCGCTTTTTTCTTTTCCTGTCATTGGATGCCCGCCGATGTAAATCCCTTTACTTTGCAGGTTTTTCCATTTGTCGTAAAACACAGACTTAACCCCGGCGACGTCTGTAATTAAAGCGCCGGATTTAACAATAGGCGCAAGCGCTTCAAGCGCGCAAAGAGACGAACTTGTAGGCATGCATAAAAATATCAAATCGGAAGAAGCGGCTTCTTCAATAGAAGCCAGCTTTCCGTCAATAGTTCCGTCTTTTAGAGCTTTGTTAAGTACGTCGTCTAAATCAAAAGCGTTAATTATTACGCCGGACTTTTGCTTTTTTATTCCATGCGCAATCGAGCCGCCTATAAGTCCTATTCCAATAATAGATATTACTTTATTTGAATCCATTTAGTTAATCGCCATCCGCAAATTACAAAGTTCTGCCAATAGCTTCGGCAATTAATTTAGCTTGTTTCATCAAATCGAAAAATTGTTCCGGCAATAAAGCCTGTGGTCCGTCTGATAAAGCTTTATCAGGATCGTTATGTATTTCAACCATTATTCCATCGGCTCCCGCGGCTACTGCGGCTCTTGCCATTGGAATTACTTTATCTCTTAAACCAACTGCGTGAGATGGATCTGCAATTATTGGCAAATGACTTTTTTTCTGCACTACAGGAATAGACGAAAGATCAAACGTGTTTCTTGTATAAGTTTCAAAAGTCCTGATTCCGCGTTCGCAAACCATTACATTTTTATTGCCGCTTGAAAGAATATATTCTGCAGACATAAGCCACTCTTCAATAGTAGCGGAGAGCCCTCTTTTAAGCATTACAGGAGTATCAACTTTGCCAAGCTCTTTAAGCAAAGAGTAATTTTGCATATTTCTTGCGCCTACCTGAAAAATATCGGCATATTCCTGTATCAATTCAATTTGAGCGTTTTCCATCACTTCAGTAATTACGACAAGATTAAATTCGTCTGCGGCTTTACGCATTAGTTTTAATCCTTCTTCGCCCAAGCCCTGAAACGAGTATGGGGACGAGCGGGGTTTGAAAGCGCCGCCTCTTAAAATTCTTGCGCCGCTTTTTGCTACGGCTTCTGCAAGCGTAAAAATCTGTTTCTCGCTTTCAACCGAACAGGGCCCGGCCATAACCACAACCTGGTCGCCGCCGATAGTAACGTCTTTTATTGTTATTGTAGTATCATAGTTTTGGAAAGTCCTGCTTGCAAGTTTAAATGGATCAGTTATTCTGTAAACTTCGGCTACGCCGTCTAAGATTTTCACTTTACGGGTGTCAAAATCGGGCTTTACGCCAATAGCTCCAAGCACAATTTGTTCAACGCCTGTAGATTTATGAACGTCGAATCCAAAATCTTCAAGATGTTTTATTACGTCTTCAATCTGCTTATCGCTGATATTTTTTTCTAATACTACTACCAATTTATATTCTCCATTTTTTAATTAAAACTTTTTTCGTCCACTTTCTTTTTAAGCTCGTCTAATTTTGTTAGAGCTTCTATTGGGGTCATTTTATTAATTTCAATATCAGTTATTTCTTTCCGCAAAGCGTCGTCTTTCACCTCAAAAAGATTAAACTGAATTTCATCGTCATTTTTTATCTTACTCAGTTTAGCTTTTTTAATTTCATAAGGAGTAAGTTCTTTGCTTTCTAAGTTCTGTAAAATTTCTTTTGCTCTATCAGTAACAAACTTTGGCAGCCCAGCCATTTGCGCCACCTGGATGCCGTAACTATGATCGGCTTTGCCGGGGCTTACGCGATGCAGAAAAATAACCCTGTCGTCAATCTCGCGCACCTCAACTTTATAATTCTGTATTTTGGGAAATATCTCGGACATTTCGTTCAGCTCGTGATAATGGGTTGCAAAAAGAGTTTTTGCCGCCATATCCGGATTTTCGTGCAGATACTCCGTAATAGCCCACGCAATAGAAATGCCGTCAAACGTGCTTGTGCCTCTGCCAATTTCATCTAACAAAATAAGGCTTTTGCTCGTGGCGTTATTCAAAATATTTGCCGCTTCCTGCATCTCCACAAGAAACGTGCTCTCTCCCGCCGATATATTATCGCTTGCGCCAACGCGAGTAAAAATTCTATCGACCAAACCGATTCTTGCTCTTTTTGCCGGGACAAACGAACCAATCTGCGCAAGGAGAGTCAACAATCCAATCTGACGCAGGAACACCGATTTACCAGCCATATTAGGGCCTGTAAGCAGTATTATCTGATTTTCAGTATTATCAAGTTTGCAGCTGTTTGCCGTAAATTTATCACCTGGCGGAAGAATTCTTTCCACAACAGGATGACGCCCTTCAATAATTTCTATTACGTCGTCGTCGCTTAATTCCGGTTTAACATAATTGTATTCTTCAGCGCACTGGGCAAACGAGACAAAACAATCGAGCATGCCAGTTAATCTTGCATCGCCCTGAATTTCTCCTGCTTTATCGGCTACCGTCATTCTGATTTCGTTAAATAACTGCGACTCAAGATCGTATATTTTTTCTTCTGC
>WSSedL1CaDRAFT_10000238_pt1 | contig 38443 bp, 42 predicted proteins | sample WetSurSL1Cattail_FD_9464 | JGI IMG/M metagenome (IMG submission 9464)
GAGAAAAGCGTGTTCTCCGGGTTGGTCACACCCTGACGCTTGGCCAAGAGGCCTACGAGGCGCTCGCCTGTCTTGGAGATGGCTACCATCGACGGAGTCGTGCGATTGCCTTCCTTGTTTTCTACAATCGATGGTGATCCGCCTTCGACGAAGGCCATCGCTGAGTTGGTGGTACCGAGGTCGATTCCTAATATCTTAGACATATTCGTATAATTATTTATTTAGTTACGTAATTGATTATGATGTGATTACTTATCAATGCCTTACTCAGTTGAAATTATTTCACTGCCACTCTCGCCGCGCGGATCACTTTGTCACCAAGCCGATAGCCTTTCTGTATGACTTTGGCGATAGTATGCTTTTCGCTCTCTCCTTCACTTTCATCGCTTACCGCTTCATGGATATTTGGATCGAATGTATCGCCTTCATTGGCCTCTATCGTCTGCATGCCATTTTCGATTAAGACAGTCTCCAGCTGCTTTTCGATATATTGGATGCCGACAACCCAAGGACTGTCCTTCTGTTCGGGTGGCACATGCATCGTCGCCGCACGGAAGTTATCAAGGACTGGGATGATATCGAGTACGAGTTTTTCGATGAGATATCCGCTCAACTCTTTCTGTGATTCCTGCTGTCGCTTCTTGTAATTCTCGAAATCCGCCTGGCAACGCTTGAGATCATCGAGATACTCCTCGGACTTTGATTGCCAATCGGATTCTTCAAGCATCTCTTCTGTTATTGTGGTTGGCTCTTCGGCGATAATCTTCTCATCGCCCGGCTCTTCGATATCCTGCTGTTTTGTTTCTTCTGTCATAGTTTTATCATGATGATCGGGTTAATACGCTTTTAATCATATTAAACTCTGTTTCAATATTTATTTCTCTTTTCCGGCTATCTTCCACGGATTCTTCTTCTACATCATCCATATTGTCAAAAAAATGTCACAAAAAGAACAATAACCAGCGAAGCATTCAAAAGTTTTTTCATGTATTCGATGAGCGACTTATTCTTGGCATAATCCATACGTTTCGGACCGATAATCGCAAGTATTCCCTTGCCTTCACTATTTTCATAAGGAGCAACCACCATCGAGCAATTCGATATTTCTTTGATCGGATTCTCTTCCCCGATAAATATCTGCACATCGCCACTCTTGAGCCTACTCATGATGCTATCAAGCTTCTCATCAAGAGAATCAAGCGTTTCGACAATCCTACAAAGCTCATCAATCTCTTGAAACTCAGGCTTCTCCATGAGCTCTTTCATGCCGAAGTCATACAACTCATCACGGCCGATCAATCCGGAAACCACGAGATTCCCAGAAAGCGCCGAGAGGAGCTTCGCCGTACTGCGGCCCATACGCGTCTGCTTGGCTTTCATCACAAGGAGTTCTTTCTGCAGCTTACGCTGATCTTCGCGAGATAGATCTTCATCACCCATCATTTCTTCGACATAGAGACGATATCCTTCATCTGTCGGGATACGACCGGCTGAAACATGAGGTTGATAAAGATATCCCTCTTCTTCCAAAAGCGCCATATCATTCCGCAATGTCGCAGAAGATACGGGAAACTCGAAATGTTCAAGCAGCGCTTGCGAGCCGACGGGCAACGCCGTCTTGGTGTAAAGCTCGACAATCGCAGAGAGAACTTGTTTTTGTCGTGTATTCATAATCGTACTCACAGTATAGAATACGTTTTAGCACTCGTCAAGTGTGAGTGCTAAATAATGAAAATATGGCTTGTATAAAATAAAATACCGAGCATATTCGCATACGCTCGGCTCATAAAACTCTTGCCACCTCCCTCATCCTTTCGCCTTATTTTCTGCATCACAGCATTGATCGACGTGCCTGCAACCCATGCATTTATCGTTCAAGGCATCAAAACGACTATGCGCTTCACGAAAAAAGACAAGCGTACGGTTGTGTTGCCCGCACATCACCTTGGAGCCAGGGAAAAGCGTTTCTTCGCCGTCATGACCCGGCGAAATGAACGGCTGCAGATGTATGCCGTGCCGCCCAATGACAAAACGTCCAGTTTTTTCACACATGACACAATCTCCTTCTTTTTTCCACGTAAAAATGAAAATGTATCCAACCGCAACTTCGATTTCTTCTTCAAAACATGGCTTGTTAAAAAACACTATGGCACTGGATCATATCCGCCAGCATTCCATGGATGGCAACGCATGACTCTTTTCAATCCAAACCATCCGCCTCGTATAATGCCATGTCTCTCAATGGCTTCATACGCATATTGGCTACAAGTCGGACGGAAACGGCAGAACCTCTCTCCGAACAGCATGCCAGCAAACCCATGATCAAACGATAGGGTTTTCTGGTATAAACGTATGGAAAGCAATATGAGCCGTTTCACACTGAGAACATACTCCCTGCCAAATCATTTGTCAATGTTCATTTTGCTGATATACTTGCAATATAAAAAACAAATATATCCAATATGCGGATAGCCATGGCCTCATCGGCCCGGAACCGCACTCTACCAGAATGAAAACCATCAAACATCAAAATACGACTTGGATCGATTTTGAAGACCCGCAAACAGATGACATCACCTATCTTCAGGAGAATTTCAATATCCATCCGCTGGCAATCGAAGAATTGATTACTCCGACATACCAGCCGAAAGTGGTGCGTTACGAGAATTGCCTGTTCTTCTCTATCCACATACCGCTCTTCGATACCGAACACCGAACGACTTACCCCGGCGAACTTGACATTATTCTGACACGCGACCATCTCATCACGAGTCACAAACAGAATATCTATCAGCTTGATACTTTTTTTGATGAGCTAGAGAGGAGCGAAGGCAAACGGCGCCTCAATATGCATGAAACTTCGATGCATCTTCTGTATCGTATCATCGAAATCCTGCTCAACTCCTGTTTTCCAAAACTCAATCACATCAGCGAAAAACTCGATCATATCGAAAGCCAAGTATTCGCCGGAATGGAAAAAGAGATGGTGTTTGAAATTTCCGTCCTCAAACGCGATATTCTCAATTTTCGTCGGACGCTCAAGCCGCAGCGTGCCATCATAGAATCAATCATCAAAGATGAGCACGATTATGTTCCGGACGATCTGCGATTCTATTTCCAAGATCTCATCGGCACAAATATCCGCCTTTGGAATATCCTCGAAAGCCAAAAAGAGACTATCGAAGCGCTCGAAGCCACCAACAATTCGCTTCTCTCAAACAAGCTCGACCTGACCATGAAAGTGCTTACTATCTTTTCGGCGGTCATGCTTCCAATGACAGCTTATTCGAATATGCTGGCGATGAGCGCCCATATACCTTTCGGCGATAGTCCTTATGCGTTTTGGATACACGTTTCATTTATGGTCATCATCTCTTTGACGACCATCACGGTTTTCAAAGTGAAAAAATGGCTGTAAAACAGATGAGAGACATCGATTTCACACACGAAGAGAAGCTTCCGAAATCCGCAAAGAATGCGGATTTTTGTTTTGCAAAATCTCTTTAAAATTGATAGACTTGATGCGAAACGATTCGGACGCTTTTTTGCTTTATGCACTCAAAAAGTGGCTGATAAGCTTTTTATATACGGACACATGATACGTTTTTACAATACCCTTTCCAAACAGAAAGAGGAATTCGTTCCGCTCAACCCCGGTAAGGTCGGCATGTATACTTGCGGCCCAACCGTCTATGGACCGATCCATATCGGTAATATCCGTGCTTATACTTTTTCCGATACCATCCGCCGTGTCCTCGAAGATGCCGGCTACGAGGTGCGTCTCATCAAGAACATCACCGACGTCGGACATCTGACGGCTGATGACGTAGCTCAAGGAGACTCAGGCGAAGATAAGATTGAGAAAAAGGCTCGTACAGAAAGGAAAACTTCAGCTGAAATCATCGCTTTTTATGAGGATTATTTCCGCGAAACCGAAAAAGCAGTCGGCATACTGCCTGCGCACTATTTCCCGCATGCGACAGCGCATGTCGCACAGATGATTAAACTCATTGAAACGCTCATCGCGAAAGGTTACGCTTACGAAAAAAATGGCAACGTCTTTTTCGATGTAACGTCCTTCCCCGATTACGGAAAACTCTCCGGTAACACGCTTGAGCATCTAAGGGTCGGCGCTCGTCTTGAAGAGCACCCTGACAAAAAAAATCCGTGGGACTTCGCCCTCTGGCTCAAGGCGCCAAAAGAACATCTCATGCGTTGGCCTTCACCATGGAGCGACGGCTACCCAGGCTGGCATATTGAGTGTTCCGCTATGAGCATGGAATACTTGGGCGACACGCTTGATATCCACACTGGCGGCGAAGACAATATTTTTCCCCATCATGAAGCCGAAATCGCCCAATCCGAATGCGTTACGGGAAAAACATTCGCTCGCTACTGGCTCCATACCCGTCACATCTTGGTCGATGGACAGAAGATGTCCAAATCCAAAGGCAACTCCTATCTCCTCGAAGATATTATCGAGCACGGCTTCATACCGGCTGATTTCCGCATGCTTCTCATGAGCGCTCACTACCGCACGCAAATGAACTTCACTTGGGAATCCCTCGAACAAGCCAAGAAAAACCGTGAGACGATTATGGGGGTTTATGCGCGGCTCCTGATTTCTGATACTGCTATTGAGGGCTTCAACGGCAGCGATTCTTTAGAAAATGTCCGCGAAGCGATGCGAGATGACCTCAATACCCCCGAAGCTGTCGCAGTTGTGCTTGATCTCGTCAAGAAGACCAATACCCTCCTCGATACCAACGAAGCCGTTGATTGTGCTGCGCTTATCGCCGTCTACGACAAGATATTCTTCCTCTTCGGATTGCATGCTGAGAAAGAGACTGTTCCAGCCGAAGTGGAGGCGCTTGCCAAAGAACGTAACGCTGCCCGCGCCAATCAGGACTTCGCCGAGTCTGACCGCTTACGCGATGCTATCGCCGCTCACGGCTACAAAATAGAAGATATCCCAAAAGGATACCGACTGAAAAAATCCTAGATAATTTCTGCCCGGCGCACCAGCCGGGATTTTGTTAATAAACAGTGTGTAAAAATATCATTAAGCGAATATTCCGAACTTCTGTCAAGACCTAGCCGTTTTCAAACAAACCGGTATAATGGAGAAGTTACTCTGACAAAAATACTGAACATCCTTATGGCCAAGCAATCTGCCGATCATGTCCGCATTCCACCGCATAACCTTGAAGCCGAACAATCAGTACTCGGCTCGCTCATGCTTGATAAGGATGCTGTCATCCGCATCGCAGACCTTCTCAAAGTCGGTGATTTCTACAAAGATGACCACAATCTCATCTATGAAACCATGCTGGCGCTCTACGAAGAACGCGAGCCGATTGATGTCCTCTCCATTGCTAACAAGCTTGAAGAAAAAAGCCAGCTCGAACGCGTAGGCGGATCAAGCTATCTTGCTTCGCTTGTCAATTCCGTCCCATCAGCCACGAACGTCGTTCACTACGCCAAAGTTGTCCAGAAAAAAGCCCTCCTCCGCCGGCTTATATCCATGGCAAGCGAAATCGTTGAGATGGGTTACGACGAATCCGAGGATGTTCAAAAACTCTTGGATGAAGCCGAACAGAAGATATTCTCTGTCGCTGAGAAATACATTAAACAGGATTTTGTTCCGATAAAATCCATACTCGCTTCCGCCTTCGACCGTATCGATGAGCTCCACAAGAGTGATCAGACGTTCCGCGGAGTCCCAACAAACTTCATCGACCTTGACAATCTTCTTGCCGGACTTCAAAAATCTGACCTGATCATTCTTGCTGCCCGACCATCCGTCGGAAAAACTACCTTTGCGCTCGACATTGCTCGGCAAGTCGGCGTTTATTCGAAGGTCCCTGTGGGCATTTTCTCTCTTGAAATGGGTTCTGACCAACTTGTCGATCGTATGATCGCTGCGCAAGCCGGTGTCGATCTCTGGCGTCTCCGCACTGGCAAACTCTCAAGCGAAGGTCCAAATAATGATTTCGAACGCATATCGGATGCGATGGGCATTCTTTCCGAAGCACCGATCTTCATTGATGATTCCGGCTCACTCAATATCATGGATATGCGGACCATGGCACGTCGTTTGCAAGCTGAACATAATCTCGGTGTCATTATCATAGATTACCTGCAACTCATGGAAGGACGCAGCCGTTCCGGCGACAACCGCGTTCAGGAAATATCAGAGATTTCTCGCGGATTAAAGCAGCTTGCCCGCGAACTCAATATTCCTGTCATTGCGCTTTCCCAGCTTTCTCGCGCCGTTGAATCGCGTCCCGATCAAATACCGAAGCTCTCCGATCTTCGAGAATCCGGTTCCATAGAACAGGACGCTGACGTCGTCATGTTTCTCTATCGTGAAGACCGGGTGAAGCCAGACACACCGAATAAAGGCATCGCCGATATCATCGTCGCTAAACATCGAAATGGCCCAGTCGGAAAGATACAGCTCTATTTCGAAGAAAATTCGACGACTTTCAAAAATCTTGAACGGCTCCACAACGATAATTGATTGCGTCTCTCAGGAAATATTCTCGACATATTTTCGAAATCTCTATGCATTATCCCAAGACGTTCCAATCGCTTATCGCACATTTCTCAGCACTCCCTTCAGTAGGTCCGAAAATGGCTGAACGTATCGTGCTTTATCTCTTCAAGCAAGACGAATCCAAACTCATCGGATTTGCCGAAAGCCTTGAAACACTCCATCATCTCAAAAGTTGCTCCTGCTGTTTCCATATAGCGGAAAATGATCTATGCGCCGTATGTTCGGATCCGAAGCGTGACCGATCGCTCGTCTGTGTTGTCGAAGAACCGCTCGATGTCATTGCCATAGAACGAACTGGGAGTTACAACGGCCTTTACCATGTCCTTGGCGGTGTCTTAGAAAGCGGCCGCGATGACAACAGCCAAAACCTCCGTATTCCAGAACTCCTCAATCGTGCCGAAGATCCTGTTGTTAAAGAAATTATCCTCGCCACCAATCCGACTACCGAAGGAGACATGACTGCGCTCTATCTCAGAAAAAAACTCAGTGATTTTCCTGTAAAAACCACCCGTATCGCTCGCGGTCTCGCAACCGGTGGAGATATCGAGTATGCCGATGAGCTGACACTTTCATCTTCATTGACAAATAGGAAGGAAATGGCGTAAACTTCAGCACATGAGATAGTTCTTTTTAACAACCAAACCGGCAAAAAGGAGCTCATTATGAGCATCATCAATACGCAGCAGCAAGAACGGCCTACATTCCATGAACTCCCGCAGCAGCAACAGCAACAATTTCCGGGACAAACCGCAAATCATGGCGGGGACGACGAAAGCCACATTCCGACGTATCACCGTGGCGGTTGTACGGACGATGGTGGAAAAATCATCCTGAGCGACAACTAATAAAGGCCACATCGATACCCAACTAGGAGGCAAATGTCTCCTAGTTTTTTATTTGACAAAATCACTCAAAAATAGTACAATTTCGCGAAAGAACCTTACCAAGGAGACAGGACATGTTGCAAAGCAAAGAAATCATTCTTGGTCCAGATAATACCAGCAATGAGCTGATCATCTGCAATGCTATCCAAGCTTTTTTTCTTGAACGTGTACAATGTGCAGAGCAACGGATCAAGATTATCGGCCTTTCGTACAGTTACGGGGATTCTATGGACTGTCTGCCATGTCCAAAACAACAGACCTGCTTCATCCTGTGTTTCAATAGCATAACTTCCCAACCGAATTTTAGCTGGATCATCAACATCAGTGGAAAACCGAAGACAGGGACAGGTCTAAAATTCCTGATACTTGTCCAATATAGCATCAATCATTAGTCACAATGTGACTCCACCACACTGGAAACAAAACTGTTTCCAGTTTTTTATATATAAAAAGACCCGTGACAATTCTTGCCCGGATCTTCTTGTACTCTCTATGATGTCTGATGCGACATTTATTTCACGGAAATCTTCGTGATTTCCACTTCTGTGAACGGCTGGCGATGGCCAAAACGAACGAGATAACGCTTTTTCGGCTTATGCTTGATACCCTTCACCTTATCACCGAGACCATGCGCCAAAACTTTACCTTCGACACGTGCTGCCTCAAGCACCGGCGTACCGACATACGCTTCTTTTTCATCGCCGATAAACAAAGTTTCAAAACTCACCTGAGCATCCACTTCTTGTTCAATCTTCTCGATTTTGAGTTTCTGCCCTTCGGAAACCTTATACTGCTTTCCGCCAGTTCTAATGATAGCCAACATATGCCAAAAATGAGACACTTAGATACTTAGACACTATACGTGATTTTTCCGAGACTGTCAAACCCCGCTTCCAGAAGCATCTTCTTCAAAGATCGCTTTGATACGCCGCACACCTGCCGAAGAAGCCTCTTCTTTAATAATGCGGAATCGACCAAAAGAAGACATCTCAAGCGTATTTCCGACATGAGGACCGCCGCAAAGCTCACGAGAATAGACCGTGCCATCCGGAGACGCTATCTGATACACGGAAACTTTTTCCGGATATTTCTCCCAAAAACTCCCTTCGATTCCCAAGCGCTGAGCGACATCTTTCTCGGTCACTTGTACCGTTACAGCCGCACCGGATGCAATCGCTTTATTGACATACGCCTCGACCCGATCAAGCACGTCACGTGATACTTTTTCCGGATACGTAAAATCAAAACGCGAGCGCTCTTCGGTGATATTCGATCCTGCCTGATGAACATCATTTCCTAATTCCTGACGCAATCCCGCCAGCATGAGATGGGTTGCCGTATGGAAAGCGGTCACTTTCGCGCTGTGATTAGCCAAACCACCCTTGAACTTTCCCTGACTCGCCGTACGCGACAAAAGCTGATGCCGAGCGAATTCATCGCGGAACCCTTTCTCATCAACGGATACGCCGCGTTCAGCAGCAATTTCTTGCGTCATCTCAAAAGGGAACCCATAAGTCGAGAATAAATCGAATGCCTCCTTTCCTGAGATAGCACCGTCTAATAACCGCTTCTCAAGTTCCTTCGTGCCATGTGCCAATGTTTCACGAAATTTCGCCTCTTCGTTCGCGATGACATTCTCAATAGTATTTTTCTGCCCAGAAAACTCATATGTACCGGCATAATCATCCACAACAAATGCGACACAAGAGGCCAACTGCCCTGATTGTATGCCAAGCACATCGGCATATCGGACTGCTCGCCGTATAAGGCGGCGAAGCACATAGCCTTGATCGGCATTCGACGGCCTCACAGCATCAGAAATAAGAAATACGGAAGCGCGGATATGGTCCATGATAATGCGGAACGCATACATCGAAGACGACTCTTCTCCATAACGCTTTCCGGAAAGCGTCTCAATACGATTACGAAGACCGGCAAACAGATCGCTCCGGAAGATATCAGGATCATTTTCAACTGCCGCCACCAATCGTTCCAATCCGCCGCCAAAATCAACGTTGCGCTGTGAAAGCTTTTCAAAGCCATTCGCAGTCTTCTTATACTCCATAAAAACATTATTGCCGATTTCCATGAATCGACCGCAATCGCAGTTCACATGACATGGTTGATCCTTCCAGGGTGAGCGCTCATGCAATCCGAGCTCTTCACCAAAATCCCAAAACATTTCCGTATCAGGACCGCCTGGCTCACCGATCGGCATAGATTGAGGAATGCCCGCGCGACTCCACCAATTCTTCTTTTCATCATAATAGAAGATACGCGCTCCTTGCATGCCATTTTGTTCAGGAAAATCAGCGATATCCGCATCGATTCCGATACTTGAAAAATGCATCTTCCACATTTCGGCCGATTCTGTGTCACGCGGAATACCCAACTCTTCATTACCACGAAAACAAGTAAAGTATAGACGTTTCGGATCAAGACCGATTTCTTCAGTCAGAAAATTCCACATCCATCCTATCTGTTCTTCTTTAAAATAATTTCCAAACGACCAGTTCCCAAGCATTTCAAAGAATGTCGTGTGCCGATTATCGCCGACCTCTTCGATATCTTGGGATCGGAAACATTTCTGGACGTTAGCGATACGCACACCGAACGGATGCTGTTCTCCTAAAAGATACGGGACAATCGGCTGCATACCGGATCCCGTAAAAAGCGTCGTTGGATCATTTTCTGGGACCAAAGGCGCCGAAGGAATGATGGCATGGTTCTGTTTCTTGAAAAAATCAAGGTAACGGCTACGGATATCTTTCGCTTGCATATTTCTCAACAGGATTCAATATCGGGTAAGTTTCTTCTGTATCTCCGACCATACATGCCGATCATCGATAATCGAATATTCATCGCTAAAGATGGATTTCAACTGATTGATGATGCCTTCAGCTTGTGCCGTTTCAATATTTTTCCCTTCATATTCCCGACCGAGCGCAGACAACTTTGACATTCTCGATGCTGAAATGGTCACTCCTGTTTCGTCAAGAACACTTCGAATAAGCTTAATTAACGTATCTTTTGTCATATTCAGATCATGTTAATTTTTTTACGAATCTTCGCTATATCTCCATCGACAAGAAAAAGCTCCGAAGATATCTTTTTGGACGAAAGTTCTTTCTCTTGAATCGCTATTTCCAATCGTGACAAATCATTCTTCAGCCGTTTCACCTCGGTCATAATATCATTATGACCGCGCTCAAGCCGTTTTTTGTCCGATTGAAGCGCCACAAGCTCAGCATCAAGACGATGCCGCATGGCCAGCTTTTCTGCCTGTTCAGTTGGAAGCGATTGATAAGCCATAGGAAATACATGTCATTTTCTCAAAATCATCCGCCGATGTCAAAAAATATCCGTCCGCCTATTCTGAGGCATCATCCGAAATAACCGACAAACTCACCCGTGTCTTTGATTCAGGAACACTACGAATGAGCCACTCCGGCTTGAAATTCACCTGGATCCGTTGTATCGCAGGAAACGATTCAAGAACCTTGCTAATACCATCTTCATCCTGTCCCAATAATGCCTGGACCAAAGCTTCCTTATCAATATCTGCCTCTAACGTGACACTGGCACGGACACGCAACTTGACAGTTTGATCGGAATAATTCGGAACAGATTCATCATAAGAAAGCGTGATACGGGATGGTGTGAACGAAATACCATTCGTTTCTACCGAAGTAGCCGCGCTGACTTTACTGCGGATATCCTGCTCTGAAAAAATGAATGCACGGACACGGAACGTATTTTTATAATCGAATGATGTCGCGACAGTCCCGACTTGCGGCAAGGCCGCGACATCTTCCGGTGTCAATTCCATCTGCTCTTCAAGAACACGCTCATTCTGCGCAAGCGATGATTTGATATCTTCAAGAAATGTCTCCTTAGCCTGGTTTTCCGCATCTTTCCCTGCCTTATCGCGATCAGCAGCGGTAACAGCCGATACATCTGATCCGCTATTACCGCCACCAACCATGGCTTTTGAAGATTTTACAGAAAACTTACTATATTTCGGACCACTCTTGAAACCGGGAATAGTGAAAGATGAAGCATCTATGTTGTATGCATCTCCGGATTGATCAGCAATAACTCCTGCTTCAACCGTTCCAGGAACGCCGCCCGACATACCGGGAACTGTTACGCTCTCAGTGAGACGAAATATTTTCCCATCGGCCGTTTCAATCCGCGTTGTCGCAACGAGTGTTTGAGGATCAGAGCTATACGTATTGGAAATAGTGACGCTTCCACGGGATTTCTGAGCAGTTCCATCGCTTTTTCCTGAAGTAGTGGCTGAAAATGAAACTGACACCTCTTTTTCGATCATGCGAACAGCTATATCGGAATCATCCGATACCGATGAGGCCGACTTACCGTTGAACTGAAAATCAGCTGTCCGAGTTGTCGAGTGTGGAACAATGGTCACTTCAGCCTTCGGCATAAGAAGGAATACCGCGACTCCACCGAGCGACAAGATCGATATCGTACCGAGCACAAAAAAGACCAATCGGACTTTCTTACCGATAGAAGGCGAAACAACTGAAGATTTTTTCGATTTCTGTACATGTTTTTGCTTCTTCTCCATACGATGATAGCCTGCAGTACCGGCAGAAGCTATCAGTATAGGAGCATCCGCATCATTATTGACGGGAAACGATGAGACAGACTCGGATCTTTCGTTATCAGCCTGCCCGAGAAAAAAACTTTTAATACGTTCATTCTGTTCAGGCGCGGCCTGGAATGAAGCTGTCCCTCTCTCTTGAACGGCTGGTGGCGAAATACTTCTGTCGGATATCGGTTTCATTGCGGCAGGTCTCATAGGAGAAATATCCGTCTTCCTATGAAGCCCATCTGTCATATCCTTTTCGTAACGCCTTGAATTCAGGCTCGGAGGACGTTCCGGAGAAGCATTTCGAACTCGAAGTTTCAGAGAGGACGCTGATTCGGCTTTGATATCAGAAACACGCGAAGCCGGAACATGCTGCGAATAAAAATCATCCGATCCAATAGTAGCCGCTTGCGGCATAACGTACTGATTTTCTTCGTCCTCAACTTCGACGGCAGCATCATTCGAAACGCTTTCTTTTGATGACATCGCGATTATTTCGACATGCGATTGATTCCGTGAAAAATCATCGGAATAATTTTCCGATTCCATGCCAGCCTTGCGCGCCAGCATGCGACCCATCTCATCTTGCGTGACAATAACCACTTTTTTGCCGATCTTTTTTGCTTCACGCTGAAACAAGCGAAGGTTCACAATGCTCTGAAGTACAAGTGCATGCTTTGGAAAGACGAAATAATTCTCTTCCGATGCAGAAGAGCGCAAACGACCAATGACCGAAATAATCTCTTCGTCTGATTCTATATAGAACGTTTGAGGCATAAGGGCGTGGAATTCCGGTTATGTTCGATCTTCGATTGACTCCATGCTTCTTCGTAAAATACTCGAGAGCATCTTCTCTTCTTCAAGCTGATTGATAAGCGCCAAATTCGCCAAGCCAATCGGTGTAATATCCTGAGGATTATTGAGTTCGCCCGTAGTATCACTGACTCTCACGACATCTCGAGGCTGTAAAAAACCTACCTGCGGAGACTTGGAAAAAGGCAAACTCTGCACCCATTCCGGAGTCATGAGTGCCTGTTTGATACCCGGAAGCGCTGAGCCGCCGCCGCATAGGAATATACGCGAAGGCAGAAGGTCGGACTCGGCGAATTCAAGAAGCGATAATTCGACACCGCCAAGCCAGACACGGCAATCATCAGCAAACAATTCAGCTATGCGGTCATTATCGTCGCTTCGAAGCTGTCCGGTAGCGTAATCGATCTTCATACGCTCAGCGACTTCGAATGAAACGTTGAATTCCTGCGCTAAACGCTTCGTAAATGCCCGACCGCCCAAAGCGAACATTTTTGTCCCTTCCAAACCGCCATTACGCACAACGGCGATATCAGTCGTGCCACCACCGATATCGATAAAAATCGCGCTGAAATCAAGCATGTCATCGACTTCAATCGAACGAGCGACAGCATATGGTTCAGCAGCTATGGAAAGCAGATCAAGATCAAGCTCATCAGCGATTGTCTGAAGCGCTCCAAGATGAATCATCGGAGCATACGCATTGAAGACACTCATGGAAACATCACGCCCTTGAAAATTAACAGGGTTCGCTATGTGATAACCATCGATACGGACGTCGACGATAGCAGCATTGATAAGCTTTACGTCGATATCGTCTTGCCCGGTCTCCCAGGCAAGTTGCCGCTTGATACGTTCAAACGCCTTTTCCTGAACCTTCTGAATGATCATCTTAAGCTCTGGGATACCGATACGTATCTCAGAATCAACGCGCTCATAATGTACCGTAGTTGTCGTTCCCTTAACCAATTCACCAGCGATGCCGATAATGCTCTTTTCAACGTATTTCACCCCAGCTTTCCGCTTCGCTTCTTCTATAGCTTCACGGGCAGATTTTATGACACCGCTGATATCAGAAACAGCGCCGCTTTGCATATTTCCCGTACGTTGAGCAACACGCCCAACACCAACCACGACAACTTGTTTCTCTTCAGTTTCAACACGGAAAATAAGCGCTTTCACGACTTCCGTACCGATATCAAGAGCAAGAAGCAGATCTGATTTCTTCTTAAGCGATAAGCGCGAAAACAATCCCATAGGTAAAAGATTCGTTCTGTGTTTGCTTCTATATTATATCATCCTTTTGCACATATCGAAACTTCACCTCATTCTGGAAGGAATGATGTCCTTGATAAGCTGATTCATCGTTTTCATATCAAGAAGACCTTCAATAGCTCCATAAAAACCGACAACACTTCCACTTTGCGCTATACCGCATCGAAGTGCCTTATCAATCGATGCCCCATCCAAGAGAGCATTGAAAAATCCGGACCCGAAAGCGTCTCCACACCCAGTACTATCGACGACACCCGTACGCGTACGTATCGGACAGTGCCACATCTGTATGCCATCATAACTCCACGCCCCACGCTTACCATCAGTCATACCGATGACATCAGCACCGATTTCATGCAGTGTTTCAAGCAGAAATGCCTCATCATCAAGCTCATCAGCTGATAACGGATTTTCAGAATCCATAATAAGCTCAATCGCTTCATCCTTATTGAGAAAAAGCACATCTGCCTGACGGATAGCCTGAAGTACCAGCCGCGGATCTTCTTTGATATTATGCTGTCCAGGATTGAAAGCGAACTTAAGATGATGGCGTTTCCTCATTTCAAGCAACTTTCTGAGATTCCCCTTCCAATCGCCATTGAGCGCACTCACAAAGAGCCACTCGGTATCAAGAAGCTTCTCTTCGATGATCTCAAGCTTCTCATTGGCATCGCGATTATGGAAGATGATGCGTTCGCCATTCTGTTCGATGACTACGATAGCTGAAAGGTCGGTCTTTACGGTCGCATCGGAAAAAAGCACCTTCGTCGACACACCGTTCTCTTTAAGACGATCAAGCGCCCAACGTCCCATCTCATCAGTGCCGACTTTGCTATAACAAGCGACATGCCTCCCTAAGCGTCCCAACCCAGAAGCGATATTCGCGGCTACACCCCCTACCGATTCATATCGATTATTCGCCAAAAATTTTCCTCCCATCTCGAACGCTATCTTTTCTTTTGAAGTGATATCTTCCGGCGTTTCGATAATGACACCTTCATCAGTCGGAAAGAAGACATCTTTCGATGTCGATCCTACACAGATAACCTCATATCGCCGCTTACCAAACAGCATACTTTTTCTTTTTTGGTTGCTTATGTATCCACTCTGCTCTTCTCGCTCAAGCCTTTACGCTCTTATCGAAAATCTCCCCAAGACGATTATACTTCGCAATGCGCTCGCCGCGGGAGAGCGATCCGGTCTTGATAAACTCAGCGCCTGTTCCGACTGCAAAATCAGCGATAAAATCATCAACGGTCTCGCCAGAACGATGTGAAATGATACGAGCCATACCCTGCTCTTCAGCAAGCCGCATGCACTCGAGAGTCTCTGAGACCGTACCGATTTGATTCAGCTTTATAAGTACAGCATTACAAGAACGTTCAGCTATCGCTTTCTTGAGACGTTCAACGTTCGTTACGATAAGATCATCACCGATAAGCATAATCGGACGTTTCCATGCGGTTTCTTCTTTTTCAAGACGCTCACGCATCTGTGACCAACCGCCCCAATCGTCTTCATTCAATCCGTCTTCTATCGAAATAACTGCATGTTTTGCCATCCATTCGCGATACAAACTCACAAGACTTTCCTTAGACAAGCTCGTATTTTCCGGTTTCAGCATGTAGCGGTCTTCTTGACTGTCGTAAAATGAATTTGCTGCGACATCAAGACCGATAAACACTTGTTCGCCCATCACATAACCCGCTTCTGTGGCGGCACGAGCGATAAAATCGAGCGCCTGTGCATGACTTTCGAGATGCGGTGCGAAACCTCCCTCATCACCCACGCCAACTGAAAAACCATCTTTCTCTAAGAGTTTCTTCAACGTATGAAAAATCTCACTACCAGCACGCAGCTGTTCAGCATATCCTTCAATACCATATGGAACTAATTTGAACTCCTGTACCGACAAGCCGGAATCGCTATGTTTGCCGCCATTCAAAATATTGAACATCGGAATCGGAAATGAAGACGTGTTCTTTTTATCGCCATACAAAACCGCGATATGCTCATGCAACGGTTTCTTCTCAGAAATCGCAGCGGCACGACATGCAGCCATGGAAACGCCGAGTATGGCATTCGCACCTAAATTCCCCTTATTGTTCGTTCCGTCAAGCGCAATCATCGCTTCATCAAGCGCACGTTGATCCGAAGCATCCATACCGATAACTTCTCGCGCCAGTTCATCATTCACATGCTCCACCGCTTTCCTAACACCCAAGCCCCCATAACGAGACATATCGCCATCACGCAGTTCAATAGCTTCGAAAGCACCCGTCGAAGCACCCGAAGGAACACCAGCGCGAGCTACCGTCCCATCTTCAAGCGTTACAGCCGCCTCAACTGTCGGATTACCACGTGAATCAAGAATTTCTCTGCCTTTTATTCCGATTATCTTTGTCATACTCTATGATATCTCATGATTAACATCTCTTTCCTATACTCAGTATACTCCTATATCTTGATCGCTTCGAGTCCAGGCAGTGATGCACCGCTCATATATTCAAGCATCGCTCCACCGCCCGACGAAACGAAACCGATACGCTGCAGAAGCCCTTCACGTTCAACGATAGCAAGCGATTCTCCGCCGCCGATAACGACAAAAGCTTGGCTCTCAAGCATCGCATGAAGAACGGCCTCCGTACCGATATCATATGGTTTTTCCTCAAACTTTCCCATCGGGCCATTCCAAATAATCGTTTTCGCTATCTTGATAATACTGATAAAAAAAGCCACCGTATCCGGTCCGATATCGAAACGCTGCCCTGAAGATTCGAAATCACGTGGCAAAAGCACTTTATCCGAAAAAACAATCCCCTGATCAATAGCTTCATTTGCAATCCTCCCTCCCACCAAAACACAATCGTAACTTTTTTCCAAAGCCCGAATAAGCGGCAATTTCGTTTCTATCTTCGCGCCGCCAATTACCGCAATTGCCGGCCGATCCGGTGCAAATCGCACCGCATCAAGCTTTGCCACTTCCTCAAGAGTTCTCAATCCAGCATATCCAGGTATAATCGATGGAACACCAACGATAGATGCGTGCGCTCGATGGCTTGCGCTGAATGCCTCATTCACGTAAATATCGAATGGGTCGGCCAAAGCCGCAGCAAAAGCAGGATCATTTGATTCCTCACCTTCAAAAAAACGAACATTCTCAAGAAGAACGACTGTTCCTGGCTCAAAAGCATCTAGCGCGGCTTTGACAGATGTTCCATAACATTCGCTGATAAACACCACTTTGCGGCCAATCGCTCGCTCAACATGCTTAAGAATCCGTTCAACTGAAAAAGCCGGATCGCGCCTGCCATCAGGGCGTCCATAATGAGTCAAAAGCGCTACTTTTACTCCAGGAAACGAAAGAATCGTATCAATCGTCTCTTTCGCAACTTCCAACTTGAAATGTTCAGCGATCTCTCCGACCGCATCAATTTCGACATTGAAATCAACACGTATCAAAACTTTTTTTTCTGAAAAATCCACACCTTTGATGCTTCTGAGTTCCATATGAGTGCTGTTTTTATATTTCTGATTACTTCTCGATGCTCGTCTTTTTATCTCCCCATGCCGATAATACCGATCATAACGCCTATCAAAGCTGTAATAGCGGTAAATATCCATGCTCGCATGACGATCTTCGGTTCAGGCCAACCCTTCGCTTCGAAATGATGGTGAAGCGGTGCCGCCAAAAAAACTTTCGTTCCGAAAAAACGCTTACTCATTATCTGTATCGCAGCACTGCCAGATTCCAATACATAAATGAACACTATCATGAAGAGGATAAGAGCAGAATTGGTCAGCATCGCCACTACGCCAAGCGTTGTTCCAAGCGAAACAGCTCCCGTATCACCCATAAAAAACCGAGCCGGGTAAATATTGAACCAAAGAAATGCGAGCAATGCCCCAGAGATAGCAGCACAAAACGCTGAAAGATCAAGCTTGTTCTGCATGAAAGCGATAAGCCCGAAAGAACTGAAAGCGATCAGCAATACACCACCATCGAGACCATCGAGACCATCGGTCTCATTCGATGAAATAGCAGCAAACAAAATAACCACTATGAAAAGCGGGATATACCACCAACCAATGGAAAAATCACCCACTGCCGGTATATGTATTTGGTCCCAGCCAAGCTTTGAATAAAACCACCATGCTCCAGCGAACGCTATGAGAAAGAGCCACCAAAATCGTATCGCAAAACGCATACCACCACCTTTATTCGTACCGCGTCCACGAACGCTCATGTAATCATCAAACAAACCAAGAACACCGGACGTGACTAATACGAAAAGCGGTAACCACACTTGGGAGCGCCGAAGAAAATCAAGCCGAGCTACAAAATTCAAACCGACCCATTCAGCGACATACGGAAAAATATAATGCGAAGCGAAAACGAGTATGAGCACCGGAACCCACACGAGCACGCCGCCCATAGTCGGTGTTCCAGCTTTGCGCTGATGAAGCGCGCTTACGAACTTCAACTCATGCCCACTGACATCCGTCTTCTTTATCTTGATACCGATACGATACTTATATAGAAAATGCGTCCACATTGGTGTCAAAAAGAACGCAAGCAAAAATGCGATGATACCAGTCATCAGAACCTTAAGGATGCTTACGACAATTGGTATATCCTGTATTTGAGCCACTTGCAGAACTGTTCCGGTCGTTTCCATACGCCTTGATGTTACGCTCTTCAATGGTTATTTCCAATCGAATGCCGAAAAACTCCAATTAAACATCGTTTGGATGCTTTGCCATCGTGCATTATCATCCAACACGACCGCTACCACTTTATGTTTTTCGGTGCTGTCAGATGCTACGGCCAATAAGGAATAACCGGCAAGCGGCGTGAACCCCGTCTTCGTTCCGATAAGATTCGGAAATTGGCCAAGTAGCCGATCAGTATTAAAAATATCATGACTATATCGCCCATCGAGCGAAGCGATAGTCTGATTTTCGAGCCGCATTATTTCCCACAAAATCGGAAAATCAAGCGCATGCACTGCAATTTTAGCGACATCTTCAGCGGTCGAATAACATTCTGTNTCCCTACCGTCCGGCTCGAGTCCGGATGGTGTGCAAAAATGCGAATGTGTAAGACCGAGCTCTTTGGCCCGCTGATTCATGATGCGTGCGAAACCATCCTGCGTACCGCCAAGATGTTTTCCTAACGCAATCGCCGAATCATTAGCACTATTCATCAACGCCGCTTTAAGAAGATCGATAACACGCACCTGTTCACCTACTTTAAGGCGATTACCATTGCAAAATCCGGAACGTGGACATCCGATACGCGTCCCATCAGCATACACTGCTTCTTCATCGATAGTCACGGGCTCATTCAAATCCTTGACGCGTTCCATGACGATCGTGGCGGTGAACAGTTTTGTCAACGAAGCGATTTGCCGCTTTTCATCAGCATTATCATCATACAAAAGCTTTCCGGAATCAACATCCATAACAGCCGCAGAATGAGCCGTCACAATATTAAGCCTCGGGGCATATTCTCGTATCTCAGGCTGCCAAGCCACTGCCAAGCCCCGACTCTCTTCAACGAGCGGTAACAAAGACTTCTTTTGAAAATCATCAGCATCATCATGTCGGCCACCAAGCAAGCTGATTTCTCCATTTCCGAAAAGATTACGGAAACCATCAAACCAGCCTTCTCGATCAGACCAGAAATATCCAATGCCGACACAAAGAATGCAGATAACAAGAAATTTACGCATCGATTTTCTCTTCATTATTTACTACTCCAGCATCTGCACCCTGTTCCTCTGCAAGCGACACCGGGGCTATCGAAGCCTCAGCCAACACCATCTCTAACCGTTCATCTTTTGAAAGAGACTCAAAATCAGGCAGTTCCTGGATACTTCCAAGACCGAGCGTCTCAAGAAAACGGAATGATGGCCGATAGATATAGCCACGAGTATCTTGAGGATTACCGCTGCGCTCGATCAAATCGCGCAACAGTAAATTACGCAATGTGAAACTGCAATTCACGCCACGAATCGCATCTATCTCAGCCCGAGAAATCGGTGCTCGATACGCGATAATGGACAAGACTTCCAAGGCCGCCTTACTCAAAGTTTCCTGGAGTTCACCACGAGTGAACGCTTCAACCGATGCTGCATGCTCAGGCTTTGTCGCAAGAACCGCGCTTTCAGGCTGCATCACAATCATAAGTCCGCACCCGGTATCGCCAGCATATTTTTCTGCCAAATTTTTGACAGTGTTTCGCACCTCGTCTTCATTCGAACCGATAACCTTCGCGATTCTCGCAAAAGATAATGGCTCACCGCTGATAAAAAGGAGCGATTCGATGGCAGAAATAACTGTCGTTTGCTGTTCCATAGCGTTTTTATACTGAACGTTTGATGCTTATATCGGAAAAAAAACCGTCTTGCTTCACAAAAATAAACCGCTGTTTCACCAATTCGAGTATAGCCAAAAAAGATACGATTATTTCAACACGATCCTTGGCATGAGCGGCCAATTCCGAAAACGACGATTCTGCACGTAAAGCGAGCGTATCCTGAAGCGTTCTGATCTTATCTTCAAGCGTAACGACTGAACGTATTTCTTTTTCTGGAAGCGCTTCGAATATCGGAATCTCCCCCAAAACACCAGCAAATTGATCTCGCAAATCATGTGCAGTAATATCCTTCGGAGGGTAAAAAACCGACTGCACTCCGAGAAAACTTTCCCGTGCATACGCTCGATGCGTTTGGGAAAAAAGCTGCCCGAGCCGTTCCGCCGCTGCACGAAATTTCTGGTACGCCTTGAGCTGAAACTCCAAATCCTCCATCGCTTCCTCTTCATCATCATCGAACCTCAGTATCGGCAAAAGCGCACGTGATTTTATAAGAATCAATCGCGCAGCAATCGAGAGGAATGAAGACAGATTTTCAAGCGATATATTTTCTCCGCTTTTCAGATATTCGAGATACTGGTCCGCAACTCGCGCAAGACTCACTTGGGTGATATCAAGCTTCTCTTTTTCAATCAATGTAAGCAGAAGATGAAGCGGTCCTTCGAACTGTTCCAGGTGGATCTGATATTCCATAACGGAGAAACGGGAGAAAATAGAGTCTCTACACAAGGAAAGAATAGCATTTTTCTGCCTTTTTTCCAAGTCAACATCAGCGTTATACTATGACTTCCTGACGAGACTTCATCGTTCGGCTTCGCTTTGGCTATCCTGAAGCCCGAAAGTTGAAATGATGATCGGGACAAAAAACAACGCTGTCACGAAGAATATCGACGGAAGCTGAAATACGGCGAGTATTCCTACTGAGATAATCGATCCGAAAATACCAGCTACCGGACGAGCTGTTCGAAAAAATGCGATGATGTCAGTATCGTCACTATCGACTTGCTTATAAAAATACGAATCGCGGAGCACCTCGATAGTCGCAGCTCCGACACGCGTCATGAAGAGAAGAACACTCCAAATCACGATATCTTTCGTATCGATACAACCGATGGCCGCTGTCGAAACCGCAGTAATGATCATTCCGATAATCAAAAGCTCTTTCTCGCCCATTTTCTTATCAGCGATAATCCCTAATGGATACTGCAGAATCACGAACGGGATAAGCATGATCGTATAAATAATGCCGATTTCACTCCATGAAAAGCCGACATCAAGAAGCCGAATCGAAGTATAGATCGTAGTTACCAACGCATAGAAGAACTCGAGCGAAAGGGAAACGAGATAGATTCGGAGAAGATTTTTCTCACGCAAAAGCTTTCGAAATGCCCGCTCAGGCTCTAATTTTTCGCGAATCGCAGCATTATCATTACGGGGAAAACAGAAAGATAGCCATATAACCGACCATCACTGAAAAGAAAATGCCATCGTAACCGAAGTGCTTCAACACGGATGTCGCACAATATGGCGCGAACAAATAACCGGTGTTTAGTATAGACAAATGCAAGCCCCGAATCCGACCAGACATACTATCCGAAGAATAACCTTCTAAAACGATATCAAGCATGACCCATGTCACGCTATCGAACACAAGGAATGCGAGCAGTAGGATAGCTGCCAACCATAATTCAGACGAATTATGCATAACCAACGCCATGCACATCACTGAAAGTCCGAGCGAAAGATACAGCATCCGAGCACGCCCAAGTCGTCGGATCATCGGACGCAGAAAGAAAAGCGCCAAAAAAGAGACAGCATACGACACAAGATAAAACGATCCAACGTTATCACTCCCAGATATTTCAGCGAAATATGCCGAAAGCGTATAACCTGTAAACGCACCGAAAAAACCCAGCAGAAGACCCACAAAATTCACGAAATTCGTTTTCTTTCGATTCAAGTGTTCTTTGATATGCATAACAATCGCTCTTTTTTTATTTCCCTTAAGCAAAAACCTCTCCCTCTATTATGCCTTTATTTAAGACACCCGGCAACATACCCGCGACGTTCTGCATCCTCTTTTGAAGAAAAACAGACCCTATTCTCTGGCTTGATCCGTTTCACTACACCACATGTCGAAAGATGATATTTATCAGAATTACGGCTACCCACAAAAACACATGTTGCCGTATTCGGTGCGGCTTCCACTCCAGAAGCAGGAGCAACAGTCGATACGGACGCTGTTTCAGGCGACTCGGAAACGCTCTCAGTCATTTGAACCGCAGCAGGCAAACGGATAATAAGCGGCTCACTTTGCCGAGCACTCCCTTCAAGCCATCCAGCCTCAAATGAAAGAGCACTTGCTGCCAACAAAGCTACGAATACTAGGATGCGTTCCTTATGAAGGCTGAAAATCTTGCTCAAAAAGGCTTTCTTATCGGAGATATCCATACGATAGAGGTACTACCAGGAAGCTCCCATCTGATATGGGAAAACCACTGGCAATATCATGAAAAGATTGACAAGGCGTGAGAATATGATATACTCATCCAGTATAGCAAAATCTTTCCTAAGCACTAAGTCTCTATACAGTTATGGCACACAGAAAAGCAGGCGGTTCTACCCAACTTGGCCGCGATTCCATATCAAAACGTCTCGGCGTGAAGATTTATGGTGGACAGCAAGCCGAAGTAGGCAATATAATCATCCGCCAGCGTGGTACGAAATTTCATGCCGGAAAGAACGTAAAGCGCGGTGAAGACGACACACTTTTTGCCATGACAGATGGTGTTGTAGAGTTTCAAACCAAGAAAGTTAAGGATTTCACTGGAAAACTCGTCGAACGTACGTTCGTCAACGTCATTGCCTAAACGAAGGCGCAAAAAAAGAAAACCCCTTCCTCTCTTTGTGAGGTTGGGGTTTTTTGATGTCATGATTGCTTTTACAATCTTACCGAACGACTAGAGAAGACTCGGTAAATATTCACAGAAAGAAAGCTGTACGCGATTGATCCTCCGGTACAAACGAGATCTTATATTTTGATACCGTGCGAAAAGCATCCATTCAAAACACAGCACGCAAACAAAAACGATTCCAATGACCAGAAAGATCTCATCAAGCGTATGATCACTGATCATAAAACGGAAAGCAACGAAAACAACGCTCATAAACACTGTAAGACCGATGTCTTCTTTGAGGTGTCTTGCTCCAACATCAAGATTATGCAATTGCCCATGCAACGCATGAAGTCGAGCAATAAACCACATTTCACCACTGTCCATCCCATCATCGTCAGCAATAGTAGGCTGGCGACTCTCAACGACATCATCAGACATGATTTCCATCTCCCAAAAAAGAACCTGCTGGATGGTAACACCTCACACTGCTGATTGTCAAATCAATACGGCATCATTTATTTCCTTCGGCGGAAGCCGCTTTAAGAAAAGCAACGAAAAGCGGGTGCGGACGGACGAGCGATGACTGGAACTCCGGATGGAACTGGGTCGCGAGGAAGAATGGATGCTGAGCCTTCGGTAGCTCGGCAATCTCCATCAGCACACCGTCAGGTGATGTTGCCGAAAACACCAATCCAGCTTTCTCCAAATCCTTCACATACTTCGGATTGACCTCATAACGATGACGATGACGCTCAAGCACCGTCTCGGCACCGTACGCCTTACCAGCAAGCGTATCCGGACGGATATGCGCTTCATAATGACCCAAACGCATTGTGGCTCCGTAATTCTTTTTGCGAAGATTCTCTTTCTGTTCCGGCATGATATCAACGACTGGATGTTGTGTTTTGGGCCGTATTTCAGTCGTATGGGCGTCAACAAGGTTGAGCACATGCCGAGCATATTCGATTACCATAAGCTGCATACCGTAACACAATCCGAAATACGGGATTTTATGTTCACGGCAATACTCAATCACCGCAATCTTTCCTTCGATGCCGCGACTGCCGAATCCGCCAGGGATCAAGATTCCATCATACTCCCGAAGCGCCGACAAATCCTTCGCATTACCTTCGAAATCGGTACTATCAATCCAATCGATGACCGGTTTTTTTCCAACAGCGCAAGCTGCATGTTTGATCGCCTCGAGGACACTGATATAGGCATCCGAGAGCACGAAATCTCCCGTTTTGAAATATTTTCCGACAACACCGATACGGACTATATCTGTAGCATTTTTGAGCCGCTTCGATCGACGTTCCCATTCTTTCATTATGTCATCCTTAACGGCTCGCGCACGCAAATGAAGCTTTTTCAAAAGCAATGCTCCAAGCTTATCCTTTTCAAAATTCAACGGAACATCGTAAATGCTATCGACATCAGGAGCACTGATGACATCCTCTTGGCGAACGTTGCAAAAGACAGCCACCTTTTCTTTCCGCTTTTCATCAAGCGGCCTATCAGCCCTGGCGATGATGATACCAGGCTGCACTCCGGCTCCGTTCAAAAGTCTGACGGCATGCTGCGTCGGTTTTGTTTTCATCTCGCCGACTTTTGAAGGAGTCGGCACATAACTCACGATAGCAGTCAGTACATTCTCCGGCTCGGCTATCGATAACATACGCACTGCTTCAAGAAAAAGGATATTCTCATACTCTCCGACTGTTCCGCCGATTTCTATAATCACGATATCGGCATCGGATTTCCGAGCAGCATTCTTGATGCGCGCTATAACTTCAAGCGGAATATGCGGCACCACCTGAACGCAACGACCTTGATATTCGAGATTCCGTTCACGTTCAATAACAGACTTATAAACGCGCCCGGTCGTCATATAATGTTCTTGATCAAGCTCTATACCGAGAAAACGTTCGTAGTTTCCCATATCTTGATCTGTCTCATAGCCATCTTTCAATACGAAAACTTCTCCGTGCTCCGTCGGATTCATCGTCCCAGCATCAACATTGATGTATGGATCAATCTTCAAAGCTGTGACATTGAATCCCTTTGACTGGAGGATAAGTCCGATAGAAGAAGTCGTTATTCCCTTACCGACACCGCTCATGACGCCTCCGACCACAAAGATATATTTGACCGCTCTTTTCCTTGCCATAACGGTATTGTATTGATATATTATTTCTCATTGATTATAGAGAAAGAGCCGCCGTTCTTTTTTCGGAAGAAGCGGGCGGCTCTCTCAATCGACGTTGTCAGGAAGGCTTACTCAGCCTCAATCGTCAATTCGAACGAGGCCTTCACGCCATGGCCGAAATCGGCTTCAACAGGAAAACTCCCGACTTCTTTAAACGGCTTGGTCAAAACGATAGCCTGGGCATCAATAGACACGCCCGTTGATTCCAACGCAAGCGCTATCTCACTTTTTCCGATTGAACCGAACAGCTTTCCGTTTTCTTCAGCCTTGGTCTTCACTCTCACTGACCGACCGGAAACAGCACTTGCTTTGGTCTTGAGATCAATGACAGCAGCTTCGAGCTCTTGCTTACGCTTCGCAATGAATTTCTCAGCCTGTTTAACCAATTGAGGTGTCGCCACTTCAGCCAGCCCTTCAGGCAGCAAAAAATTGAACGCGTATCCGTTCTTCACTTCCTTAATATCACCAGCCTTTCCAACACGAGCCACGTCCTGCAAGAGAATCACTTTCATAACAATCACTCACACGATTACTGAACCAGTGTACCGCATAAGAGCCATTTTGACAACCCCATCCGCAAGCCGGAAAACATCGGAAACCGAGTCGGGGTGAGGGCCATTACTGGCGCATCATACGAATGAAAAACGCTTTTCACAAAATCAGCATACTATCACCGAAAGAATAGAAAGCGAACTTATTCTCGATAGCGATGGCATAAAGATCCATGATACGCCGTTTGGCACCCTTATGCTCGAGAAAAGCGTCAACAAGCAGCATGAGCGACGTTTCCGGCAAATGGAAATTGGTAATGAGATAATCGACAACCTGGAATGCGTACGGCGGATAAATGAAAATATCGGTCTTTCCGGCATACGGCCGCACAGAACCATCAGAAATGACAGATTCGAGCGTTCTGGCTGTCGTTGTGCCGACTGCGACTATACCACGCCCTTCATCCTTTGCAGCATTGATTCGATCAGCTGTTGTCTCCGATACCACAACGTATTCCGTATGCAATCTGCCCGTCTCAAAACTTTCCTGACGAAGCGGAGCAAACGTACCCAGCCCTACATTCAGCGTAAGCTGTGCTGTTTCAATCCTCTTCTGGCCCAAAGACTGGAACACCCGTTCAGTGAAATGAAGCGAAGCAGTCGGCGCTGCAACCGATGCTCCAGTCGCGGCAAAAATCGTTTGATATCGTTTTCGCAGTGTCGTCTCTTCTGTCTCAGCACCTTCGAGATAATGCGGGAGCGGTGTTTCTCCGAATACATCCAGCAGATGTTCAAGCGTCAGCCCATCATCAGTATGAAGCTTTACAAAAAAAATATTTTCCTCCTGACCGACCACTTCAAAATATTCTCCGCTCGGGAAAAACAATTGCTGACCAATAGATACCTTGCGATCCACGAGAACCGGGATACGGTGTGCGTCTTCAATCTGATTTGCCAACACGAACACTTCAATCTTTCCACCAGTCTCCTTTTTGAGCCAAAGCCGTGCCGGTAAGACTTTCGTATCATTGAGTACCAAAAGCGACCGTTCCGGCAGATACTTCGCCACATTCGCGAACGTATCAAACGTTATCGTATCCGTCCGCGTATCATAGACAAATAGCCGCGCACTGTCACGCGGCTCCACCCCTTCCTTACGAATCAGCTCTGACGGAAGGGCATATGCATATCGTTTCATATCCGATATATCCATATTTGACACTGTATCATATCCATTTCTATCACGAAATGCCCCATGGGATATTTCTTCAAAAACAAAAGTCGCCCCTACTGGATATATTCTATCCAATAGGGGCGAAAAACTACCTTCCTATTCTTTATGTTCGATGATATACGGTTGATATCGCGTTTCGGCAACATCAATTCGGATAGGAATCGAAACGTATGACATATCACCACGAGGAGAAATAGATACTTCAAGAAGAGCGCTTTCCTTTTCTGATCGACGATTCCCACCGAAAATGAAATTACCAAGCGACCAAGCAATAACTTTGCCGTGATATATTTCCATCGGTTGGAGCACATGAGGATGATGTCCAACGATAATATCAGCTCCAGCTTCTACCGCACGATACGCCAAGGCACGATCTCCACTATTCGGTTGCCGTGCCAATTCCGTTCCCCAATGAAAATTAATAACAACAATATCAGCTCCATTCTTTTTTGCAGACTTCACATCTTCAACAACGTAGTCTGGATTCCGATATGCCGTTCCGGGCGTGCGAGCAGTAGCAGCAGCATAATTACCATAAGCAAGAAATACGATCTTTTTTCCTTTGATATTTCTCACAACAGGCTTCCTTGCCTCCTCAAGCGTCATGCCGGCGCCAACATGTCCTATATGCAAAGCGTCAAGAGTATGCAATGTATCGCTCAACCCCTCAACTCCATAATCGAAAACATGATTATTAGCGATGGTAACAAGAGAAATTCCGGCCCGTGAAAAAGCCGAAGCCATTTCAGGATCCATACGAAAATTAAACTGCTTAGCAACACGATTCCCGCGACGCGTAATAGCTGTTTCGCAATTCACCATCACCAGATCAGCATTTTGGAAAAACGTGCGAAGTCGCTTAAAAGGATACTCTGGATCACGCGCATTAGGCACGATATCGTTATACGCCGCCGTCAATGTTACATCGCCTCCAAAGACAAGCTTGATAGTTTCATTTTCATCAGCCGAATGAGCAGCCGAGGAGGAAACAAACATCAAAAACAAAAACTGAAATATCTGTTTCATCATGATGTAGCACTCCAGAATGTTAAAAAACTTTTCCGTTTATTATACACCTAAATTACAAAAATGTCAACAATAAAAGAGGCTACGTAAAGCCTCTTTCTGTATTCTGTGGACCTGGGGAGAATCGGACTCCCGACTCAGCAATGCGAATGCTGCGTAATACCACTTTACTACAGGCCCAAAAACGCCACACAAAAGCCATGATAACACCTGGAATCAGACCTTGCAACAGGACATGTTGGATCTTTCCGGATTCAATGTTTCGCGACCAATTCAATGATATCGAATGCAAGGAGTATTGATACGATTGTCACAATAAGCAATCCCGAGAAAAAAGCGGCGTCTGCCACCAATTCAAAAGCCGTCGAATGTTCGCGATCTTCCGTCCGAAGCGACAAGAACGAAAGGAAACTGCTCAAAGCAAACAAAGCGATGCATGATGCCATCGCGACATCCAAAAGTCGTGCCCCTGGAAGCGCTAGGCTTTTTATGGATGATAGGACCAAAAACGTAAAACCAAGCAGGTTTGATGATACGGTCAATATATGCGGTGAGCGCTCTCCTAAAGGTCGTTTCATATGCATCTTCATTACACCAGATAAACAACAAACCTCTTTTAATATACTACGACCGGAGTACCGATATCGGCCCATTCATAGACCCGCTGAGCAGCGCCCACTCCGAGACGCACACAGCCATGTGACACAGGACGTCCGAGATGTGCAGCGCCTTCCTTGTATCCACCGGGCCACTCCGGCAATTCATGAATACCGAACTTCCCGTCCGGCACCAACGCCATCCAGTACGGCATATAGAGGCCGTACGCTGCCGACCACGGCCGAGGCGCCTTGTTGCGTATCTGATACGAGCCTTTCGGCGTCTCCATACCCGGCTTACCAGAAGAGACAAGATAGCTGTCGAGCGCCTTGCCGCTCTCGAAAATCGTCATCACTTGGCTCGACAAGTTGATATCGATATATTTTCCTTGCACAATCTTCGGACGAGTCAATCGTTTCGCCTCAGTTACTCTGACTGCGAAATCTGAACTCCACGAATCCGGCACTGGAGGGAGCGTCGTGAAACGCGTTTCAAAAAGCTTTGCCGGCTGTATTGACTGATCGTTTTTCGGACGAGCCCATATAGAAAGGGCATACTCTGTGCCATCTTTCAAGACATCCTTCGGAATGATACGGAATTCTGTCTTACTATCATTATTCTCATAAAGCACCTCACCTACATCTGGAACAAATCGAAAATCGATAAAATATTTCTCAGTTGAATGGTCAAAATCAACAACGATCGGGTCTTCAATATCCAAAACAACATCGATAGAACCATCAGCTGGCGACACCGAAACAACCTGCGGTGGCATAAGACTCGTGATGTCCGTCTGTGACAATGCTGACAATACCGACACAGTGCCCTCAGATTTCATCGCCATTCCATGCTGATGATATATTGACATAAGCCAAAAAAATACGCTCGTCGAGAGTATCGCCACAATCAGAATGACCATTTTTGAAACGATATTCATATATATTCATTCTTCCGTCTCATTACGATACATGCCACAGCTCTATTTTCAAAACTTCACCAAGATACGATCTTATCATAACACTCTTCGAGTATAACAGTTCCTTCAATCGGCAAAAAGGGGCGTTTAGCGATATCTTTAGGCAAAAGCAGTCACTCCCACATTCCAGTTGTCACCATAGAGGTTTTTCAAGAAAATCTTAGGAGATCTGTTTTATTTGCATATACAAACACGCCATGCTAACGTAAAAAAGCGTTCATTCACAAAGAAGGAGTGCATCATGGTGCATTGCATAATACCCCCTCCTGGAAAATCGGTTATTCCGGCAATTTCTGTCATTTTGTTGCCACCCGACCAATCGCCCATCATGACCATCGTCGTCGAAACGAACGATAATCCAGAGCAGAATGTTGTTATAAAATATGTCACTGAAAAAGTCCGAAAGGCCGTTGACGAACTCTATGCGACACTCTTCGAGAACATCAGACGTCGCCATGTCGAATACGAACCGTTTCCGAATATTGAACAGCTACTCTCAAAAGAACTGTCTTTCTGCGTATTCCATGTTTCCGCAGGAAAAGAAATCGGTGAACCTGGTATCAAGGCAGAGCTTTCTCCGGTCAACTCGCTTGAAGAAGACATCGGCTACTGGGCATTGAGCGATGTTGCTCCGTCCATTACGGTGCTGGGTCGCATTTCCATCAAGGACATCAACAGCAGCCTCGTTCGCGAAGAAATCTTCCACTTGATTCATAAGGCCAACCTCGGAGAACCAGAAGGTCTCGAATCCGAACTCGCTCCGCTCATTCTCCAGGTATTCAGCGCTATCACGGATGCGGCAGGACGCACATACGAAACAGAAACGGCATGACGACTCGACGCAACTCTATTGCACAACGGAAGGGTTCCTACGCCCTTCCTTTTTTCATATTTCAAAACACTTGCCTTAATGGGAGAAACATGCTATACCTCAGCATATCAAAGTCCTTTCCCACCCTATGGAGAACAGTCATGTTGTCGTTTGAATTATCCCCACTCAAAATGAGTATCATCGCCGTAATGAATGATCTCGGACGGGTCAATATCCCTTTGGAACAACTCGCCCGTCGATTCAGTCTCTCTGATACGTCGATCAAAATGCACCTCTGTACCCTTGAAAAAAATGGGTACGTTGAAGCCAATGGCAATCTTTGGAGTCTCATCGACTACACGAAATGATTGTCGTGCCTCCTTGCATTCTGACAAACATAAGCATATACTGAAGGTGCGAGGATTGGGGACATTTGGGAGTACTGGTATCCGCCGGATGCCTCTTTGAAACAACGATTTCACCTTCTCCTACTCACCCCTCTCCTCGCTCTCCCTTCCGTCATCGACGGAACCGCCTATCGTAACGCCAGTCCCAAGACTCGGCGTTTTTTCTTTTGCCACAAAAATACACTTGGAAGCTAAACTTCCAAGTAAAAAGATTAAAATCCAAATTCACTATAGAACTTCCCATTGTGGACGCATTCGAGCGCCTGACGGACATACGGGATGATATTTACTGGAAGCTCGCTCAATGAGTACCAAGAAAGATCATCACATTTGTGCGGTTCCATATTCTTCGGTTCACCCGACCACTTCTCGGCCACGAAAAACGCATCGACCCGCTCCGAGTCGATCGATTTCCGATGCATGATATGCGCCACGCGGACATCCTGCAATTCAAGTGTGATACCAATTTCTTCTTCAACCTCGCGCACCAGTGCTTCTGTAAACGTCTCACCAGCATCCACATGCCCTGCTGGCAGGCTATACTTACCGTCTTCATAGCCTGTATTGAACCGGCGGAGCAACAATACTTTATCCTGATCGCGTAGTATAAAATATGACGCCGGCACAACCTTATGCCGATCCTTCGTCTTTATCTCAAGCAATGCTTCGTTCTGTTCTTCAGGCATAGATTCATTTCCACGTGCGTTTCTTATTTATCTCTTCTTTGTCGCGAAACGCCTGCTCAAGATCGATACCATACTGATTGCAGAGTTTGAGAAGAAAGATAAGAACATCCGCCGCCTCTTCCGCGACAGCGAAACTTTCCGACTTCTCATCTACCCTCAAGTGCTCCGCTTTGCGGACCGCTTTCGCTAACTCACCGGATTCCTCCATCAGATGGACAAGTGTATGAAGCGGTGTGCTTTTGGCAAAGCCACGCTCCTTACTCATCTCAACCACATACTCTTGAAAATCTTTAAGCGTCGGATACTCCTTGAGAAAAAGCTTGCTCATACTGTATTATCAATTATTCATCATCCCGTCTGGTTTTTTATTTCCCATGGCACTTCTTATACTTCTTCCCGCTGCCGCAAGGACAGGGATCGTTACGGCCGATGGTCTCTTGGTTGATGATCGGCTTCTGGGCCGGCACACTGCCCGTATCGGATCCGCCAATCGCAGATCCTACATCTGTCGAGGAACCGAACTGCGCCATATTCTCATCCGCACCGCGCAACTGCATCTCGCGCGGAGCCTCCTGTTGAGACACTGCAACAGGATTGATCTTCAAAATCGTCATCAGATACGTCTTACGTACTGCGTCCATGAGTCCGAGAAACATATCGTATGCCTCGCGCTTGTATTCAATAAGCGGATCACGCTGTCCGTAGCCGCGCAGCCCGATGCCTTGGCGCAGGTAATCGATTTCATCAAGATGGTTCATCCACAATTGATCAAGCGAGCGAAGATATAAGGATTTCTGAAGCGCGTTCCATACCGGCTTCGTTATCGTTGATTCTTTTTCAGCATATGACTTCTTCGCTTCACCGATGAGATATTCAAGCATCAATCCACGCTTTTCTGCCTCATCTTGAGAGCGATCCTCGCGTATCACTTCAAGCCGCTTGAGAGCCTCTTGGCTATCCAACGATGGATACAGCGCATTCGCCTCAACGACAATTTCCCCTATATTCCATTCTGATTCCTCAATCGCCGTATGGAAACCGATCATGTTATCAAGTTCCTCGCTAATCAATCGGAGCGTTTCATCACGAAAATCAGAAAGTTCCAATAGGGACCGACGCTTGCGATACACGACTTCGCGCTGCTTGTTCATCACATCGTCATAATCGAGCACGTGTTTGCGAGTATCGAAATTGAAACCCTCTATCTTCCGCTGAGCGCTTTCTATAGTTTTTGAAATAAGGCCATTCACGATCGGCTCATCTTCCGGCAATCCGAGAGTTGTCATCATACTCTTCATGCGATCGCCGCCGAAACGACGCATCAGTTCATCCTCGAGCGAGACATAAAACTGCGACGTGCCCGGATCGCCTTGGCGTCCTGCTCGACCGCGTAACTGGTTATCAATACGCCGTGCCTCATGACGTTCAGTACCGAGAATATACAAACCTCCAAGTTCGCGAACACCTTCACCCAATTTAATATCCGTACCGCGACCAGCCATGTTCGTAGCGATAGTCACCGCTCCTTTCTGACCAGCATTCGCAACGATAAGCGCCTCTTTTTCATGATTCTTCGCGTTCAGCACTTCATGCGGCACTCCCTCACGCTTCAAAAGTTCATGAAGGTATTCCGATTTCTCAATAGCGACCGTTCCGATAAGCGCCGGCTGGCCAGTCGCATGAATTTCCTTCACTCGCTCGACAATGGCATGGAATTTCCCCTCTTCAGTCTTGTAAATGATATCTGCAAGGTCTCGGCGTATCGCCTGCCGATTAGTCGGTATTTCAAGGACTTCCAACTTGTATACCTTGGCAAACTCTTCGGCAGACGTTAACGCCGTACCGGTCATACCAGAAAGCTTATCATAAAGCCGGAAATAATTCTGGAACGTAATTGTCGCCAACGTACGTGATTCTTTCTGGACAACTACACCTTCTTTCGCTTCGATCGCCTGGTGCAAACCGTCACTATAACGACGTCCCGGCATAAGGCGACCCGTAAAATCATCCACGATGATCACTTCTCCATCCTTGACGACATAATCGCGGTCAAGTTTGAAGACGATATGCGCCTTCAAAGATTGCTCCAGATGATGGACATACTGCACATTGCCAGAAGCATAAATATTCCCCATGCCAAGCAACTCCTCAACATGATTCATTCCGTCGTCTGTCAAAGCGACTGTCCGCATTTTCTCGTCGACCGTATAATCTTTTCCGGCTTCAAGACGCGGAACGATACGGGCAAACTTTTCATACAGCTTGGTTGACTCGGTATCCGGCGCTGAGATGATAAGAGGCGTACGGGCTTCGTCAATCAAAATGGAATCAACTTCGTCAACGATAGCAAAACCGAGATGGCGCTGTACCATCTGTCCGATTTCAGCCACCATATTGTCACGCAGATAATCGAATCCGAATTCATTGTTCGTACCGTACGTGATATCAGCGGCATAAGCGTCGCGTCGCGATACCGTCTCGAGATTCGCCATTTCAACCGTCGCCTCCTGGCCATCATCAGCACGTTCATGAACGAAACGATACGATATGCCCTGATTTACGATACATGCGGTCGACAAACCCAAAAAATAATACACTTGCCCCATCCAAGCGCTATCGCGACGAGCAAGATAATCATTCACTGTCACGACATGCACGCCTTTTCCAGAAAGAGCATTCAAATAAATCGGCAATGTCGATGTAAGCGTCTTTCCTTCGCCGGTCTTCATTTCAGCGATCTTTCCCTGATGAAGCGCGATACCTCCCAAAAGCTGCACATCATAATGCCGCTCGCCAATCACTCGCTTGGCTGCTTCACGTACTACTGCATACGCTTCAGGCAACAAATCATCAAGCGTCTCACCCTTACTAAAACGCTCACGAAATTCCACTGTTTTCGCACGTAATGCCTCATCCGATAAAGCTGCAATTACTGATTCAAATCCGTTTATCTTTTCGACAATCGGAAAAAGCTTCCCTACCTCACGCTCATTCGATCCGAACAACTTCTGGAGAAATCCCATAGGATAAATGCATCAAAAATCAGGAATTACTTTTCCTTCAATAAAGCCAATTTCCTTCCAATCTTACCAGAGGATAGGCAGAGCGTCAAAAAAGACAAATAAAAACGGGACAGGCAGTCTCTGCTGCTCTATGTCCCGTTCGAAGCCGCTTTCAAACGAATGCGCACTTCTCCCCTTCGAAAATTTCCACACCCTGAACCGAATACCAGCTCGGCACATACTTGGGACACTTGCCACGTTTTTCACAACGCAACAAATACCGGATGAATGCCCGACGACACTTCATGATATATCCGGGAGATTTTGCCGGTGCCGAACGCTGTGCTTTCAAACGTCGCTGATAACAGCTCATCAACGACCGTGCCAAAAGATTCTGTGCCCAATTGACACGCTGCTGCACTTTCCACTCTTCGTGTTGATCGAATTCCCACGCAAGACGCGCTGCACGACTTCCAGGAATGCCTCCGGTCTTCTTACTCCTGCTTTCTGGAGGACGAGGGCGGGCATTTTTCCCATCCCGACAGTATACACGATTACCAGGTGAAAACATCTGCGGCTCCTTTGTAAACTATGGGAAATATTCCCGGTTTCACTCTACTCTAACCGACATCGTATCGTCAAATGCGCTTATCGACATAAAAAACCGCATGATATCAGCCTTGATAAGCCAGGTATTCATGCGGTTTCGTTCCAATGCCGAGATTTTTTACATCGAAATAGCGACCTCATATACCGTACTGCCACTATTGTCCAAAACGATCGTAAAGGCTTTCCCCGGACGCGGACCTTTTCGAAGCAAACGTTGCAAATCAGGCACGTTCGGTATGAGATACCGATCCGAAAAGACGTTTAGCGGCAGCCACAATTTCGTAACCGAGCCGAACGCTTCCTTATCGCAGGTGATGATATACTTGAGTGCCTCAACGAATTCGTACCACCGTGGACATTCCTCGACGAGAACGATGACGAACTTGGTATGATGATAGCCGCTTTGAATCGCCAACTGAGCGAATCTTCTCGCAAAATCCATACCATCTGTCATCATCTTATTCCTCTTGGTACGGCCTGTCGGATCATGAAATCCGTTCGAATTCGGCTGCGTCAAAAAACGCACTACTTCGCCTATATCGCCCCCTCTTCCTTTCATGGCTATCTCCTTGAAAATTTCAAGATACTCGGATACCCGTTGTTTCCGGATATCCGACTTGTACCACAGAAACACACCATTCGTCAACCGCACGATACTCGATACTACCAAAAAACACAAATCATAAAAAAAGCCGCACCCGAGACATAAAAGTCTCAAAGGTGCGGCGTTATTCGCTGCGACGATACTCAAGCCGCTTCAACAACAGCCACGATAGGCTCTGGAGATTCAAACCATTGGATTTCGTCGTCGCCCTTCGAAACAACGAACAAGTCTTTGGCATCACTCAAGACGCTCTCACCGGAAATACCTGCATGCGCATAAAGCTCTTTCAGGCGAAAGCTGATGCAGCGGTCACCGTCACCATACAGGATCTCCTCAAAGATGAATCCGTTTTTCAATCGGAGGTACAACGTCGTACCTATCTGCCACTTACGGATCCATTCATCGCGAAACCTCACTTCACGGTCATCAAAGTAATACGTAACCGACCACTTGTCAGGACTCACCAGACAGCAGGCCTCTGCCGCGAAAATGTTCGACGCAAGCTGCCACGACCTGCCATATTTGATGCCGGCAGACATTGGATCTTGAATGAAGACCTTCAAAAACAAATCCCTATCGAAAAGCATCGCTTTCTCCTCTTGTTGATAAAAAGCAGATTTTTAAACTACTCATCCGGATTCCCAGAGAATAAAATCTATCACGAAACCATCCTCCCGTCAACACAAGCATCCAAAATCATTAAGCCCATACTCTCTAACATGAACAAAAATTTGCTGCGTGATGACCATAAAAAAATCCTGCACACATGCTTTAGCACGTATGCAGGACGTCGATCCGAAAAACATTACTGGATCCGCGTAACAGACATTCTCCCGTGACTATACCAATCGATAGGTCGATTATACCGCGCCGAACAGAATAGTTGCCGTGCGTGAAAAAATAATTCCTGGATACTCCCATTTCCTTCGAATGGGTCCGGGAACATTGCCATCGTCCGACGCCGCCTGCCAGTGCTGTCACAGAATTCCTGCGAACAAAACGGGTCTACTTGCAGAATGACAGCCGCCTGATCATAGCATCCTACTAAAAAATAATCAGAATCCGATGGCAGACCAGAATCCAGAAAACGCGCAGCGGCGATACTGACATCCGCAGCACATCCGATAATCGGTCCATGCCATTCCGACTTGGACGTACAAAAATCCATGATGCGCGAACTCAGATTGAACCAATCAAGCGCAACTGCAGCCTGCACTACGTTGAGATCAAAACCGCTATGACATGCCCCATGATTGATTTTCATGACAGTCCCCTCCGTTTTCAAAAAAACAAAAAGTACTACCGATATCATACACCCACACATGGTGCCTCTGCAAAACAAGAACTTCAAAAAACTTTCTCTTTCCACTTTCTCATATTTTATCATAAATACACAAAAAAGTCAATAATACACAAAAACCGGTTCTTACGAACCGGTTCTTCACACTATCGATTTTTCAGGCTTACGTAAACGATCTTTCAAAAGCGCGCATCGCTATCGACAACGATGCTCTTCTTGATTGATCGGCCGCCGCGTATCTTGAGATCATGTCGCCTATCTTTCGTCCGACTGATCTGAGTTTCAAGCTCATCAAGAGCAACGTCAGTCGCAGCCTCTATGTTTTCGGCAATATTTTCAGAACGATACAGGTCATGCGGGGTCTTCACCATAATTTCAACACGATACATGCCTTTCTTGTCACAATCGGTTTCAACTTCAATTTCGCTCATGGAATCAACAAGCTTCTCGATGCGTCCAAGACGCTTTTGAATATATGCCTTGGAGGTGTCAGCCAACTCCATACCCTTCGACATGAATCGCATCTGCATAAATCCGATGTATTATCTTGAATTATCTCTCATTGTTCGAAATCAAACAGAATAGGCGGCTGAAAACGTCGACAGAAAAAACGGGATGGCGAACATAAGACCGAAAAGCGGCAACACGAAAAGCGCGATAGATACGATAAGCGTCCAAAGGAAATAAGAACGGGTCTTTTCAACGGAAACACGGATCGCTTCAAGTTTCTGATCTTGCTCTTCAAGCTTTTTAAGGATATCTGCTTCCATAGGCGGAATTGTTATATGGATACTACTTTCGTAGACACATTAGAAACCAACGAACTGCACTTCTTCTTTAAGCTGTACGCCAAGATCATCACGCACACGCTGCTTGATGAGACTCGCAAGCATAACGACATCTTCAGCAGTCGCCGTACCGTCATTCACGATATAATTCGGATGCTGATTGCTCACCATGGCGCCACCGACGCATTTACCGCGAAGGCCCACATGATCGATGAGCCAACCGGCGGGCAAGCGTCCGCCATGAAGCTCGGATTTGCTATCCTTGCGGAATTCAGCGATAAGGG
>WSSedL1CaDRAFT_10000239_pt1 | contig 38399 bp, 34 predicted proteins | sample WetSurSL1Cattail_FD_9464 | JGI IMG/M metagenome (IMG submission 9464)
TGCCCAAGAATGCAGTACTTTGCATGCAGATAGAAAATGAAGACGGAGTTCTTGCCGCATCAGCAGCGGATGCGGAGATCCCGGTTTGCAGCAGTAAATTCCAGGGCTTTATTTCATTTCAGGCCCCTGCGGTTCGGAAACGGACGGATATCACGATAAGATTGGGATTGAAGGACGCGAGAGGTGCGATTTTGAATGATACCGAAATGCTTGTTGAGGTATTCCCCAAGCTGGAGCAAAAAGAAACAATAAAAGTCTGGACAAACGGGAGTCCGGACGGGTTGGCAGCCAGACTTGCCCGGGAGCTCGGTTTGAAGGTTTCAGACGGATGTGTGCCTGAGGATGCGAACCTGATCCTTATTGATAACTGGCCGGACTTTGAAAAGGTTAAAAGCAGAATCAAAGAACTTGTATATAAGGGCGCCAACCTCGTGCTGCTTGACCTGCAGCCGGGAACTTATGATCTGTTTGGCAGTACTATCAGCGTTAAGGAATGCAGTATGCTGCCTCTGCATTTTGCGGCACGGAATACGGGACATCCGTTGGTGGAAGGCCTCCGGTCCGATGATTTCAGATTGTGGTATGAGCCTGAGGCGGGCTATATCACTCCATTACTGGCGGCTACCTTCACGGGAGACGGATTTCAGCCTGTGCTGGCAAGCGGAAATACCAATGACCTGGGAGAATGGTGTCGTGTGATGGCCGCCGGGGAAAGAAAGCTTGGCAGGGGCAGCATCAGGGTTTGCCAGATAAAGCTTGCGGGCAGGACCGCCGCAAATCCAGTAGCTAAGATTTTTGCGGCGAGACTGGTTCTGCCCCGACTCGCCTGAACTTCGTGAAGCAAGGAAGAATGAAAAAGGGGAAGCGAAAATATTACTTCTCCTTTTTCGAATGTTCATGAGACATCATACGCACTAAAGCAAAAACATAGGGAAAGTAATATTTTAACTGCTCCTAAAGTACCTTTGGAAACACTGTCAAGCGCAGACGGGTACAGCCATATGGAACGAGTGTAACCGTTTCTTCCTTGTCTTCCAGCCGATTTCTAATCGTGTGGGAGTCAGGAAGCTTTGGCGTGAATTCCAGAGGCTCCAGTATCATTGTGCAACCGCACTTCTGCATGGTTTTCATATTCACGATTTCATCGTCTGTTTCTTCAAAAGGAGGGTTCTTTACAGTTTTCCAGTCCTTCACCTTTCGTGCAGGAACGAGAAGCCTGACAGGAGCTTCCTTTGACCACCACGGAATACCTGATGCCGCTTCCTCGACTATTTTAATGTTTTCTGCAAGGCATTCCCCGTCTATATCCAGCGCATAATTCCAGGGGCTTGACGGGGTGACCGTATAAGCCGGGAAGGCCTTTGTCTGCCGTGGTTCATATATATCAACCTGCCAGTCTTCCTGTATTTTAAGAGAATATACGATTGGACCTCTCTCGATGGATATGCCTCCCTGCGGCCAATGGCGAAGGGTTAAATCCATTGGCAGCTTAAGAGTTATTGAATCACCGGGATTAAATAACCTATTGATAACTGTAAATGTGCCTGGGTTGCAGGTAGTCTCCAAAAGCAGCCCGTTTAAATGAATTTCAGCGGTTTTGCACCATCCGGGTATCCGCAGCTTCAAAGAGAACTTTACGGGTTTGTTACAGATGATCTTGAAATGAATTATATCGGAGAAGGGATAGTCTGTTTCCTCGACAATCGTAACTTCAGTGTCATCGGAATCGCCAATCCTTTCAGTTACGGTACTCGGACCGTACAATGCCGAAACAAGGCTTCCGTCTTCCCCGCGCAACCACATTCTTGATGCATAATTGGGCATGATCCGGTTTACATTGCCGGCACAGCACTCCGGGTAATGATGCGGCTGATAGGCCATCCTCGGTGTCCTTGGAAAGCTTCCGCTGTGATTGCTGTTGGGTGCGGCTATTACCTGGTTGGGGCAGGATATGTACTGAAAGGATTTGAATGCGGGTCCAATGGCTCCCTGCGCTGCGTTAAAGCAGGCTTTTTCTATTTTGTCGGCATAATCCGTGTTTCCTGTAATCATCAGCAGGTATCCAAGGCTCCACGTAAAATCAGCAATGTCACAGGTCTCGTGCCCATCCTCGCAGTTCTTTCCGTGGACAGCTTCGGCAGCGCTATGAACTCCATCAGCCAGCATTGCGTCTCTGTCAATCTTTTTATAGGCATTGACAGAAGCATTGAGAAATTCTTCTTTTCCCGTATATTTGTACAGGATGGCGCCGATTTTAGCCACCTCATTAAAGGTAACGCCATGGGCGGATATTTTTCTGTCGGATAATAGATTGATTAATGAGGTATCATCATATCTGCCGGATTCGTCCAAATTTTTATTATAGAGGTCAAAAGCCTTGACTGCGATGGAAAGCAGCTTTTCATCCCCGGTTTTTTCATAAAGCCAGAGGATGTTTTCAACATTGACGATTTCCCGCCCGTGAGAGTAGTCGGAATAGCCGGATAAATAGTGATTCTTCACTGCTTCAATAATGCCGGGATCTCCCGTCGCAGAATAATGGGCGATAAGCGCTCTGAAAAAAACCGCATGGGGCCATTGGTTGTTTTTGTTCGGCTTTTTAAGCTCTTCGGGCCCTATAAAACCGTCCTCTCCGGCATTTTGCAGGCATTCCTCAAACTGCTTTACTGCCTTTTTCAGCAGGCTTTTGTCCCGCAGCAGGTGTCCGCAGCGAACCAGGCCGTCAAGCCAGTACGAAATCTGCTCATAAGGCCACCATCCGTCAAAGCCGCCATCCAGCAATTTCTGAAAGGACCAGCAGCTCGAATCAAAGGGGTATCCTATTTCATCCAGGTGTCCTGTTAACCCGTCTTTTTGTGCATTTAAATATTCCTTCAACCACCCGGCAGGTTCAATTGAGGATAATGGAAGCTCTTCGAAAGCAGAATATTTTTTCAGGGACATGCAAATTTCCTCCGTAATTTTGTTATTTGGTGTCTTCATGTATTTTGCCCGTGCATTGTCTGTAAACATTGGGGGTTACGCCGGTTGCCTTTTTAAAGGTGGCATAGAAATATCCGCTGTTGGAAAAACCAATTTCTTCAACAATTTCATTGACGGAAATGTCGGTCGCAGACAGGAATTCCTTCGCTTTTTCCAGACGGATTTCATTGATATAATCTGCGACCGATTTGGAGGCAATCTTTTTAAACAGCCTTCCAAGGTAGATGGAGGACATGTTCACGGAATCGGCTATTGAATCGAGGGACAGGTTTTTATCCGTATAGCTGTTTCTGACTTTTTCCATCACTTTATTTACCAGTGAATTATATTTTGCCGACTTTTTATAGTCAATCCTGGTATTGATGTTCTCAATGATTTGATCGAACATTAAAAAGAATTGCTCTTCCACCTCTTCCAGGGTTTCCAGGCTATTCAGCATGGAAGTGAATCCGCTGAACTTATAAGGAGTTGCCAGATCCACATCTTTTTCCAGGGAGTCTACGGCGATGTTAATGGCTATCAGCAGCCTTAACAAGGTCAGGTTAAGGATATTGAAGGAACAGGTCAGGGTCTGCTTGATCATTTCACGATAGATACTTTTTGCACTGTCGGATTTCCCTACCATCAGTGCTTCGACCAGTTCTTTTTCCTTTGTGATGGGGTAAGTGTAATTCGGGTCGATATTTGCCATAATTTCAGCCACATACAGGATTGAACCATGTCCGTGAAATATTCTATGATGGACATAAATCAGAGCCTGGTCATAAAGGAATTTCAGATCGTCGGCCATATTCCCCTGGAATGTGACTACAGAGGTGAAAGAAAATTGAAGATGCTCGGACACGACCTCTTGCAGCTTCCGGATAATCGGATCAATTACAGCTTTGGAAGCATTGAAATTATTATTCTTTCGGGTCAGGATCAATACGACATGGTCATCTCCCGAATCAATTCCTTCGGCTGTGAAAGTCTCTGAAAAGAGTTCGGAGGCTATATTTATCAATGAAAATTTATACAAGCTTCTATCTATAGAGGTAAATTTATTGCAGAAATCAGAGAAATGATCAATTTTAAAGAGAACCAGTACGATTTCGGATTCTAGCTTAATCAGGATATTCAATTCTGAGAAATCGGGTTGGAGGTCTTGTGCGTTTTGATGCAGTCCTTCATGAAGAATTTTTCTCAGGAATTCCTGCTTGACCTCGTAAAACCGGTTTCTTTTTTCTGATTCAAGCTTGCTTATCTTTACAGCCATGCGATTGATTGGTTTGTATAATCTACGGGATATGAAAAGGGAGGACAGCAACCCGCAGAATAGGATCAGGACCCCTATGATGATGGTCAGATACCTCATTCTGTCGATTTTGCTTACAATATTTTTATAAGGGGTAAGCCGGATGAATTTCCAGCCGATCGAGTCCGAAGAGACATAAGTTACAAGAGACCTGACACCGTCGATATCCGATAGGAAGACCCCTGAATTCATCGGTGCACTTAATACCTGCCTGATATATTTTTTGTCTGAAACATCAGTTAGCAAGGATGTATTATGAGCATTGTTGATGATCCTGCCTTGAGAGTCAATAATAAAAATATCCCCCTCATTATTTGTTTCCATGGAAGTAATAATATCCCGGATCCATTCAGCTGAGATGTTCAGGATGATGGAGCTAGGTATTTTATCGGGATTTGTCGGAAAGTCATTTAAAACAAAGGAATATACATTGGAAGTCTTTTCATCACGGCTTTTTGCAGGAATAATCCGGGGGATTGGATTTTGCAGGTTATATTGACCGGGGTTTTCCAGAATATCCAGCACTGACGAGTCTGAAAAGGAGGCCTTGCCTTCAACCCCATTATCCAATGTGGAATAAAAAGTATCTGTCCGGCTGTTAAAAACATAGATGGATTGAATAAACGGCGAAGAGGATTTATAAGCGCTTAAGCGGTCCAGAGAAACAGATAGTTGCGGATAGTCCGGGTTCAGATTATTTAAAAGGTACGTTATGTTCGAATCCGAATACAGCTGTTTAGCCATAGTTTTTGCGGAAAATGTCATAAAGGTGGCACTGTAGCTTATCTGCGACAAGCTGTCTTTAATATAGGAATTTATGATTGAAAGGGATATATTGCTGAAGTTGACATAGAAAATTGCGGATAAAACAAAAATTGTTACAGATATGGAAATCGTCAAATATAGAAATATTTTAGAATAGATCTTATTTTTACTTTCCATAGATCTCAGCTTCATTTTGTCAGCACCCCCATGTTTCATAATTATATTTTGATTGAGATGATTAGTCAATGTTAGGGAATGACAAGAAGTTGACACCTGAAGTGCCCTAAAATCAAGTAGTCCAACATAATTAACGACAAAAATCTCACTGTCATGTTTAGAATTCGGAGTAGGATAATCAAATTATCTGACGGATATGTGCAGTATTTGCAGTATACGGTTGATGAAGGTGTTTCTATAATCAAGATGTGATTCGTCATGCAACTGATACAAAACATGATTTGCCGTTTTTGCGGAACTGAAACTACTTTACCAGCGGAACTGAAATCACTTTACAAAGGAAGGGACAAAATAATGAGTACTTTACAAGCTGCTTCTTCTCATGGAGCACAGCGTGGGAAGAAGACACATAAAGGCCTTCAGACAAACAATACTTACCAGCTTCTATTGATGGCCTCACCTGCAGTTGTTCTAATCTTCATTTTAAATTACATCCCAATGTTCGGAGTATTTATTGCATTTAAGAATATAAATCTGAGTAAAGGATTTTTTGGGAGCGAATGGGTTGGTTTAAAAAACTTTAAATTCCTCTTCACATCCTCAGATGCAGCCAGGATTACCGTAAATACGGTAAGTATGAATTTACTGTTTATTATAACAGGAACGATTGTCTCAGTAGCTTTTGCCCTGATGCTGAATGAAATTGGAAAGCGATGGATAGTAAAAACACTGCAGACGACATACTTCTTTCCATACTTTGTATCGTGGGTTGTTGCCGGGTTTATGTTTTATTCCTATTTTAATGTGCAATATGGCATGCTAAACAATTTGCTTTTAAAACTTGGCTTCCAAACCGTGGAATGGTATTCAAAACCGCAATACTGGCCGGTAATTTTACTTTTCGTGTATTTATGGAAATATATAGGGTATTTCAGCATTATCTATTATGCCGGCATTATGGGAATTGACTGTGAGTATTATGAAGCGGCAGCCATTGACGGCGCATCAAAGCTGGACATGGTTACAAAAATCACCATTCCCTTACTTAGTCCATTAATCATCGTCATGCTTCTGATACAGCTTGGTAAAATCTTTTACTCGGATTTCGGCCTGTTTTATTTTATTCCTGGGGATAACGGAGCACTGTATTCCACCACGGATGTGATTGACACCTATGTTTTCCGGTCTTTTAAAGTTCTCGGGGATATCGGAATGTCTTCGGCAGCCGGACTGTACCAATCACTGGTTGGGTTTGTCCTGGTCATGCTGTCCAACATTGTAGTCAGAAAGTACAGCCCGGATAATTCACTATTTTAAACGGATTTTTATGAAAGAGGGTAAAATAATGGGCAGCGACAGTAAATCAGGCAACTTAACCAAATTAGTAATTTCCAGCATATTGCTTTCCTTTTCAATACTTTGCATCATTCCAATTGTCTCAATAATATCCATATCCCTTTCCAATGAAGCGGATATTGTACAGTATGGCTATCGATTGATTCCTGTCAGATTAAGTACAACAGCGTATGAATTTATCTTTAGAAATCCAATACAGATTTTAAGAGCATACTTTATGTCCATAAGTGTGACTGTTACAGGTGTTATTTTGAGTTTACTCATCATTTCGATGTTTGCATATACCATCTCCCGCACCGACTTCATTTTCAGAAAGAAGCTCTCGTTTTATGTGTTCTTTACAATGCTTTTTAATGGAGGACTGGTTCCATGGTACATGCTGATTTCAAATGGCCTGCATTTGAAGAATACTTTCTGGGTTCTGGTCATTCCATACTTGACGAATGCATGGTTTATCCTGCTGTTGAGAACATACTTTCAAAAAATACCGGTTGCATTGATTGAGTCGGCAAGGATTGATGGCTCCAATGAAATCAGAACCTATTTCAGCATTGTACTGCCGCTCTCGAAGCCAGCACTTGCGACAGTCGGACTTTTTATAACCTTGAATTATTGGAATGACTGGTGGCTCAGCATGCTTTTCATAGAAAAACAAAAGCTCATTCCGCTTCAATATTTGCTGGCCAGAATGATGAGAGACTTGACCGAGCTTTTGCAGAACATGACAGAAATGCCCACCGGCACCAGCATGCAGCAATTTCCGAATGAATCTGCAAGAATGGCGATGTGCTTGCTGGCAGCGGGGCCCATGCTGTTTGTGTTTCCTTTTTTCCAGAAGTACTTTGTGAAAGGTCTTACCGTAGGCGCGGTGAAAGGTTGAGCGAAAATCAGGCGATACTTGTTCAATAGGGGAAACCCATTTGATATAATATATTAAAGTAGAGGGAGGATTTTTTATGTCACATTTTAAAAGGCTGGGGTGCCTGGTTCTGGTTTTTGTCCTTATGACGGGAAGTCTGCTGACCGGGTGCGGAACTCAAAATGCAGAAAAAGAAGCAGGTACTGCCGCGCAATCGCAAACACAATCGCAGTCAACTGCACAGCAAACTGCCGAGAAACCGATGGTAGAATTGAAGTGGTACTTTATGATGTCACCTCAGGCGGATCAGGACATGGTATTTGAGGAAGCAAACAAGCTGATTCAGGAAAAGTTGAATGCAAAAATTGATTTTAATCCTATATCAACCGGAGATTATAATCAGAAGATGCAGATTATCATTTCTGCAGGGGATCCCTTTGATTTCTGCTTTGCCTCCAATACCAGGGCGGATTACTTCCAGAATTCGGCCAGAGGAGCTTTCATCCCTCTTGATGACCTGCTTGACCAGTATGCGCCCAACCTGAAAAAATCCATACCGGATACGTTCTGGAATGGAGTAAGAGTGAATGGAAAAATTTACGGGACAATAAACTATCAAATATCCGCGCTTACGAATGGATTGTTTTTCAAAAAGGATCTTGTGGACAAGTATGCGTTTGATATTGCAAGCGTAAAGACACTTGAGGATTTGGAACCTTTCTTTAAAAGTATTAAGGATAATGAAGCAGGAGTAACTGCGTTAGGGTATCAAAAAGCGTCGACAAGCTGGGGCTTCACCCTTGGCTATAATGGCTTTGATGAAATAAGCACGCGAAATGTCCCGGGAGCCATTTATTTTAAAGACAACTCATTAAAAGTTGTCAATCAATTTGCCTCGCCGGAGTTCAAAAAACATCTGGACTTGATGAGAAGCTGGTATAAGAAGGGATATATCCGTAAGGATGCAGCCTCGGTTGCGGATTGGACTTCAGATCTGAAAGCTGGAAAATATGCAGCGGCTTTTGACGGAAATCACAAACCGGGCGGGGACAGTGAATTGTCAATAAAATGGGGTTATGACGTTGTTACTGCCGCCATTTCAGATCCGATTGTCCTCACAAGTACGATTGCTTCCACTATGCAGTCCATAAGCAAGACCTCAAAAAATCCTGAGAGGGTTATGGAGTTCCTGGAATATCTGAATACAGACAAACAGATCTACAACATGCTTTGCTACGGTATCGAAGGTACTCATTTTAAAAAGACATCCGATACGAGTATAGAGCCGATTACCGACAAAAACATGAATTATAATCCTGGTGTGAACTGGATGTTTGCATCAGCCTTTAATGCATACTTTACACCGGGACAGCCCAATACCGTATGGGAAGACACCAAAAAGATCAACACAACGGCCAAAACCTCACCGCTTCTCGGATTTGCCTTTGATTCCACTCCTGTGGCTGCTGAAATTGCACAATGCAAATCAGCGGTGGATGAATACCTGCCAGGGTTGGATTCAGGCTCGGTAGACGTTGAAGAATACCTGCCAAAGTTCCTTGACAAGCTTAATGCTTCGGGCGTGGACAAAATTATTGCCGAGATGCAAAAACAGATTGACGCATGGAAGGCTGCAAAATAATAACGGGGTAAAAAGGCAGGGTTGCTGAATTATTCTGCGACCCTGCCTTTTTTAATTCATCAGTTATAATAAAATTAACCGGACAGTTAATGGCAAGAGACCAATACGAGGAGAAGAATATATGAACCTGAAGGAATACCTGCAGCTTGACAGCGGGCAGTTAACCAGAACTGAACTGCTCTGCTGCAAATATAAAAAGATGTACGAGGACCCGGATAATTGCGAACCCATGTTCATCATCAATACCCCTGTAGTATTGCCTTCCTGGGAAGAACGGCTGGCAGATCCGATGGTTATGCTCAAGGCTGAATTGGATCAGTTGCGTCCTCATCTGGAACTGGAGGATGACAGGGTACCTACGGTGAGGGTACAATTCGGGACAGCGCAGATTGCAGCCGCCTTCGGCTGTGAAATGTTTATTCCCACCAATAATTTGCCTGCCGCAGGAAGTCATGTGCTTAAAAAGGCAGAGGATGTTTATAAGCTTCGGATGCCTTCGCTTGAGGATGGCTGGTATGGAAAGCTTAAAAATTTTACAGACGTATTTTTGGAAAATCTTCCTACGGCCGTGCATATCCAGCTTCCTGACATACAAAGCGCTTTTAATTCCGCCCATTTAATTCGGGGGAATGATATTTTGATGGATTTCTATGATGATTCTGAAGCGCTGGAAGCACTGCTGGACATGATCACTGACTATATGATTGAACTCGTTCCTCATTTGAATGGCATGATCAACCGGGAAAAAGGATGGTTTTTCGATTGGGGCGCTTTGTGGAAGGGCGCTGCAAGGATCAGCAATTGTTCCATGCATATGATTAATCCCGCTATGTACGTTAAGCATATCCTGCCCAGGGATATCCGGTTCATGAAAGCGATTGGCGGCGGAAGAATTCACTACTGCGGGACAAATGGGCAGGTGATTGATGAATTCTTTAGAAACCCTGAAATCACAGGTCTGGATTATGATTTACAATACCATGACCTGTGGAATCTCTCCGATAGGGCGCCGAAAAATCTGATGCTTGCAGCCATGCAGTGGGGAGACAAACCGGAAGAAGTGAAAAGTATGCTTCAAAGGCTTCTAAGCGGAGACTGGCCGAAAAAACGGAATATTATTATCCAACTGGAAGCACCTTCTATAGCGGAAGGAAAAGAGCTTTTAAAAGAATTGCGCAAATCAGTAAAAAGAAACATGTAAAATCTTTATATACAATTATTATACAATTAGGAGAACGAATATGGCTGAAATTTATTCCGAATTGCTGGAAATCTGGTGCGAGTCTTTGCTGAAGCTCCAGGTGAAGGAAACAAAGATGAACGGCCTCCATGGAGGCATTATGTGCCCCTCGTGCTCAAGAATCCACGGCAGGGCCTCCGATGCCATTTATCCCTTTCTGTATATGGCACATATCCATAATAACGAGAAATATCTTGATGCTGCAATAAGCCTCTTTGATTGGTCCAAACACATCTCCCGCCCGGATGGAAGCTGGATTTGTGAAACCAGCAGCGATTGGAAGGGGATAACAGTTTTTGGCGCCATCCAGCTCGGGGAAGCACTGAAATATCATGGGGTGATCCTTGACCATCAAACCTATTCAAGTTGGATCAATCGATTAAGAAGTGCAGCGGAATATTTGTATCATAATATAAAGATGTCCACCGGAAATATCAATTATCCAATAACCTGCTCCTGCGCAATGGCTCTTGCGGGCGAGGTTCTGGACGAGCCCCGCTATACCTTGAAAGCGCATGAGCTGGCGCACAATGCGCTGAAATATTTCACCGCTAACGGGCTCGTTTTCGGCGAGGGAAGTCCACAAACAGGCATTACAAAAAGAGGCTGCCGGCCTGTGGACCTTGGATATAACGTAGAAGAGACGCTTCCCGGTCTTGTCCAGTACTCGCTGCTGACAAGGGATGACGAAGTGCTGCAGACCGTAATCGAAGGATTGAAGCAGCATCTTGAGTTTATGCTGCCGGATGGAGCCTGGGATAACAGTTGGGGAACAAGAAGCTTCAAATGGTCTTATTGGGGCAGCCGTACTTCAGACGGCTGCCAGGCCGGATATGCATTATTGAAGGATCATGATCCGGTTTTTGCGGAAGCGGCTCTGAGGAATGCCATATTGCTTAAAAAATGCACCCATGAAGGAATCCTGTATGGAGGACCACACTATCAAAGCCGGGGTTATTTACCGTGCATACACCATACGCTTTTTCATGCAAAGGCCTTTGCATCTGTACTGGACCATAAAGCACAGACAACGGACGACGCTGCAAACAGGGTTGCAATACCCCGTGAAAAAGCTGTTGGTGTACGCGAGTATAAGGAGATCAATACCTGGCTGGTGTCAAAAGGGGAGTGGAAGGCAACTGTCACAGCCTATGACTGGGAATACATGAAGGAAAGCCATGCAAGCGGCGGAGCAATATCACTGCTGTGGCATGACAAGGCGGGATGCCTGATTGCCGGAAGTCTGACAGAGTATCAAATGGAAGAGGAAAATAATATGCAGCTGCCTATAGATACCAGGCACATGTGCATTACACCGCGTCTTGAATTCCGGCATGCAGGTGAATATTATAGAAGTATTAATGATATCGATGCAGTAGTCACATTCACGCAAAATGAAGATGAAATAAATTTCTTTGTAAAAGGCAAGCTTGTCGATAAGGATCATAAAAATCCGGAGACCGGAGAAGTGGGATTTGAAATGGAATATGTATTCAGCCCGGATTCTTTAAAGATTTTTATATCGGTATTACCGGGAAATAATACAAGAGATATATTCTACCACCTGCCTGTCATTTCTGAACATTTGGAACTGGTAAAGCATACAAGTGAACAATGTTTTACGGTATATAAAGATAATTGCCAGGTAGTTGTGGAGGCAAATACTGTTCTTGCTGTGCAGGGTGGAGAAGAAAAGGAACGTATTTTCAACCTGGTGCCGGGTTTTGAAGCAGTACCGTTGTTTATCAGGCTGCCGTCCGACGGAAATGCGAAATTACAACTTAAGGTCGAAATGGGCGAGAACTGAACTTCCAGCCATCATATAACGAGACAAAAGATATTCACCACCCCCGGATGCATGGACGATCAGCCTCGTTGAAGAGATGTGTTATAAGCTGCCATACTATGTGCTGATATGCATTGTATGGCAGCTTTATGTGTAAACTCAAATCTTGCTTCAATGCATCCTGCTTCTTTTCTGTTAATGATAGCGATTTTAGTATTGATTTTTTATGAAACGGAAAATTAATAGATCGTCATAATTTCATTTAATTTATGGAATTCTTCCGAGAAATGTGTTAACATTTAAAAAAGTCGGTATTCTACTGAAACCGGACTAAAAATATTAAAATTTAACGACTTATATCCTGATGGAATAAGAGCGGAGGTTATTATGGATAATAAAAAAGGGTTAAAAAGACTAAGTACCAGGCAAATAACCATTATTGGAATGCTGTCGGCCATTTCAATTGTTCTAGGCTCAACGGGGTATGGCTTTATACCGCTTCCAATGGCAAAGGCAACCATCATGCAAATTCCCGTCATAATCGGTGCAATTCTTGAAGGACCTGTCGTGGGCATTTGCGTTGGTTTGATATTCGGGTTATTCAGTATATTCCAGAACATAACGGCTCCCAACATATTGTCCTTTGCATTTCTGAATCCGTTGGTTTCCGTGCTTCCAAGGATGCTTATCGGGGCCGCGGCGTATTATACATACAAGATTCCCGTGATAAAAAATGAGATTGTGAAAATAGGTATTTCAGCAGTTGCAGGTTCACTGACAAATACTGTAGGTGTGCTGACCGCAATATACTTCATTTATGCGGCGCAGTACGCACATGCCAAGGGGATCGCCATAGATACGGCAGCAAAGGTGATTTATGGTATTGCATTGACGAACGGGCTTCCTGAAGCGGCAGTGGCTGTCATCATAACGATACCGGCAGTACTGGCAGTGAAAAAGGTTATCCGCAGATAACCGGCCCCGAGATTTTATTTTATTCAATCAGATGGTATAATAGGTGAGGGTGCATGTCGGGAAACAGCCCGGGACACATATGACAAAGGCCCAACCAGAAATTGAAGTCTGTAATAGAATTTAACACCATAATAAAAGGAGTATTGAAATGGGATTGTATGAGCAATGGAAAAAGATGGCGGCTGTAGAAAGAGGGCAAGCGGAAAATGATGCTTTCTGGAATGGCTATCTTGAAAAAGAAAAGGTTATTTACGAACACTTGCTTGAAAACCGTCAGAATAAACTGGACGGTCCGCTCGGTGAACTGGCTTCCGGATTCAGTATGGAACCTGTAGTGTTCACAGGATTTCTGGATGGGATCAATACAAGTCTGACCAGTGAAATTGATTTGAGTTTGGTTGGGGAAGATACAGTAATAGCAGCTGAAATTGATTTTGAGAAGCTTTATTGGAACATGCACGAGGCAAAAGCCGACTGGCTCTATAATCTTGAGCAATGGGACGGCATATTGACACAGGAAAAGAGAAACGGGATTACAAAGGAATTCAGACTGTCGAAAATGGCTGTAAGCAGTAAGGTAGGCAGAAATGACCCGTGTCCGTGCGGCAGTGGTAAAAAGTACAAAAAATGCTGTGGCATGTAGATCTGGCAGTGGCAGTACCTAAATGAAGCAAATAATCAAGGAGCAGACATAATATGATTGAAAAGATAAAAATGTATACCCCTCTCGTCGAAATGGATGGCGACGAAATGACCAGAATTATCTGGAAGATGATCAAGCAGATATTGCTCGAACCATATATAGAATTAAATACGGAATACTACGACCTTGGCCTTATGAAGAGGGATGAGACGAACGACCAGATAACCATTGACGCAGCGAATGCCACAAAGAAATACGGCGTGGCGGTAAAATGTGCCACGATTACTCCTAATGCCCAGAGAATGGAGGAGTACAAGCTCAAGCAAATGTGGAAGAGTCCGAACGGTACGATCAGGGCAATACTGGATGGGACAGTCTTCAGAGCACCGATCATTGTTGACAGTATCAAGCCCCTGGTAAGTACCTGGAAGAAACCTATCACGATAGCAAGACATGCATACGGAGATATATACAGGAATGTCGAATTCCGTGTGGAAGGTGCAGGTACTGCTGAACTTGTGTTCAAGGGAGCAGACGGCAGGACTGACAGTCAAACCATATTCGAATTCAAAGGCCCCGGTGTGATCATGGGCATGCACAATATTGATAAATCGATAGAGAGCTTTGCCAGAGCATGTTTCAATTACGCATTGGATGTAAGACAGGATTTATGGTTTGCAACAAAGGATACCATTTCAAAGAAATATGATCATACCTTCAAAGACATATTCCAGGAGATATATGATGCCGAATATGCTGATAAATTCAAGGCGGCAGGCATAGAATACTTCTATACGCTTATTGATGATGCAGTTGCCAGAATCATCAGGTCCGAGGGCGGTATGGTCTGGGCCTGCAAGAATTACGACGGAGATGTCATGTCCGACATGGTTTCTACGGCATTCGGCAGTCTTGCGATGATGACTTCCGTGCTGGTATCGCCTGAAGGACATTACGAATATGAAGCTGCCCATGGCACCGTCACCAGGCATTATTACAAGCATCTAAATGGAGAAGAGACATCAACGAACTCGATGGCGACACTTTTTGCATGGTCAGGCGCTCTGAAGAAAAGGGGCGAAATGGACGGCAATGCCGCCCTGGTTGATTTTGCAGATACGCTGGAAACAGCTTCTATCAGGACAATCAATGAGGGAGTGATGACGAAGGAATTGGCGGCACTCTCGAACATTGAGAATAAAAAAGTTGTAAATACTGAAGATTTCCTCAGGGAAATAGGCAAACGCCTGGATATTATGCTGGATTAACCCAACCTTTTTTCATTGTATATAGCGGAATAACAGGAGTTGATTTTGTTGTCGGTGCTGCAGATGGCAGGCGCAATAGCTGGAGAAATGCTTGATGCGTTTTTCGTAAACTACTTTTTCATATTCTTGTACATAATTGTCATTCTGTTTATCCGGGGTCAATACCAGAAGTACTCGGAACTGCAGAATGACATTTATGGAAAGCCTGCAAAAACCCTCAGAGAAATCACCGAAAAGATTATTCTGACGGGGCTGATCGCAGGGTTTGCAGCAAGCTTTCTTGCGGTTGCCGCAGGAATAACCATTGAAGCGGATGTCGTAAGATACCTTTTTTACATCATGTGCCTGCTTCTCATTGTTGATTTGCGTTTTGTTTGCATATCGTACGCCGCAGGCATCCTGGCTGCAATAAGCCTGATTTTCGGTTATCCCAAAATAAACATACCATCTCTTCTCGGTCTGGTTGCACTGCTTCAGATGGTTGAAAGTATACTTGTATATACGAACAGGAATGGGGATTGTGTTCCTGTGTTCATTCGGCATAAGGATGAAATAACGGGGGCTTTTCTTATCAGAAGGTATTGGATGATTCCGGTCGTGTTTTTTACATTTTTGCTTCAATCCGGGGCAACAGCTTTAAATCTGTCAGGCGGGTGGCCAATGATATTCAAACCCTCCGCGATTGAAGGCGGAGCATGGGCGCTTGGGCTTGACTGCCTTGTGGCCGTATTATGCTATTCCGATCTGGCAATAACAAAGCATCCTGAGAAAAAATGCAGACAAAGTGCTTTCATGCTTTTCTGTTACAGTGCCATATTGCTGGTTTTAGCGATATGTTCAATCAGAATCCCCTGGATCGGATATGCAGGTGTTGCCTTTTGCGTAGTTGCGCATGAGGGGATCAATCTTTATTCCACCTTCTCGGAAAAAAGGGGAATACCTTTGTATAATGCTGTCAGGAGAGGGTTGAGAGTTCTGGACATGCTTCCGGACAGCCATGCAAGGCTGATGGGTCTTGAACGCGGTGACGTCATTCTGAGCATAAACAACAATGATATTCAGACTGAAGAGGGCGTTATTGAAGCGCTGAGAGATTATCCGACCTTTACATGGATCCGCGTATCAGGGTGGGACGGAGTGGAAAGAACCGTTGAATACCGCTGCTTTCCGGGCGGCTACAATACGCTGGGCATAGTTTCAGTCCCCAGGGAAAAGGAAGTTACATACAACACAAGTTATTTTGAAAATATGAGTATTCTTAAAAATATTGTAAACAGGTTTAGAGGAATGGACAGACCTGTTTGATGAGATATATAATTAGAACATAAAAGACATTCACTCCCAGGAGGCCCAATATGCCCGAGTTGATACTGAAACCGGTGGATGAAGCATTATTGCCGGAGCTAACTTCTATCTATAATTATTATGTTAAAAATACGACTGTAACCTTCCATGCCAGGGAAATGGGCATGGATGGCATGCGTGAGATTCTGTTTGACGAGGATCCGCGGTTTCCAGCCTATGCGATATTTGACGGTGACGAACTCTGCGGTTATTGCATTCTCGCTCATTTCAAAAAACGTGAGGCCTATGACAGTACTGCCGAAGTGACAGTGTATCTCAGGAACGGCCTTGAACGCAGGGGAATAGGTACCTTCGCAGTTAAACGGCTCGAGGAGATTGCCGTGCAAATGGGTTTCCATGCGCTGCTTGCCGTCATTTGTGCAGAAAACGCAGGCAGTACCGGGCTTTTCACAAGCCTTGGATATGAACGGTGTGCTTTTTACAAGGAAGTCGGAACCAAATTTGGCAGATTGCTGGATGTAGTCTGCTTCGAGAAAATTATTTAGCAGGACCGAAGAGGTAGAATGTATGGATATAAAGGAAGCCGAAAGCTATTATATTGCAGCACGGAAAATGGGAATGAGGGATTACTCCAGAAACATTTCGAAGGGACAGTCAGGTTATTTGCCCTTTATGGAAGGCGTCCTGAAGAATATAGAGATCCTGTATGAGATAGATCTGGGTATAGTCGACCTGCCTCTTAAAAAGATCGTAGGAACATATACATACTCCAGAAGCAGGTCATTTGCCATAAATTTCATGCCGCTGCTTACGACTCGTACCGAGTTTGCCCAGAAATGGTCGGCACTCTGTGTAGCCCACATAGAAGAGGGTATCCGTGACCCGATTAAGGTATATGAATATCTGAATTGGTTCTATGTAATAGAAGGCAATAAAAGAGTCAGTGTGCTCAAATACTACGATGCATACTCCATTCATGGACATGTAACAAGACTTGTGCCAAAACGAGACGAAAGCGACATTAATATCTCTATTTACTATGAATTTCTGGATTTCTATAAAAAAACAGGGATCAATTTGATATGGTTCACCAAAAGAAACTCCTTCAACCTGCTGAACTCTTATTTGGAGGAGTATATGCCGGATTACTGTCTGGCAGACAGGGACAAACACAAAGACTTTATCAGCTCCATATACCTGCCTTTCAGAAAGGTTTATCTTGATCTTGGCGGGCAAAAGCTTCCAATCACCACGGGCGATGCTTTCCTTGAATACATCACAGTTTACGGGATGCCGGACAATATAGATGAGGATATTCTGAAATCAAGGATGGCGGGCTTCATTCTGGAACTTGAACAGATGTCCGGCAATAAAAATGCAGAAATACAGACAATGCCTGTAGACAGCGGTGAAAACCTGATTACTACGCTGACTACGTTCGTACGGCCGAAGAAGATACTTAAAGTGGCTTTCGTATATGCCAAGGATATAAAATCGTCCAGTTGGACCTATTCGCAGGAAATGGGCAGGCATCACGTGAATAACATATTTGGTGAGAACATCAGCACCTCCTTTGCAGATCATGTACCTGAAACACCGGAAGCGTATGATACACTGAAACAGCTGGCCGAAGAGGGATATGACGTTGTTTTTGTCACGAGCCCGGCAATGATAAATGCGACATTGAAGGCTGCATTGGAATTCACCAATACGAAATTTCTGAACTGCTCCGAGACGCATACCTTCAAGCATGTGAACACCTATTTCGGCAGGATATATGAGCCCAGATTCCTTGCCGGTATTGCGGCCGGATCAGTCACAAAGTCCAACTTGCTTGGATATGTCGGGACTAGTCCCATACCGGGGGTTATTAATGGGATCAACTCCTTCGCACTTGGGGCAAAAATGGTGAACCCGGCAGTAAGAGTCAGGGTAGAATGGCTCAATAGCTGGGATGATTGGGCAGGCGCCGTAACAGCGAGTGAAAATCTCACAAAAATGGGCGCTGATATCATTTCGCACCATGATACACTGTCAAATCGCGAATTCTCAAGCGAATATGGCGTGTATTCCGTGTTGAACGGGATCGATGGCGATGGAAAAGCGAATGAATATATTGCTGCTCCTGTGTGGAATTGGGGCATATTTTATGAAAAGATGCTTAGAAGCCTTATGAACAGTGCATGGAAACCTTTCGGCACAGAGCAGAAGGTCATTAACTTCTGGTGGGGCATGGATTCAGGAATCGTGGATTTCTTCTATTCCAAAAGGCTTGTTCCCAGAGAGACTCAAAAGCTGCTGGACTTTCTGAAAAATATGATCGTGAACGATGTGTTCCATCCTTTTACCGGGCCTATATTCAGCCAGGATGGGACTTTAATGGTCAAAAACGATCAGCTTGCGACGCGTGAACAGATTGTCGGAATGGATTGGTTCGCAGATATCGTTGAGAGTGAACTGCCCCCGGTTGTTGCACAGGTCTGATCAAATTGCAGGACTTCCACCTTCCAAAATGGAAGTTCACCCGCTGCCGTTCAGAGGAATTGCTCTCAGAAGCTGCAGTCAATGATATGGTAGCCGAAGGCATTGACAATGGTCGTGTCCTTATACTGCCGTATTCTTTTCTGTACCTTGTAATTCAAGTGCTGATGACCATGAAAAAAATACTTTGGCGTATATTGGTCAAGCATGTCCACAAAGCATGCAAAGCCGGTGTGGGCCCGGTCGTCCCCGTCGCCAAGATGTAGTGCCGGGGCATGTGTGAGCAGGATATCAAAGCCTTTATTCTTGACGATTGTTTTCTTGAGCTTCCTGATCCTTTTTTCCATTTCCTCTTCTGTGTACTGATACTCCTGAAAGCTGTAGTTCATGCAGCCCCCCAGACCGAGGATCCTGACGCCGTTATAGGTGAGCAGCGTATCATCTGCCGAGTCACAACCTTCCGGCGGATTTCTGACATAGCTTTTATTATGATTGCCCGGTACATAAAAAAGAGGAGCTTGAATCATAGTTACGAGAAAAGACAGGTATTCTGCTTTTAAATCCCCGCAGGATAAAATAAGCTCAATGTCCTTGAAACGTTCACGGTCAAAAAAATCCCATATATAAGTTTCTTCCTGGTCGGAAACCAGCAGTATCTTCATAATCATTCCACTCTATAGAATATATATTTGCCTGAAAATAAAATGCTGATACAAATCAGTTTTGTTCTTCAGGATGCAGTATTTCTTATTATACTTTATTCAACAATTTTAGACAACAAAAATGGCAAAAGGTAAAAAAACAGCAGAAGGGCGGTAACTGCTATCTTTAATTACAATATTATAATGAGGTACATTAAATCGTGTGATCGTTAACCCGTTCCGAGAGTTCGAATCTCTTTCCAGCATAATACCAAGTACTCAACACCCTTGGCATTTTTATCACCATTACAAAAGCAGCTTCACCTTGCTTAAACACTCAGACAAATTATACACTACAGCGTATTAATGGTTTGTGAAGCAGGAAGCTGCTTTTTCCATGCTCCTAAATGTATACTCTTATTGGATTTTGCAATAATAGGAAATAATGAATGGTGATATAAATCGGTTCGTGTTATAATTTACATGCATGTTAATAATAACATTACAGACAATACACTATTTTCAAACCGGGAGGGAAAAATTGTTATGCTGAGTGTAAAGCAGTTATATAGAGAGAACAGTGAGCATTTCAACAAAGAGATAGAGGTGGCGGGTTGGGTCAGGACAATAAGGGATTCCAAAACCTTCGGATTCATAGAATTGAATGACGGCTCCTTTTTTAAAAATATTCAGATCGTTTTTGACGAAGCAGATCTGGGGAATTTTAAAGAAATTGCCAAACTGCCACAGGGATCATCAATCAAAGTTCGCGGCAAACTCATAGCAACACCTGAGGCCAAACAGCCCTTTGAATTAAAAGCTTCAGTTATTGAGATCGAAGGGTCATGCTCCGCCGATTATCCTCTTCAGAAAAAGAGGCATTCCTTCGAATTTCTTCGTACCATTGCCCATCTGAGACCCAGAACGAATACATTTTCCGCAGTATTCAGACTTAGAAGCGCTGCGTCTTTTGCAATACACCGTTTTTTCCAGGAGAAGGGTTTCGTATATGTTCAGACCCCGATTATTACAGGCAGTGACTGTGAGGGCGCCGGGGAAATGTTCAGAGTCACTACTCTTGATATGGATAACCTTCCGCGCGACGACAAGGGCAATATTGATTATTCGGAGGATTTCTTCGGAAAACAGACCAGCCTGACTGTCAGCGGGCAGCTCACAGGAGAAAGTTACTGTATGGCTTTCGGTAAAATATATACCTTCGGACCTACGTTCAGAGCGGAGAATTCAAACACAGCGCGGCATGCATCGGAATTCTGGATGATCGAGCCTGAAATTGCTTTTGCCGGCCTGAAGGAAGACATGGAGCTTGCTGAAGAGATGATAAAATATCTGATCGATTATTGCTTTGAGAATATTCCGGAAGAACTGGAGTTTTTCAACAGCTTCGTTGACAATACGTTAATAGAACGTCTTCATAATATTGCCTATTCGGATTTTGCACATGTCACCTATACTGAAGCGGTGGAACTTCTTGAAAAGGAGAATTCCACTTTTGATTATCCCGTTAAATGGGGAAGTGATCTGCAAACTGAACATGAGAGATTTCTGACTGAAAAAATATTTAAGAAGCCCGTATTTGTTACCGATTATCCCAGGGAAATCAAAGCGTTTTACATGAGACTCAATGATGACGGTAAAACTGTGGCGGCAATGGATCTGCTGGTTCCCGGAGTTGGCGAGATCATAGGAGGCAGCCAGAGGGAAGAACGCTATGAAATACTGGCAAAGCGCATGGACGAGTTGGGACTCGCACAGGAAGATTACAGTTGGTATATGGATCTCAGAAAATATGGCGGTACAAGGCATGCGGGTTTTGGGCTCGGCTTTGAAAGAGCTGTCATGTATCTCAGTGGCATTGCAAATATCAGGGATGTGGTTCCTTTCCCGAGGACACCGAAATCAGCAGATTTTTAAATACAAATAAAAAAAATATATATCAGATTTGCAGTATTATTAAATAATTTTAATTAATGGGGGTAGTATTATGAATGAACTTGTATCGGAACAGCCGAAAGATGACAAAATCAGAATATCAGAGGAAGTTATTGCTACGATCGCAGGTATTGCCGCATCGGAAACCGAAAAACTCGCATCCATGAGCGGAGGTTTTGTAGATGGAATTGCCGGCATACTTGGTAGAAAATCCATGGGTAGGGGTATCAAGGTGGAAGTGAAAGAAAATCTGGTTACGATTGATTTATCCATCGTGATGCAATACGGCTGCAAAATACATGAGGTCGTACGCGGAATGCAGTCAAGGGTAAGAGATGCAGTCGAAAGTATGACCGGCATGCAGGTCACCGCTGTCAGCGTTAATGTACTGGGAGTTAGTGTTGACAAGGAAGCAGGAAAGATTGAAGTGGTGGACGAACTGCCACGTCAGGCATGACTTTTTAGAAAAGGACATTAATTTATTTCATATGAAGAAAAGAATTTTCAAGTTGCTTATAGTGCTTTCATCAGCGCTGCTGCTTATAATACTAATGGCTTTTACAAACAACTGGAAAGATCTTGCACACCTTATTAAAAATGCAAAATGGTATTGGCTGGCTGCAGGTTTTAGCTGCATGGTGGTTTATTGGACGTTGGATGCTGTTATTCTGCATTCGTTAGCTCAGACGATGACCGAACAGCAACCATTGAAGGATTCGATCAGGGTCACCATGATAGGGCAGTTTTTCAATGCCATTACACCCATGGCCGGAGCCGGACAGCCGGTCCAGGTCTATGTCATGGCGAAGGATGGCATCAAAACCGGTCATGCGGCGTCTATCATTATTATAAAAACAGTGCTTCATCAGTTTGTGATCGTTATATATGCCATTGCGGCCTACCTGTTCAAGGGTGGTGAATTTTACACCCAGATACCGGAATTTTACTATTTCTTCCTTCTTGGTATCCTGGTAAATATGGCTTTCCTTGTTTTTTACCTGCTCTTCCTCTTTAACAGGCAGGCGGCTAAAAAGGTGCTCCTATTTGTTTTTAATCTGCTCAGAAAGTTTAAATTCATCAAAAAAGTAGATAAGGTAGAAAAAAAGCTGGAATCCGAATTGAACAGTTTCAGTGAGGGCGCCGAAATCATACAAAGGAATTGGAGAATAATTCCTTATTTGGTTATCGCACAGTTTTTACAGTTTTCCTTCATTTTTGCCATACCTTATTTCATACAGCTGGCGATGGAACCCCAGAGTGTTTCTATGGTGAACATCCTGGCGGCTCAGTCGATGATAACGCTCATTTCGATGCTTGTGCCGACTCCGGGTGCCACCGGTGGTATAGAAGGCTTAAGCTATATGTTTTACGGTCTGTTCTTCTCAAAAGCCTTTATCATACCGGCCATATTGGTATTCAGAATACTTACATACTACACTGCTGTCATATTCGGAGGTCTCTTTGCATTGTATGCACCGGAGAAGCCTCTGCAGCGTGAGCCATAACAGGGAGGTCAAATGAAATACAAACTGATAGGCTGCGAGGTTTTCACCAGACCGGTATATCTTGCGGCTGCGAACTCAAAGAATATGATTGACATGGAATTCACAAAAATACGTTCGCATCTAAAACCGGATGAACTTCGGAAGGAAATTCAAAATATAATCGACAGGTCGACAGAGCAGTATGATGCATTATTGCTTGGCTTCGGCCTTTGTGGAAACAGTACGGCAGGTTTGGTGGCACGCTCGGTTCCGCTAGTCATTCCGAGAGCTCATGACTGCTGTACTATTTTTTTAGGCAGCAGGGCTGCATTTCAGGAGCATTTCGGGCGGACGCCGAGCGCACAATGGAGTACATCCTGCTACTATGAACGTTATGGCGGCTGGTATTCTGATAATGTAGTAAGCCTGCTGTCAAAGGATCAGAGTGGTGATTATGCTGAACTGGTTGAAAAATATGGCGAAGAGAACGCCCGTTATATATGGGAAACGCTAAATGCCAGTACCGGTATTGATTTTCTAACATACATCGAGGTTCCCGGCATAGCTGACAATAATATAAAGGAAACTTTTGTAAAACATGCAGCGGAAGCAGGCAAAAAAATGCGTTTTATAGAAGGCAGTACACGCCTGATCGACAAACTGCTGGCAGGGGAATGGTCTGACGAAGAATTCCTTCTCATCCCGCCCGGGGCTGAAATCAAGCCCATCTATGACCATGACAGGGTTATGGGTCTGTAAGCGGATAATATTTATAAGAAACATGAAAAATCATTAGACATTATTTTAATTAATTCGTATTATCTTTTGTAAACACCTATTCGATAAAAAAGGGGTAAAAGATATGAACAGATTACATCGTTCCAGAACACATAAGGTCATACTCGGAGTTTGCGGCGGTCTTGCCGAATACTTCAACATAGATCCAACTCTGATTAGGATAATATGCATATTGATATCCTTCTCAGGCGTCGGCATTATTCTTTACATTGCAGCAGCACTTATAATGCCCGAGGACAGAGGATATACAGGAAGCGACCAGTGGGGGGGCTGCTGCGGATCAGACAAGGGCGCATACTCCAACACCGGCTCGGATCCCTATACAGGGGCAGGCAATCATGCCGGAACCGGAGCAGATACCGGTGCAAGTGCTGGTCCTAAAGCGGATACTGGCTTTGACACAAGCTTTGAAAGTGAATTCAACAGCAATTCTGATGAATGGGGACGCCCTGAAAAATACAAGCCCGAGAGAAACAAGATCGTGCTTGGCGCAATCCTTGTCGGTATGGGAATCCTGTTCCTTGGCAAGCAGATCATGCCTGGATTGTTCGACCTTAAATTCATGATCCCTCTGCTCCTGATAGGAATTGGCGGAATCATTGTATTCAAGGGGAGGAACTAGGAAATGCGCAATAACGGGAAGGGACTGGGGTTCGGCATACTCCTGCTGACAGTGGGAGCAGTATGGCTGCTGAGCATTGCTAAAATTGTAACATGGTCTACACTAAATGCATTGATTACTCTTTGGCCGTTGATACTTGTAGCTATTGGGATCGGTTTCATATTCAGAAGCAACAGACTTGTCAGGACACTTACATGGTTAGTGCTGCTGGCAGTAGTGATAGGTTACGGCTACTTTGCTCCATCAAATAACAATTGGTTCAAATATGACCTTCATTTTGGGGATGAAACCAATTATACCAGTGATTCGATGAACGTGACTCTGGATAAAAAACAGCAGAATGAAAAAGCCGAGTTACTGCTTGATTACGGTGCCATGAAAATAAATATCGATTCAAAGACATCCGGACTTCTGGATGCAACCATCAATGATGCCATAGTGAAGCATTCCGAGAATTTGGACGGTAGTACAGCATCCATTAAATTCGAAATGAAGGATGAAAAAGTCATAAACCTTGGCAGACTGGAAAAATTTCGAAGCGATTACCATTTGAGCAAAGATATCATATGGAACCTTAAACTAAACACAGGTGCAATTGACGGCAATCTTGATTTAAGTGGCCTGAAGGTAGAAAATCTTAATATCAAGACAGGGGTATCATCACTTGATCTTGACATGGGCAGCTACAATACTGTAATGAAAATTGAATCAGGAGCTTCGAAAATTGATATTACACTGCCTGAAGATACAGGCATGAAAATAAAATTAGACGGCGGACTGAACAATACAAACCTTGAAAAAGAGGGTTGGACTGAAGAAGATGATTGGTACTATTCACCGGATTACAACTTAATGGACTTCAAAATAGAAGCAGAAATCAATAATGGTTTCGGAAACTTATCGGTAGAAAACAGGTGAAATGAACGAAATGTTGGGCATAGGCGGGGTTCAATGAATAATTATAATAATCCATCTGAAATAATAGAAGCGCTTAGGGACAAATATATAAAGGTTTGGGAAAGTACGCCTGATACATTCCCAAAGTGGCAGGAAACCTTCAGCAGTATACGGCAGAAGGAAAAGGACATTCAGATGAGTACCTTTGCCGACAAAATGATTCTGCTGATCAAGGGATTCACGAACGATCCGACGGAGGATCCGACACGGTGGGGTACGGCTCTGAAAAAGCTCATATATGAATGCGGGACAGGGATAATAGGCCTGGATGGCACCAGTATGAGACTTCTGCTGGAGGAGGGCTTTTGTGAATCGACCTCGGACTTTATCCTGAAAGCGCGTGAGTTTGATTCAAGTCTCAAAATGGATGGCATCAGCCAGGCACTGCGAAACGTCTGGATCATGAACTGCATACAGAAGCTGACAGACAGCAGGATTGAGGTAACGCCTTCCGTGCTTTCCTACAGTTTACTTTATCCATATACAGACAATTATCTTGATGCAAATTCAATCTCTGCGGGAAGGAAAAGGCTTTTAAACCAAAGATTCGCAGGAAAGCTGGCAGGGGAACGTCTCAAAGCCGGGACAGCATATGAAAACAAGCTGTTCAGACTTGTTGATAATATAGAGGGCCAGTTTGACCGCTGTGAATTCCCGATGGTATACATGAGTCTTCTGGGCATTCAGGCTGCACAGGGTAAAAGCCTCCTGCAGCAGGACAGGGGCAAGGCTGTCAATCATCAGGACATCTTACATATATCCTTTGAAAAAGGCGGTTCCTCCGTACTTGCGGATGCATGCCTTGTAAACGGCAGTCTCACAGCAGAAGAGACCTCCTTCATGTTCGGCTTCGGGGTCCTGCTCCAATTGCTGGATGATCTGCAGGATGCAGCTGTCGATCGCAGCTATGGTCATGCAACGATTTTCTCAATGCAGGATAAAGGTCAATCACAAGAAGTCCACACGAACAGACTGATCAATTTTATGATGCAAATTCTGGATGAAGATACCTGCTATAGGACACCTGGTGCAATCATGATCAAAAATATGATGAAAAAAAGTATCATGTTCCTGCTGCTGGGTGCGGTAGCCTGTAATCAAAAAATGTTCGGGAGGAGCTACCTGAATAAGCTGGAAACCTATTCACCGCTCAGTTTCAACTATCTTAAGGGCTTTTATAAAAAAATAGACAGGGAATATGGCAAACTGAAAATCAAATTTGCGGTTAATCCACTTGAAGTGCCCATGGCCAAAGCCTTTGCAGCAGGATCCATTTAAGATTATTTCACTTGCCATTTTTATTGATGAAAAAGAACAGTACAAAAAAGCCTACATCCGTAACCTCTTTCTATTCTATGAAAACGGCAGAATACCAATTTTGCTCATCTGTCATCTCTTTCAAAGTATGAAGGGGTAGATGGAATTTTGCAACAGTTTTGAATACATCAATACCGACGCTGTGGAATGCAGGTCTTGCCTTCTTTTTATTTGCACAATCGCAGCCCCTGAAACCCATGCACTCCTTGCACAGAGCACAATCACTCAATGAAAAAGCAAGATAATAGCCGTCGGTAAAAGCTTCGCTCTCTATTGCAAAAGAGGCTTCCTGTGATATTTTCTTATCATGCGAATGCACAATAACGCCCCAACTATATTTCCTGAATAATTCTTCATACTGCCATGGCGTGAGCGATCCCGGTCTGGATGGACAGGTATGGCCTTTACCCCAGTCGCCGCAGCCGAACATGCATTTGAGCAGTGTTCGCGGATCGAAAACAATATCCTCCGCTTTGAATGCCACTGCATGGTCTGCTCCCATGTCCAAAGCCTTTTGTATGTATTTTTCAGCGTTCATCTCTGCCTCCGTAATCAGAATCGTCTTGCCTTGTACACTCTGGCGTTGCATGTTCCGCATAATAATGATTCTATATAATCTGCTTCATTTTCTTCTACCTTATTATTATGGCATATCACTGATATTCGTTTCCCGTTCTCCGATATCATCGTAGGTGCCAGTTTTGAAACCTTGCAGTTCATTACCGACTCCATACAGCAGATACTGGCAGGGAAGCCGGTTGATATAATGTTCGTATCTTCGGTAACACAGTCCTTAATTTGCTTTAACACTTCTTCCGCTTCAGAGGGTTCCGTACATAGGAATACATATTTAGCGGTCTTTACCACATGAATATTGTCAATTGCAACATTGATTTCATCCCAACCATTTTTGACCGGATCTGATTTGGTGGCATTTTTGTTTGATACAATGATTTCGGATGAATTCAACTTTCCCGCAGATAAAAGGCTGTCAATAAGCATACTGCCCATACTTCCATTACCGATAAAACCCACTTTTATCACTCGACGTCACTCCTGATCTTTAAATTTAAGATAGGACAAACTACCTCATTGTAGATGGACACCGAACCTCTTGCTGCCATATAAAATTGTCTCGCTTCCATTGACCCCATCGCCAATGTCTGCAAATAATATTTTACCATTGAGCCTTCGAAAATTCAATCGTTTCCTGTTAACTCAAACTTCCAGAAATAGATCAATCCTGGTCCAGCTTTAATAGCCTTTTCACTCATATTTTTATCCTCATATTCCTGATTTTTTCAATCCCAAGCTAGTGACAGTCAACCTCTGTTAAATCACATATTAACATATTATCCCACTTTATTCTATATTTTTCTTTAATATAGACTGCAAAAAATGGTATATAACAATATGTATTTATGATAAGATAAAGGTTGTGAATATGATCGAAAAAGGATGGTTTTTAATAAATGGATGCAATCATACTTGCATCTTCTTCACCAAGGAGAAGAGAGCTGCTGAGCCAGGCAGGGATACCGTTTGTGGTAATGCCGGGCGAGGTGGATGAGGATAAGGTGGAACTGTCGGGTACACCTGCGCAGAAGGCGGAGCATCTTGCTTATGTGAAAGCGCTTGATGTGGCGAGAAATGTAAAAAAAGGACTTGTACTCGGCGCGGACACTATTGTAGTAAGTGACGGCGAGATATTTGGAAAACCGGCTGATGAGACCGATGCCAGAAGGATGCTCGAAAGCCTGAGCGGCAAAGAACACCTTGTGATTACGGGAGTTGCACTAATAGACGCCGGAAACGGAGTAGTGAGAAAAGGCTTCGAAACAACGAGAGTCCGGTTTTCAAAGCTAACTTCACAAGAGATACAGGCATACATCAATACGGGCGAACCATATGGCAAGGCTGGTGCGTATGCTGTCCAGGGCAGAGGTGCATTACTGGTTGAAAGTTTGAACGGATGTTATTCCAATGTTGTCGGACTGCCGCTTAAAAAGGTGGCCGGGATGCTGAAAGAGTTGGGAATAAGTGTAATGTAGTAAAAAACGGTCAATAATTAAACTACAGATAATGAAAAAAGAGTCGGGACAATAAAAAAGTTTATAAATAAATGGGAAAATATGTATTTTAATGGTAAAATGAAAGGAGTGATGTGTAACAAAATATTAAGATAACGGGGGTTGACCAAAATGGAATACAGACTTAGAATGAAGGATATACCTGCCAATGAAAGACCATACGAAAAGCTGGAGAAATACGGCTCAGAGACCTTGTCAAATGCTGAATTGCTTGCGATCGTGATAAGGACAGGCAGTATGGAGGAAACTTCTGTAGCGCTTGCTCAAAGGCTTCTTGCACTTGGTGAAAATAACGGCGGTATTGCTTTTCTGCATGATCTGTCTGTGGAAGAACTTAGGAAGACTAAGGGGATCGGAAGGGTCAAAGCCTTACAGATTAAAGCAGTGATGGAGTTGTCGAAGAGGGTCTCAGCTTCATTTATAAATAATAACAGGGTTACAATAAAGTCGCCGGTTGAGGTAAGTTCGCTTGTAATGGAGGAAATGAGGCACCTGAAAAAGGAAATATTCAAAATCATTCTGCTGAATACGAAGAACCATATCATCAAGCATTTGAATGTTTCAATAGGAAGCCTCAATTCTTCAATAGTCCATCCGCGTGAAGTCTTCAGCGAAGCAGTAAAAGTAGGCTGTTCGGGAATGCTGCTGGTGCACAATCATCCGAGCGGCGACCCGGAACCAAGCAGAGAGGATATTGAGACTACACAAAGGCTGGTCAATGCAGGTAATATTTTAGGAATAAAGGTCCTGGACCATGTGGTCATAGGAGATGGAAAATACATAAGCTTCAAGGAACAGGGATTGATGTGATCCTGCCGGTAAGCAACCTCTGTTCTCTTGCTGAAAGTTTGGGAGGAAATAACATATGGGCTTTTTTGCGAAAGATATAGGGATTGATCTGGGAACAGCAAACACACTGGTACATGTAAAGGGAAAAGGGATTGTAGTCAGGGAGCCGTCAGTTGTTGCGATCAACAAGAATACACGTGCGATTTTGGCGGTAGGCGATGATGCAAAGCTCATGATCGGAAGGACACCGGGAGATATCGTTGCCATAAGGCCAATGAAGGATGGCGTTATAGCGGATTTTGACATTACACAGAGTATGCTGAAGCATTTTATTAAAAGGGCAATGGGCAGTGGGTTCATGTCAAAGCCGCGCGTTGTCATATGCGTTCCTTCAGGTGTCACAGAGGTTGAAAAGAGAGCAGTTGAAGAGGCTACGCTTCAGGCAGGTGCAAAAGAAGCATACCTGATTGAAGAGCCCATGGCTGCTGCGATCGGCGCAAACCTTCCGGTGGAGGAACCTACCGGAAGTATGATCGTCGATATCGGAGGAGGCACAAGCGAGGTTGCAGTGATTTCCCTGGGCGGCATAGTTACCAGCAAGTCTTTGAGAATTGCCGGGGATGAGTTTGACGAAGCGATTGTACATTATGTCAAGAAGGAATATAGCCTGATGATTGGTGAGCGGACGGCGGAATTGATCAAGATGACGATTGGTAACGCCTATCCAAAGCCAAAGGAAGAATATATGGATATAAGGGGAAGAGATCTGATCACGGGACTGCCCAAGAACGTTTCCATATCTTCGAGTGAGATCAATGAGGCACTTAGGGAACCGATCAATTCCATTGTAGACGCCATAAAATATACCCTTGAGAAAACGCCTCCGGAACTGGCCTCGGATATCATGGACAAGGGGATCATGCTGGCTGGCGGAGGTGCTCTTCTACACGGTTTGGACCAACTGATCAAGGAAGAGACAGGGATGCCGGTCATGGTTGCAGAAAAGCCGTTGGATTGTGTCGCTATTGGTGCGGGCAAGGTGCTCGATGAAATAGAAACCTTGAGGAGAGTTCTGATTTCGCCTAGAAAATTGAGATAGAGAGGGGACAACTCCTTTGCTGCGTCTTTTTAGAAGCAAATGGTTTATTGTGTCTTTAATTACCATAGTTTTACTAGTGGTTATGGGGGTTTCCGCAAATAAGTACAGTAAACTGAACTGGTTGAACAATATTATTAGTGTACCGCTGACACCTGTCCAGAGTTTTTTCTCCTCAATTGGCCGGACAGTGGAGAATAGTTTGTCGTTCTTCAAGGATGTAGACGCTGTCAAGAAAGAAAATGAAAGACTAAAAGCTGAGGTTTCCGATTTAAATGTGAAGAACAGGGAACTGGAAGCACTTGAGACTAAAAACGAAGAACTCAGGCAGGCTTTGAACCTAAAACAACAATTCGGAGATTATACGACACTTGGGGCAAATATCATCGCTATTGACCCAGACAACTGGTTCAACGTATTTACGATTGACATCGGAAGCAGGGAAGGCGTGCAAATTGACAGTCCTGTCCTGACCAGCGGCAAGGGGCTCGTGGGCAGGGTGCTGTCGACGGACTTGACCTCATCAGAGGTAGTGACCATTATTGATGAGGAAAGCGCCGTGTCCGGCTGGATTTCGAAGGCCGGCGGCGGTCATGCCATTGTCAGGGGAGATATGGCACTCAAGGAGAAGGGGCTTTGCAAAATGGACTATATCCCTCTTGAGGTTGATGTCGAGGTCGGAGATGTTATAGAAACATCAGGCATTGGCGGAATTTATCCCAAAGGAATCGTTATTGGTAATGTAATTGAAGTCAGAAAGACCAACAGCGATATGGACAGATATGCAATTATACAGCCAACCGCAGATTTTAAAAGGCTGGAAGAGGTATATGTGCTGAAAAGCAACGAAAAACAGGAAACAGGTAGTGCTGAAAAATGAAACTGAAGCTCCTTTTTTATTTCTTCTATATAATTCTTTTTCTGGTGCTGCAAACAACACTTCTGGATTATGCTGCCATTTACGGAATTAAACCGAATCTGATCGTTGTATTCATCATTGTTACTGCACTGGTCAGAGGTAATGTCGAGGGAGGTGCCGTTGGTTTCTTTTCCGGACTTGCCATGGATATGCTTTTCGGAACCGTGCTTGGATTTTATGCCTTACTTGGGCTTTATCTCGGCATTGCCGCGGGTTCTGTCAATAGGAGATTGTTTAGGGAGAATCTGTTGGTTGTACTGTTTTTCACCTTTATGTATTCTGTTATATATGAATTAGTAGTTTATATATTGAACACCATTATGAGTGGTAACATTGAACTGCTGTATCCGCTGACGGGAATAATATTGCCGGAAGCGTCCTACAACTGTGTTGCCGCTGTTTTGGTTTATGCACTGCTTATAAGGGTAGACAGGCGGTTTACTGAAACCGGAAAGATATCGAGAAAGTATTAAATTATTTCTGTAACCTGTAAAATATTTACAGGCAAAATGTGAGCGCATTTTATGGAGCATAAAGGCGGGGGGATTTTCGTGAAGGAGAAACTGAACAACAGATATTTAATGCTCAGTATTGGCTTTATTGTCTTTGGTCTTGTCATTGTATTCCGCCTGTTTAATCTGCAGATTGTCAATGGAGAAAAATATAATGCGGACTCTCAGAAGAGAGTGCTCAAGGAAAGCGTAATAGAAGCCCCCAGGGGTAAGATTCTCGATCGGTATGGAGTGCCTATTGCTGTGAATAAGCAAGGCTTTGCCATACAGATCGTAAAAACCGGCATAGATACGAATGAACTCAATTCGATGCTGCTCAAGCTGACTGAAGTATTAGAAAGGAATAAGGTAAGCTACAAGAATAGCCTTTCCAAATACCTGACCTTCAATCCGATTACGTTTGCGGACAACTCTGAAAAGACGATCAAAAACTGGCAGATCAATTCAAATAGGCTTGATATGGAGGAGAAAGACGTCAAGGATAATCCGACTGAGCTTTTCAAATATCTAAGAGAAAAATTTAAAATTGATGCCGCATATACAGATGAGCAGGCATATAAAATCATAGAGATCCGTTATGAGATACTGATTGACAACTGGAATTTCTCTACCGGCGGAACAGTTTCGCTGGCAGACGATGTCGGAATGAATACGATTTCCGAAATTGAAGAGAGGCATCATGAGTTTCCCGGTATCATTACTTCCCTCGAACCGATCAGGGAATATATCAATGCAACGGATGAAGCGCAGGTTCTGGGCTATATCAGAGCGATCTCACAGGAACAGTATGACAATTTGAAGGATGAGGGCTATGAAAATGATGATCTTGTCGGATGGGCCGGTGTGGAGAAGGTTGCCGAAAGATATCTGCGAGGCAGAAACGGGAAAAAGAGCATCGAGGTTGATACCAGTGGCCGGCTGACTCAGCAGCAGGAGACGGTTCCGGCGATACCGGGCAGCGATGTCCAGCTTACGATAGACACCAATCTTCAAAAGGTGGCGATGGAATCGCTTGCAAGAAATATTGATCTGATCAGGAAGAGAGCAGACCCCCCTATAAATGAAGATAACAATTACGGGGATGCCTTTGCCGGTTCTGCAGTAGTGCTGGATGTCAATTCAGGAGCGGTACTGACGATGGCGAGTTATCCGAGCTTTGATCCTCAGATATATCTTGAAGGATCGGAGAATAAAGCCGCACAGCAGGCAATAGAAGCTTACACGAAGGATAAGGTAAATAAGCAGCTCCTGAATAGAACCATTCAGGAGACTTATGCACCGGGTTCCACCTTCAAGCCGCTTACCGCAATCGCAGCTCTTGAAAAAGGAAGTATTACTCCAACCAGCAGCAATAGAATCGATACAGGTCGCATGCTTTTTGGAAAGGATACATACCTTTACTGTCTTGAAAAGCCCGACTACGGGCATGGACAGCTGAATTTGAAAAGGGCGCTGGAAACGTCCTGCAATATTTATTTCTACCAGATTGGTATTGAGACTGGCATTGATACCCTTGACAAATGGGCAGGATATTTTGGACTGGGGAAGAAGACAGGTATTGACTTGCCGAGTGAAGTAGCCGGATATATGTCATCGGTAGAAGTAAAAAAGGAATTGCATAATGAAGATAACTGGTATCCTATCAATACTGCTAACGTATCAATCGGGCAGTTTGACAATGCTTTTACACCTTTGCAGATAGCCAGTTACATCAGTACGATTGCCAATGGCGGTAAAAAATATAAGCCATATATCATAAAAAAAGTTATAAAGTATGACGGTTCCATTGTTAATGAAACAAAACCTACTTATGAGAAAGTGCCGGTAAAAGACTCGACGATCAAAGCGGTCAAGGAAGGTATGGTGGCTGTTACATCATCCAGAGACGGTACTGCAAAGCAATACTTCCAGGGCTTGCCGTTCGAGGTGGCAGGCAAGACCGGCACTGCCCAGACGACGAGTAATGCTACACGTTCACCTAACGCATTGTTTGTGTGTTATGCACCGGCAGACAATCCTCAGATCGCCATAACTATAGTTGTCGAAAGAGGGGCATGGGGTTCGAGCGTAGCGCCAATTGCAAGGGATATCATTGATGAATATTTTGGCCTGAAAAAGGCGAATTCCGCGGATGCCGTATTGAAATCAGAGGAACCGCTGTTCAACCAGTAATAATTTTTTCTTGTCTATTTGAGGAAATAATGTGATAATTGATAAGGTAATATAAATGGAAAAAGTTTATTGTAATAAAGTTTTCCCATTTTTATATTGTCTGGCAATCGGGGGGTCTGAATCATGGAAGAAAATGTAATTAGCTTTAAAGCAACTGTAAATGGATTGATACTGATTATGCGTGAAGAAGATGACTTCGAAACGGTTCTGGAACATGTCGAAAAGAAGCTTGAGTCTTCCGGTCGGTTTTTCAAGGGAGCCAGTCTGGCTGTCAAATATCGTGGGAGAAAGCTGAGTACTGCCCAGGCACAGCAAATTGCCGAACTTTTAACCCAAAAAACCAACGCAGAGATTAAGAGTTTTGAAGAGGATTTTTCATTGCCTGAAAAGGAACCGGAGGAAGTGGAAAAGGGCTGGGAAAAACCAAAAATGCGATTGATGTTTTTTAAAGGCCTTGAGGAAGGGTTGACCAGGTTCTACAGGGGAACGGTCAGATCCGGCCAACTGGTCAGCTATGAGGGCAACCTCGTCATTATAGGAGATGTCAACCCTGGCGGAGAAGTGATAGCTACCGGCAATGTCATTGTGATGGGATCCTTGCGCGGCATGGTTCATGCCGGTGCAGACGGTAACAAGGAAGCAGTTGTTGCAGCCTTGAACCTTCAACCTACACAGCTTCGTATTGCAGACGTAATAACGCGTTCCCCCGATACCAAGGAGGCCAGACAGGCTTTAATACCAGAATTGGCTACTGTCAAGGGCGATCTTGTCTACATTGAAAGATTTCTTCCGCAGTACAAAGGGTAGTACTAGATATTTGAAAAGATATAACGAGGCCAAGATGTCCCCCAACTCTATAGGTGGCGGGTACAGTTTTGGTTTGCAGGCGGCGAGCATATCTCCCGCCTCGTTGAAACACTGCTGAGGTAAGAAAATTTTTCTACAAACGAAAAATTTTCTTTGAACCGAATTGTTATAATATTTTACATACAGGCCTGCAAGCCATTGCTTTTGCAAAATAAAACAGCAACAGCATGGTAGGGCCGCACAGGAGGTATTCGGATGGGTGAAGTCATAGTTGTTACATCGGGAAAAGGCGGTGTAGGCAAAACCACCACCACAGCCAATATTGGCACCGGTCTTGCATTAGCCGGTAAAAAGGTCGTTCTGATTGATACCGATATCGGACTGCGGAATCTCGATGTTGTTATGGGGCTGGAAAACAGGATCGTATATGATCTTGTGGATGTCGTTGAAGGCTTCTGCAGAGTCAAACAGGCGCTTATCAAGGACAAACGCTATGAGGGGCTTTACCTGTTGCCGGCAGCACAGACAAGAGATAAGACAGCGGTGAATCCCCAGCAGATGATGAAGCTTTGTCAGGAACTCAAAGAGGAATACGATTACATCATAGTCGATTGCCCGGCGGGCATTGAGCAGGGCTTTAAAAATGCAATAGCGGGGGCGGACAGAGCTATTGTCGTGACAACACCTGAGGTCTCCGCAGTAAGGGACGCAGACAGAATCATCGGTCTTCTTGAGGCAAATGAACTTAGAAATCCGAAACTCCTGGTAAACAGGCTTCGTGTTGATATGGTGAAACGCGGCGACATGATGACGATTGACGATATTATTGATATACTGGCAATCGGACTCATAGGTGTCGTACCGGATGATGAAAAGATCATAGTCTCTACCAACCGTGGTGAACCTGCAATCAATGATGATAAATCATTAGCTGGACAAGCATACCGCAATATAGTAAAAAGAATTATGGGTGAAGAGGTTCCTTTTACGAATTTTGATGAAGACAGCGGATTTATTTTCAAACTAAAAAAACTATTCGGCCTGCAGGCGAACTGAGGGGGAGGGGTATAGATGCTGCTAGATTTAAGTAAAATATTTGGTAAACCTAAGAACTCCAAGGACGTTGCCAAAGATAGGCTGAAGATGGTACTGGTTTATGACCGTGCGAATGTTTCGCCGCAGTTTTTAGAAATGCTGAAAAGTGAGATAATAAAGGTGATCAGTAATTACGTGGATGTTGATGAAAGTGCATTGGACATACAACTTACCAAAACCAGAAGCGATGATGGAGAACGAATGGTACCTGCACTTTATGCCAATATCCCGATCAGAAGTATAAAAAACAGCGGGAAATAAGGGTTTATTGGAAATATGAACATTGCATTAATAGCACATGATAAGAAAAAAGAACTGATCGTAGACCTGTGCATTGCCTATAAGGCAATACTGCAGCAGCATAATCTTTATGCAACAGGTACTACTGGTTCATTTATATCGGAGGGTGCGGGGCTGCCGGTATACTGCTTTTCTCCGGGTCCGCTCGGAGGCGCTCAGCAGGTTGCCGCAAGGGTTTCACTTAATGAAATGGATCTGGTGATATTCCTCCGTGATCCTGTGACTGCACGTGAGTATGAACCGGATATCAACTCGCTGCTGAGGCTGTGTGACATGAATAATATCCCGTTTGCGACAAATATCGCTACAGCCGAAATGTTGATTAAGAGCCTGGAGAGAGGCGATCTTTCCTGGCGGGAATTAATTTGATGATCAAAAAAATTTATTTTGAACCGATGGCTATAATTATATTCCGGAACCGGATATTATTCGGGCACATTAATACTGCAGAACTATTCGATTAAGCTCGAAGATAAATCCGGCCCTGATCCTGGGACATTTTCATTTGATATCAGCAGAGACTCTGAGAAAGCTAAAAAGGATTCCAAAGAAAGGCGGAGTTTATCTCCGCCTGTTTTTGTGCGACATTTTCCGAAGAATCGCCTAAGAGGATTGTCTTTGTATACATAAAAGCCCCATCTCTCAAATATAATGAAAAAGGGACTAGATTTCTTATTGAACCAGTGACACAGGAGATGAGGCGATATGGAAAATGCAATGGTGAGGCCCAGATATACCAGAAGGCCGGTACAGAACAGACACCGCAGAAAGGTACCGGGTGCGGGAGGCGGTCTTAAGCGGATCATTGCACGTCAATTTTTAATTTGCGTACTACTGCTGATAATAGTTTGTATAGTAAAAAGCATCAATTTCTCGGCTGCAAATTCGATAACAGATAAAGTAAAATATGTTATAAGTTATAATGTAGAATTAAAAAGTGTGTTTGCGTATATGGGAAAGCTGGCTGCAGAGATCAAGGACAGCATTTCACCGGCAATCTCCGGTAAATCTGCAGTTTCTGACATCCAAACGTCAAATTCAGCTCAAACGTCAAATTCAGCTCAAACTTCAGGTATGACTCACACTTCGATTACAGCTCAAACGTCAAGTGCTGCTCAAACTTCGATTACAGGGCAAGCTACAGGTATGGATCAAGCAGCTTTACCGGCATTGGATGGGGATACCGCGACTTTATCCAGTGCAGAGTCCGAACAGGAAAGTGGGGAAGTTCAAAAACAGGAAGATAAGATGATGGAAGCCTCTTCCTCTATTGAAAACGCAGCAGATCAATACAATACGGCTGGTGATATAACAACTATGGCAGAGACTTCTGTTCTTTCCGCCAGCAGTGAGACCGGACTGCAAAATCCATCTGGAATGATTCTTCCCGTAGATGGAACACTGATTTCGAAGTTCGGAGAGAAATCCAATGATGCAGCAGGCAGTGAAAAAATACACAAAGGAATAGATATTGCTGTAAGTAAGGGCGTTCCCATTAAAGCCGTACTTGACGGTAGAGTTGCGGAAACAGGTTCATCACCGGTATACGGCGGCTATATCAGAATCCTGCATACAAACGGACTGCAGACGATTTACGCCAACTGTTCCAGTATTATTGCAAAGAAGGGCGATATCGTGAAAAAAGGAGATGCTATAGCCGTTATCGGAGAAACAGGTACTGCATCTGTAGGTATCCACCTGCATTTTGAAGTCTGGATGGATAACCTGGCTGTCGATCCGCTCGAATATATCAGTATACCTGCCAGTTGAAAATCAGAATAGGAGAAACACAAATCCAAATCAGTATTTTTATTATATTTGTTCCTGTAGTACTATGGTTTGCCGGCTGTTTGAAAGAGTATGCCGCAGCTTTTTTTTCAATAGCGTTACATGAACTGGCTCATTTTTATGCAGCACGTATGTATGGCTGCAAACCCGGCATTATCAGGATCATGCCGGTTGGGTTATCTATTTCACTCAATGCCGGGAATTGTTCGAGGGCAGCATCGGTTAAAATATATTCAGCCGGACCTGCCGCAAACCTGTTGATCTTATCGGCAGTGGCTTTATTGTC
>WSSedL1CaDRAFT_10000240_pt1 | contig 38330 bp, 31 predicted proteins | sample WetSurSL1Cattail_FD_9464 | JGI IMG/M metagenome (IMG submission 9464)
GCTCCTGCAATATTCTGAGCAGCTTGGCTTGCATGGGCAACGACAGTTCGCCCACCTCGTCCATAAAGATAGTACCCCCGTCGGCATCCTCAAAACGCCCTTTCCGCATTTTGTCGGCACCGGTAAACGAGCCTTTTTCGTGCCCGAAGAGTTCGCTCTCCACCACGCTCTCAGGCAAGGCAGCGCAGTTGAACTTTATAAATGGAGCCGCAGCTTGCGGACTGTTGTAATGAATAGCACTTGCTACCAGCTCCTTGCCCACTCCGCTTTCGCCCAACAGCAGCACGGTAGATTTGGTTTGTGCTATTTTACCGATCAGCGCATACACCTCCAGCATAGGTTTCGAATTGCCTATAATATTCGACGGATGGAATTTCTCTTTCAGCGCATCTTTCAACCGTTCGTTTTCCTGTTTCAGAAAAATACTTTCTTCGTTATCAATCAGGTAAATCTCCACAGCCTGAGCTATCAGCGTAGCTATGATGTCCAGAATTTCTACATCGTAGCGCAACTGATAAGGGTTTTCGCATATCCGCTCCACACTGATAGCTCCCAACACCTTTTTGCCAAGTTTTATGGGAATGCATACAAACGAAAGCTCTGCGTCCGACGGTGTGGTAAGGCTTTTGGTGCGGTTCAAAAAGTCAGGCTCGTCGGCAATACGCGGCACCACCACTGCCTTACCGGTTTGCACCACACGTCCGGTAATTCCCTCTCCCAGCGAGTACACACCCCGGGTTTCTTCCCTGTCGGTAAGTCCGATACTGTCGTGTATAAATATTTTACCGGTTTTGCTGTTAAACAAATTTACCATGCCCCGTATCACACCCATGTCCTCTTTCATTATTTTTAGCAAAAGCGACAAGGTATCAGGCAGGTTTTCGCTTTCAATAACAATTTTGCTCATTTGCGACAAAGGCGAAAGCATTTCTCCCCGGCACTTAATCACCGTATCAGGCTTCCTGCCCTGACAAAAATGAACGACTGTTTGTTCGGCTATTCTGGTTTTTTGGCTATTCATTGTTATTTCCTCTCTTTTATTTTTAGTACTTCATTCAGCTGTTCGAACCTGAGTATCTATGCCGGTTCGCAGTGATATTCGTATAAAGATATTAGATAAGGGTTAACAGTATTTTCGTTTACAGGTGGCGTCTGATGTCCTCTTTCAGGGCGTGCATGTCGCAGTTTCGGATAAAGTTCCATCCAATCCAGTTCAGCTTTGTGCCCGGTAAAGCATTGTTCACTTTTGCATTGGCGGCTACGAGTCCATGCTGCTCCAACAACTCGCCCATTTCCCTGCCAATCAAAAAGCGGATCACTTCTTTGTATTTATCAAAAGCCCCTCTTTTTACCAGCATCTGAACAGGGAGTAAAATGGCACCATCGTTGGGCCATATAATTTCATAATCCAGATTATTCTCAATCTTTTTGGCGTACGAGTAAGGCATTACATAGATGGAAGCATCTATTTTATTGCCCGCATTTATGGCAAGCAACATTTCTTCGGGGTGAATCCGCGTAAGCGTATTTTTGCCCAGTTGCTTCAGGGCTTCATATCCATATTCTTTTACAAAATGAGCAAAAACCGTGTTGCAATGAAAATCCCGATCGCCCGAAAACACAATGCTGCTTCTCAATGCCGGATTCAGCAATTCGTACCATTCGCGCGGAGGCTGGGTAGTCTCATACTTTGCTTTATGTGCAACCATGACCAGCGCTTCGGCACCCAGATACCCAAACACCCTGGCAGGATGACTGATCTTTGTGTCAGCATACATAGAATTGAGAGCATAATTGAAAGTTTCAAAATTCCGGTCGTTCAGCAACCTGCTGCTACGATGGTAAAGGCTGTTCAGGTCGGTAGTTATCAAAATATCCGGAAACTGACTCACCGAGGCCAATGTTTCTATTTTGTTGTAAAAAATGTTTTCCAGATGCGTACTTCCATTGAAAATGACCGAACCATGCCCCTCATCGGCATATTGTGGAAATTTCTCGGCAAACAAAGCTCTGAATGCCGACTGCAGCTCCAGCGGTAATATGGAAACAATAAAGGTACTGGCTTTGTGTTTCTTCAAATGTGGTGTGTCGTACCTCAGCACCCCCACATTCATCTCTTTATCCGACAGAACGGGAAATGCCACACTACCCTCCAGCAGGTTTTTAGTAATATCCGTTTCCCTGTTGCCCGGCTTCTGACACAAGCTGCCAAACGAAACTGTCTCCATCAGATTTTCGTCCACCTGAGGCATTTCATCCTTTTTTATCTTCTTCATAACATATAAGTAAATGATAATTATTATTGATATGTTTTTTACCCCAATAGTTCACACTAGTTTTAAATAGGAGATATAAGACTCAGAACACATATAGTATTATCCCGAGTACCGGGATAATTTCAGACTAAGCAGAAGTATCGTCAGATACTTTTACTATATGACCTAAGTCTTTTCTCCCCCATTATTTCTATGTGCACTATGCGATAGAAACATATCATTAAATATTGGAAGCTACTTACCTTTTCAAAAAAATAGCATTCAACCTGTTTATTTATCGTTATACAAACCCAGGAATATCGATAAAATAAAAAAAATGCAATTTGCTACCATAGAACTAATTGCTCGCACAAAATTGTTCAATTTGCATGCCATCCGGAAATAAATTATAAAGAACTAAAAATGTGACAGATAAAAAAATGACGGATTATTTATTCATACATTTAGGAAGTTCAACCAAAAATACCCTGACAAAAATGTATGAAATCCGGACTGAAATCGAATGCTATTTATCCTTTGCTCTATAAATAACAAAAATACAAATACAACAAAACCCCGATCTGTTCAGTTGAACAAATCGGGATTTGGTACCGGATTCTTTAAATCTGATGAAACATCAATTTATTTATCTAAATCACTCAACCGGGTAAGCATTTGTAAGATGGATTGTGTAATTTTGTGCTATCAAAAAATACAGAGTAAAATAACACTAAGTCACAAAGAACAGCGAGTTTATAATTTCGGATATTCTCTATCTAAGTGTTTTGCATTTTCACTAAACTTTTTGTGACTCTTTGTGCACTTAGTATCTTAGTGTTTAGTTTTATTTATTTAATGACATTCTATCTGATATAAATTCCAATGACGATTGACAAAACAAATGCCGCCAGGCTTCTTGATAAAGCAAAAATCAAATATCAATTAATTGCTTACGAAGTAGATGAAAATGATTTGAGTGCCGTGCATGTTGCTTCACAACTAAACGAAGCTGTGGAACAGGTTTTTAAAACACTGGTGCTGAAAGGCGATAAAACGGGCTATTTTGTTTGCATCATTCCCGGAGCCGAAGAACTGGATTTGAAAAAAGCCGCTAAACTATCCGGAAACAAAAGTTGTGAGATGATTCCGATGAAAGAATTGCTGGCAATCACCGGATATATTCGGGGTGCCTGTTCGCCCATTGGGATGAAAAAGCATTTCCCCACTTTTATTCATGAAAGCTGCCTGACCTTCGATAAGATATACGTCAGTGCCGGAAAAAGAGGACTACAACTTCATCTGTCGCCACAAGACCTGATAGCCGAAGTTAGAGCCACCAGCGGTTTTCTGATAACTGAGTAAAAAAATAATAGCCCACAAGGCAAAATAGATGATGAAGAAACTTTTAAAAAGTATTGGTTTGGTGCTACTCACAGCACTCGTTATGGTAGCCTGCTCGTCGCAGGAAAAAGACAGTCCGCTTAATTTATTCCCCGTTCGCCGTGGAAATGTGTTCAGTTATATTGATCCGTCAGGCAAAATCATTATCAACCCGCAGTTCAAAGAAGCCACCGTATTTAAAAACGGACTGGCACTGGTTCAGACCTTCGGAAAAAAGCCGGGATGGGGTTTTATTACACCGAAGGGCGATTTTGCCATAAAAGCGACCTATAAAGAGGCAACCGTATTCAGCGAAAATCTGGCTTGGGTAGTTGCCGAAAACGGAGCTCCCGAAGCCATCAACGCACAGGGCGAAATTAAATTCAAACTACCTGTAGCCAAATCGGTACGGGTATTTAAAAACGGCATGGCTGCCTTTTGTGTTAAGGCCGACAGCACCCATGTAAAATGGGGATTTGTGGATAAAACGGGAGCAATCAAAATACAAACTCAGTTTGCGGCCGTGTCTGACTTTAGCGAAGATAAATGTGCTGTGCAAACCGCCACCGGCGAATGGAGCTATATCAATACGGAAGGAAAATTTATTACCACCTCCAGATATAAAACGGCCAAAGACTTTATAGATGGAAAAGCCATAGTGGCATCCGGAAATCGTTGGGGCGTAATAGACGAAAAAGGAAACTATGTTATCAAGCCACAATTTTCGGACATGAAAGCTGACAAAAACGGGTTTATCATCAAAGCAAACAACCAATGGGGATGGTGCGACGAAAAAGGTAAAACCGACATAAAACCTCAGTTTGCCGATGCTTATCCTTTCAATGGGCATAAACTGGCTCCCGTAAAGGTGGGGAATAAATTCGGTTATATCAACAAAAAAGGAAAGATGATTATCGCTGCTCAGTTTGATTTGGCTATGCCTTTTAATGGGAAACTGGCCTGGGTGGAACAAGGACATAAAGGAGGTTTTATTGATAAGGATGCAAAGTATCAGATCAGTCCATTGTACGACAGCATAGCGGTAGATTTGAAAAACTATCTGCAAACCGGAACATCGACTTTCGAAACAGTAAATTCCGATTATTTCGATCTGGATGCCATAGTGAAGCGGATAAAAAATGATATTACCGAAAACACCGTGGCTGGAATGAATTTCAGCACCCCGATGTCCTACATCCTCCGAAAATATAAAAAGTTGGAAACCGACTTTATCCGTACCGCTTCGGAACATGCCATTATTAAAGCTGAAAGGATTTCAAATGATGCCACACTTGATTTTTTCATTCTGGGAACTCCGTGGAACGAGAAATACAGCGGCAACCTAACGTTTAACTATACCCTCAAACCACATTACCAGCACAGCGGTTTCTCTTACCGGATAAAACTTACAGGCAAAGCAATCGGCAAAGAAGACCTGATATTAAAAAAACTGGAAACAGATCTGAAAGGTTACAGTAAAGACACAAAACATTCTAATGAAAATGTAACCATTCTGCAAAGTAAAAAGCAACTGATAATTGGGTTGAAAGAAAGTGGGATTGTAATTGCCGCCATTTATCCGGTAAACGCAGAGAACCTGCAAATGATTGACTTGAACTATGGAGACGGTCTTGAATCGGATTCTACAGTTATTGAGAGTAGTAGTCCCCACCAATAGCAGTAAACCATGATCACACAAACTGAATTTTCAATTCGTGCCCGCAACCGTGGTTTTCATCTTATCACCGATGAGATAGAACGAAACCTACCCAACTTGCCGGAAACAGGACTCTTGCATTTGTTTCTGAAACATACTTCGGCTGCTCTCACCATCAACGAAAATGCCGACCCGGATGTACAAACGGATATGGGACGTATTTTCGACCGTCTGGTACGTGAGCGCGAGCCTTACTACGAACATACACTGGAAGGCGATGATGATATGCCCGCTCACGCCAAATCAACCCTGGCAGGTGTAAGCCTCAGTATCCCCATCACTCAAGGAAGACTGAATATGGGGATCTGGCAGGGCATTTACCTGTGTGAGTTCAGAAATAAAGGTGGAAACCGGAAACTTATTGCCACAATAATCAGCTAAAAAAGATGAAGATCGAAAAGTATTCGGTAAGTTCATCTCTTTTTTTGTTATTTTTGTGGCGGATTCTATACATCATCATAAAAAAGATCCAAATAATTTAATTCATTACCCTTCCAATCAAACAGACAAACGAATTAGTGCCCATGAAAAAACACCACACAGTAAATAAAATATTAGTCATTCGTTTTCGTCGAATCGGAGATGCTGTATTGTCTTCGGCCATTTGTTCTTCTTTAAAGAAAAGTTTTCCATCGGCTGAAATTCATTATGTATTAAATGAAAATATTGTTCCGTTATTTGAGAACCATCCGGATATTGATAAAATAATCAGTTTTTCAAACACCGAGAATTACGACATAATTAAATATTTACAGAAGGTGTGGCAACTTACCCGGGCCAATAAATACGATATCATTGTAGATTGTCGTTCCACGGTGAAAACTCTGTTTTTTTCTTTGTTCTCAATGTCTACTCCTTACCGCTTAGGGATACGCAAACCTTACAATATGCTATCGACTCATACAATCAGAACAGAAGATTATGAGAGTAATGTCGACAGAATGCTGGCTATCTTACAGCCTGTGGAAAAAGAACTTAATTTGCAGCTCTCCAAGAATTTTAGGTTGAGAATTACAGACGAGGAACAGCAGCATTTCAGAAACTACATGACAGAAAAAGGAGTTGATTTTTCAAAACCCGTTGTAGTATGTACTGTGGCCGCCCGGATTGCCCATAAAATATGGAATACGGATTATATGGCCGAAGTGCTTCATCGCATGATCGAAAAGTATGATGCACAACTCATATTCAATTATGTGGGAGATGAATTAATAGTGGCGCAATCGGTCAAAGAGAAGATGGGTAATCCGCCACAGGTATTTCTTGATGTAGAAGCAAAATCGCTAAGAGAGTTAGGTGCTTTACTAAAAAACGCCGATTTCTTCTTTGGCAATGAAGGTGGACCGCGTCATATCTCTCAAGCCTTAGATATTCCATCCTATGCTATTTATCCTCCGGGAATAGCAAAAAAAGAATGGTTACCCAACGCCTCCGAAAGGTTTCAGGGTATCGAACCCGCTGACATTCCAAAAGATTACGAACCGGGAACGCTCAGCTATATCGATAGCTTTAATACAATTATTCCGGATGTGGTCTGTATAGGACTTTTTGAAATGCTGAACAGGTATTTAAAACCAAAAACGGATGCAAAAGAGCTTGTTAGTTCTTTCAACAAACAAGAAACTATTCAATGAAAATAGTCCATTCTTTTATTTTCTCCCTGCTCGTTGTTATGCAGGTCAATGCCCAACAAATGACTCGGGACGTTGCAATTCGGCTATCCCGTTTGCCTCTGGGTTGTATCAGTCAGGAATGGCCCAATAAAACCTCCCACCTGTCTGCCACAGCTACCGATCATGTATTGCTACCTTCCGAATTACATCCGGCCTTCTTCGGATGTTTGGACTGGCACAGTAGTGTGCATGGTCATTGGTTATTGGTAAAAATATTGAAAACTTATCCCGACATTGCAAACAAAGACAGCATTATTGCCTGCCTGAACAATTCATTTCAGGATGAGAAGATCGTCAAAGAATCGGACTACTTCAAACTTTACACAGCTTCGAACACCTACGAGCGAACTTATGGCTGGGCATGGCTTTTAAAGCTGGACGAAGAACTGTTATCGTGGGATAATCCCAAAGCCCGACAATGGCATAAGAGTCTACAACCTCTGACTGCCACTATCGAAAAACTATGGAAAAACTATCTGCCCAAACAAACCTATCCAAACAGAACAGGTGTTCATCCCAATACAGCTTTCGGACTGGCTTTTGCACTTGATTGGGCGCGAGCAGTATCGAATCGTGATTTTGAAAAACTCATTATGCAAAAGTCCATGGAATTTTATTATGACAACAAGAAAGTTCCCGCTTATTTCGAACCGGATGGAAGTGATTTCTTCAGCCCTTCGCTCGAAGTGGCCGATCTGATGCGACGTGTACTCAACAAGCAGGAATTTTCAAAGTGGTTCAACAATTACTACGACAAACGCAGCATTGCCCAACTAATAACACAGCCTGTAGTAAGCGATAAAAATGATTACCAAACCGTACATCTCGTTGGATTATCGTTCAGTAGAGCCTGGTGCATGAAAGGTATTGCCAGTGCATTGCCTGCCAATGATCGCAAATCGAAGTTATTTAAATCTACTGCCTATACTTTCATCAAAAATGCCCTGCCCGAAATAACAAACGACAATTACGGCGGAAGTCACTGGCTGGCTAGTTTTGCATTTTATGCTATGCAGTAAAACTAATAGTTTGCTCACAAAACAATTTTACAAATAGGAGAATAATATTTTTGTATTATTATCTCACAAATACTCCAACCGAACATAAATAATATTCAACTAAAACTAAATAATATTGAATAAACAATCACATTATTCAATATTATCATTACTTTTGCATAATAAAATATCAATATTATGCTACCTACTTCTTGCCCTAGTTGTCAACATCAACTGAAAGTAAAATGTTTGAAATGTGAAAGCTGCCAAACAGAAGTTAGCGGTTTATACGACTTACCCACATTAGCCCTTCTTTCGTCCGAAGATCAGCAATTTATTCTACGCTTTGTTATAAACAGCGGTAGCCTCAAAGAAATGGCTTCTGAACTAAAACTCAGTTACCCTACCGTGAGAAATATGCTCAATGAAATAATCAATAAAATAAAAACGTATGAAAACTAAAGAAATTTTCAGTTTAATGATTAATCCTTTTACCCGCATTGCAGGTTGGCAGGCATTTGGACTTGGTTTAGTGATTGTTGTGCTCACGGGAATTATCGGTACATTCAGCAATGCTGCTTTTGATGGAGTAATTGATATGCACTTAACTCAAAAGCTCACGTTTGTACATTCGTTCGGGTTTCTTGCTATTGACATAGTAAGTCTGGTTTTGGTAATGACTATCACAGGATTTATCATTTCCAAAGGATTCAGAATAATAGATATTCTGGGCACTATGACGCTGGCAAAAGCTCCATATCTGATTTTGGCAATTGCAGGCTATTTCACAGTATCACCTGATATCAACGAAATAATGAAAAATCCGCTCATCGTCTTCCAGTCGGCATCATTTATCATCTTAACGCTGCTTTCCATTCCTGTAACTATATGGGGTATTACTTTATTGTACAACGCACTTAAAACATCGTGTGGCGTGAAAGGAAGTAAACTGACTATTGCATTTATTATAGCTTTGCTTGTTTCTGAAATAATATCCAAAACACTTATTTACAAACTAATGTGAATAAAAAAAAGCAGAATAATCAAACCATAATCTACTAAATATGAAATCAAAAAGATATACTCAATTTGGAACATTTACCGTAATAATAATGTCCGCATTATTAATTGTGTTTGCAACTTTACTTCTCGTTCGTGGATTCTCTCCCGGAGCGGAAACACACATGTTTGCAACTCTTGTTTTGATCTTTACGGTTTGCCTACTGACCTTCTATAAGCTGACAATTATTGTTGATGACACAACCATTTCATTTAAACTGGGAATCGGAGTTTTTAGTAAATCATACAAAATATCAGAAATAAAATCGTGTAAACCGGTAAAAAACTTGTGGATTTACGGAGTGGGTATTCGTAAACTGCCGAATGGCTGGTTATATAATGTATCCGGTTTAAAAGCCATTGAGCTGAGATTTAAAGACAGTACCAAGGTTATACGTATCGGAACAGACAAACCTTATGAAATAGCCGGAGTAATAAAGGACTTAATTGGTACAGAATTGGAATCGGAAGATGATAAACCTGAATATAAAATTCAATCTAAAACTAGAAATACCATTATACTGCTAGCTATAGTAGGTGCTATTGTTGGAGGTGACATTTATTATAGCTCTTTGCCAACTAAAATAGACATGAAAGAAACCCAGTTAGAAATTAGTGGCGGATATGGGTTTTCCATAAATTATAATGATATTTCCACCATTGATACAATTTGTCAAATGCCTAACATTGAAATGAGAACAAATGGTTTCGCATCAGGAAAGGTTTGTAAAGGGTATTTCAGGCTAACGAATATCGGTAGTGCCAGTTTGTTTATAGATTTTGGTGTTTCTCCATTTGTTCAGTTGGTATTGAAGAATGGTCGTGTTATTTTTTTTAATCTGAAAGACCGACGATCAACCATCGAAACATTTAAAAAGATCAAATCAAAAGCCGAATTAAAATAAGCTTAACTACCTGCTTGACTAAACATGAATGCATTCAAAGGATTGGTTCTACTTTAGAAAAAAAATACGATAGGTGAATAATACAGTAAAACAAAATTTACTCCATTTTTCACCTATCTTTGTATTCAACAAAAACCAACCTCAACCATGCTAGCTTCCAGAGCCGACGAAAATATCAGGAAACATATCAAAGAGCGAATAATCTTCAACAAAGGCAAGAACCTTTTTACAGCAGCCGGAAGTCATTCTCTGCAGTTTATTGAAGGCACAGCATCATTGATTGAGAAAATCCGCTCGTTGGATATTCAGTCCGAACAATTGCTGATCGATTATTTAGCCGATGAATCCTTACAAGAGTTTTGCCGGGTAAATCAGTTTTTTTCGTTCAATGCCGAATCGGTTACCGAATTAAAAAAACTCTATGCTGAGCTAAATCAGAAAATAAGGATGCTGAATGTTGATGCAGGACAATCCGAACTAGATGCTCTGAGTCAGGAGCATTATGCCAGACTTTGCGATTGGTTGGTACAAACCAATAAATTTGCAGAAACAATGTATGCCAACGACGAAGAATATGTTCAGCCTGTGGCTTGTTCAGAGTACCCACCACATCTGCAATTACAGATTCTTCATATTGACTTGAGCACTTTACACCAACCTGTACTCGACGTCGGTTGCGGGCGTGAAATGAATCTGGTAAATTATCTCCGCGATAATGGCATTGAAGCTTATGGCATTGATCGTTTTGATAACGAAAATCCTTATTACATCAAGTCCGACTGGCTGGAATATAATTTCGAACCCGACAAATGGGGAAGCATTATCAGCAATCTGGGTTTCTCCAACCATTTCATTCATCACAATCTGCGTGTTGACGGTAACTACCGTGTCTATGCTCAAAAGTATATGGAAATACTGGCTTCGTTGCAGGTTAGCGGGAGTTTTTACTATGCCCCCGATCTGCCTTTTATAGAAAAACATTTGGGTACTTTCAGCTACCGCCACTTGAATTACAACATGGACGGTTATGAGTTCAGGGCAAGCCACATCACGAAAATATAAGAGGCGCAAACATTAGATATTTACCTACATTAGTGCTCAATTGCTCTCTGAAAGCAGAACGAAGTTTCCTGAAAAATGATTACCTTTGTGCTCCCTATTGGTGATTGGTTAATTAGTTAACCGGCTATATTACAATAGTACATCGTAAATATAAAATCGTAAATTAGTATAATGGCAAAAGAATTGACTTCGCGTAGCGAAAACTACTCACAATGGTATAACGATTTGGTAATTAAAGCCGACCTGGCCGAAAGTTCAGCCGTTCGCGGTTGTATGGTGATTAAACCTTACGGTTATGCTATTTGGGAAAAAATACAGGCTGAACTGGATCGCATGTTTAAAGAAACCGGTCATGTAAACGCATACTTCCCGTTGTTTATACCCAAATCATTTTTAAGCAAAGAAGCCGAACATGTTGAAGGTTTTGCTAAAGAATGTGCCGTGGTAACCCATCATCGTTTGATGGCTGATCCAAATGGTAAGGGCTTGATTGTTGATCCGGAGGCTAAACTGGAAGAAGAACTGATTGTTCGTCCTACCTCGGAAACCATTATCTGGAATACCTATAAAGGCTGGATTCAGTCGTATCGAGACCTACCGTTGTTGATTAATCAATGGGCCAACGTGGTTCGTTGGGAAATGCGTACACGCTTATTCCTTCGCACAGCCGAATTTCTGTGGCAAGAGGGTCACACTGCACATGCTACCGAAGCTGAAGCTGTAACCGAAGCCCGTAAAATGCTCGAGGTATATGCAGACTTTGCCGAACGCTTTATGGCTGTTCCGGTACTCAAAGGAGTAAAATCGGCTAATGAACGTTTTGCCGGAGCTCTGGACACTTATTGTATCGAAGCTTTGATGCAAGACGGAAAAGCGTTACAAGCAGGAACCTCACACTTCTTGGGTCAGAACTTTGCGAAGGCATTTGATGTAACTTTTGTAGATAAAAGCAATAAACTGGATTATGTATGGGCTACTTCGTGGGGTGTTTCCACCCGACTAATGGGAGCTCTTATCATGACTCACTCCGATGATAACGGATTGGTACTTCCTCCTAATCTGGCTCCGTTCCAGGTAGTGATTGTACCAATCTACAAAAACGAAGAACAGTTAGCTGCTATCAGCGAAAAGGTAGATGAAATCATCGCCAAACTAAAAGCACTGGGTATATCGGTAAAATACGACGACAACGATAACAAAAAACCGGGTTGGAAATTTGCCGAATATGAATTAAAAGGTGTTCCCGTGCGATTGGCTATGGGTGCCCGCGATCTGGAAAACGGTACTGTAGAAGTTGCCCGTCGTGATACCTTAAGCAAAGAGACTGTATCTATTGAAGGTGTGGAAGCGTATATTGCACAATTATTGAAAGATATACAAGCCAATATTTTCCAGAAAGCATTCGACTACCGTGCTTCCGTTACCCGCGAAGTCAACTCGTACGAAGAGTTTAAGGTGGAAATAGAAAAAGGTGGATTCCTGATGTGTCATTGGGACGGAACTCCCGAAACAGAAGAACTAATCAAAGAAGAAACTAAAGCTACTATACGTTGTATTCCGTTGGGTGGTGATACCACTCCCGGATTCTGTATGGTCACAGGTAAGCCTTCTGCTCAACGCGTAGTTTTTGCGCGGGCGTATTAAGGTTTTCCTATAATAATTGACTTCATCCACAAATATTCCAAGTAGAAGAAGTATTGTTTTTCTATTAATAGAGAATTAATCCCAAAAACAAAATATTTACAACCAACCCTTTCATTTTAAGATGGAAAGGGTTGGTTTACTTATGAGTTGAGGATTTCTTTTCGATTTCTTTCCAAAGAGCTATAAACGAAGCGGAGGCTTTAGAGTTAGGATTGAAATCAGCCAGAGGTCTCCTATATATACCCATTTTTTCCACATCAGCAAGGAAAGGAATAAATGAAGTGCACATATTAGGTACCGTTCGGTTAAGTTCTTTCATCATGCTCTGGTGAAGTGATTTACGAGTTTCTACCATAGAGAAAAAAGGTATCACAGAAGATATATCCAAATCATCTTCCTCAAAAAAAGATATAATCTGCTCATATGTTCGCAAACAAAGAGGAGTTGGCACCGTAGGAACAAGAATATAATCGCATGCATGAAAGATATTCTCAGCTAAAATTGAAATTCCCGGAGGACAGTCCAAAAAGACAATATCATATTCTTCTTTCAGATCCTTTAGCGCTTCCCTGATTCTTTTTTTTGATTTTTTAACCTGATCAAGAACCGTATCCATGTGGCGATATGAAAAATCAGAAGGAATGATATCGAGTTTATGGTAATCAGTATCCAATATAATATCCCGCAATTCAACTTTACCTGTTATAATTTTTTTCAGGCTTGCATCACTTCTACGCTCTTTATCATAGTAATATGAAGAAGAACCCTGTGGATCAAGATCCCATAAAAGAGTTTTATTTCCTTCAAGACTCGATAAATAAGACAGATTAACTGATGCAGCAGTTTTACCAACGCCACCCTTAATATTGTAGATCCCAAATACTATCATTTTGTTTCTTCAACTATTTCGGGTTTTAATTTTTTATCTTTCTTTCCACCTTTTTCCTTTTTGTCTGTCTTTTTATCTTTATTCAGCTCTTTTTTTGCGACTTTTTTAGCGGTTCCAAATAACTCGAATGCAATTTCTTTCTCCTGCCCCAGAGCATATTTTTTTATGCTTAATCTCTCTTTCAATGCAACAATTTCTTTTTCAAGTTTTGTTGTTTTACGAACAGATAACTCTAACGCTTTTATAAACGCAATATCCTGCCCGGCATTCTGTAAAACTTCAACATTAGCCTTTAATGTAGTTACTAACTCAAGAGCTTTCTCATTAATGTTTTTAGATTCCTTTTTCTTCATAATACATACTTTTTTATTTGATTTAAATTCTGATTAAATTAAGCGTGGTAAAAATAATATTTTTTTTACAGTTAATATAGAATAATCAAATAAAAACGATTTTATTCCGGTTTTTAAAGATGATCACCTTATATTTAGCTCATAATAACATTTACAATTTTTATTTGCTCGCATATAAGCATGGTTTTTATAAAACAATAATCCCTCGAACCTATTGATCCGGGGGATTATATTATACAGAGTTTAGTATTTCTTTTTATGTGTATGACTCCGCAACGATTTTGGAGAACCTTTCCAAGAGCAGCCAAGACAATAAATCACTGTCAGATCAAAACCGTCAAGTGAGTCGGTAGCATGTACCGTCGCTATTTCATACGTTTCAGTTACCGTCACCAACACAGTTTCACCCTTACCGTTTTTTACGACGAAACGATGGATATCACATTGAGGGCAATTCAGGTTTCTCATTATAGCGCAATTTTGCGTAGTTTAATTATCACCGTCCGCTTCAACCGAATCAAAATAGTCGTTTATAACCGAAGGAGGAGTTACCGTCACCGGAGTCTCATCCACAACTTCCAGTTCTTTGCTATCGCCATTTTTCAGTTCTGACAATTTTTCATTTTCGCAACGGAAGATCCGTCCGGGAAACTTATCCAGCCAGCTCAGATTATGAGTAGCCATAACCACCGTAGTACCTGACAACCGTATATTATAAAGCAGTTCTACCAATTCATTTCCTGTTTCGGGATCCAGATTTCCAGTAGGTTCATCGGCCAGAATCATTTCAGGCGAATTGAGCAAAGCACGGGCAATAACAATACGCTGCTGCTCGCCACCCGATAATTGATGAGGCATTTTTAAAGCTTTGGATTCCATACCAACCTGAGCAAGTACATTTCCTATTTGTTCATCAATACTTTGCTTATCAGTCCAACCCGTTGCCTTAAGCACAAAGTGCAGGTTCTGATACACTGTTCGGTCAGTCAACAGTTGAAAATCCTGAAAAACAATACCAATCTTTCTACGAAGAAATGGAATTTCTTTGGACTTGAGTGCACGCAGATTATAATCAAGTACAGTTGCCTCACCCGAAGGAATTGGAAGTTCATGATAAATAGACTTCAGCAACGAAGTTTTACCACTACCCACTTTTCCCAGCAGATAAACAAATTCGCCGGCATGCACTTCGAGTTGAACATCCTTCAGTACGAGCAGTTCCTGTTGATAAATATCAACGTCAATATATTTGATTAATAATTTATTTTCCATGGAAATGTCACAGTTACGAGTTACAAGTTACGAGCTTACAAGTTACGAACCAGAACCTCGTAACTTGTAACTATTTATGTCTTTTCTTTAATTCGCGAGCCAAATCATCCAATGCATATCCTTTCGAAGTAAGTAATACGATAAGGTGATACATCAAATCGGATGCTTCGTAAATAAATCCTTCTTCGGTTCCGTTGGTAGCTTCAATTACCGTTTCAACCGCTTCTTCGCCTACTTTTTGTGCCATACGGTTTATGCCTTTTTTGAAAAGCGACGTTGTATATGATCCTTCCGGCATTTCCTGATGACGCACCGTAATAAAATCTTGCAGGTACTTCAGGAATGTGATATCAGCATCGTTTTTCTCACCCCAGCAGGTATCGGCTCCTGTATGGCAAACCGGTCCTACCGGATTCACTTTAATCAACAAAGTATCATTATCGCAATCGGGCGTGATAGAAATCACATTCAGAAAGTTACCACTCTCCTCTCCTTTTGTCCACAAACGGTTTTTGGTACGACTAAAAAAGGTTACCTGTCCGCTTTCCTGAGTTTTGGTCAGGGCTTCCTGATTCATATATCCCAACATCAGTACTTTGGAAGTCAATTCATCTTGAATGATGGCAGGTACCAATCCACCCGCTTTTTGAAAATCTATATTCATTTTATTCGGAATTTGCTTATCTAACTAATTGTGTGCGAAATTACAAAAAATCACTCACACTTAAACAGAAAAGCTTGAAAAATTATGTATTTGATTTGATAACAAATAAGAAAAGACGCCATCCTCTATCAGAAAATGGCGTCTTGATTTATGAAAGAGTTATTTTTTTATTCTCTCGTATTTTACAAATGAATAAGAATAAAGATTTTGCTCATCGGGATCATGATCTTCGCGACTCACTTCTTTCCATTCGTTGAAATCAATTTTCGGGAAATAAGTGTCGGCACTGAAATCATTGTGAATCCAGGTAATATACATTGTATTCACTTTATCAATGCTCTGTTTATAAACCGTGGCACCACCAATTATAAATACTTTTTCTTCGTGTTCGCAAAGGTAAACAGCATCTTCCAACGAATCTGCTTCGAAATACCCTTCATTAACTCCCTCAGACATCACTGAAGTAAGCACTATGTTTTTACGATTGGGAAGTGGTCCTTTAGGCAGGCTTTCAAATGTACGCTTTCCCATCACAATGGCATGTCCTGTGGTAAGTTGTCTAAAATGCTTCAGGTCTGCCGGCAAGTGCCAAGGTAGATTGTTTGCTTTACCGATAGCATAATTATCAGCAACAGCGGCAATAATCGAAATTTTTGACATAATATTATATATTAAAAAGAAATCTTTTTTATCTCAATGATTTACATCCGTAACAGGAATGCAAAACTACTAAAAAACAATGGACAATCAATTTTGTCCTTTTGTTTTTTTAGCTAAGCATCGTTTTTACAAGCAATATTCTATAAACTTTATACAGCCACAATACCTTTAATATGAGGATGTGGATCGTAATTGATGAGTTCAAAGTCGGAATACTGAAAAGAGAAAATATCTTTGACATCCTTATTGATCGACATGGTTGGCAGCGGTCGTGGTTCGCGCGAAAGTTGCAATTTCACCTGTTCCAAATGGTTGGTATAGATATGCGCATCACCCAAGGTATGAACGAAGTCGCCGGCTTTTAAGCCTGTGACCTGTGCCATCATTTGCAGGAGCAATGCATACGAAGCAATATTAAACGGAACACCCAGAAAAATATCGGCACTACGTTGGTAAAGCTGTAAGCTGAGTTTGCCATCAGCAACATAAAACTGAAAAAAAGCATGACAGGGAGGAAGATTCATATTCGGCACATCAGCCACATTCCAGGCACTTACAATAATTCGGCGTGAATCGGGGTTATGCTTAATAGTATTCACCGCTTCGGCAATCTGATCGATATGTCCCCCATTGTAATCGGGCCATGAGCGCCATTGGTAACCGTATATATGTCCCAGATCACCCTTTTCGTCGGCCCATTCGTTCCATATCCGAACGCCGTTATCATTGAGATATTTTACATTGGTGTCCCCGTTGAGAAACCAGAGCAATTCGTAGATAATGGACTTGAGATGCAGTTTTTTAGTTGTCAGGCACGGAAAACCATCTTCCATATTAAAACGCATCTGATGTCCAAACACGCTGATAGTTCCTGTCCCCGTACGATCTTCTTTGTGTACGCCCTCAGCTAATACACGGTTTAATAGGTCTAGATATTGTTTCATTTTTTTCTTTAGTTCACGAGTTGACAAGTTAACGAAGTACACAACTTACTGAATGTAGTTGACAAGTTTACTAGTTAAACAGTACACAACTGTCTACTTGTCTACTTGTCTACTTGTTTACTTGTCTACTTCTTCACTAATAAAGTTTATACGTCGTTTTCAAAACTCTGAAATTTGTACGACGGTTTATTTGATTCACTATTTCTTGTTGCTCGGGTTTTAGTTTAAGCACGTAAGCTTCGTTAAGCACATCATTCTCTTTCAAGAACGGGTATTTTTGAGCCAAAGCGGCATCAACCACCACTGGTTTTTCTTCTCCAAATCCAACCGAGGTTAATCTGTCAGCTACTATTCCTTTTGATATCAGGTAGGTGGTAATAGACTTGGCACGGCGTTCAGATAACAGTTTATTATCAGCATTGCTACCTACACAATCCGTATTGGCACTGATCTCAATCGTTATGTTCGGATTGTCTTTCAACATTTTTACCAACAGTTGCAAGCCTGCTTCCGAAGATGGAGTGAGCTCCCACTTACCCGATTCGTAGAAAATATTTTCAACCGGAATAGGTTTTGAAATGGTAGCCAGCTTAAAGTTTACGGTAAATGACTTACTGTCGGTGAGTCCCTGCGTAGAGACAGCGTTTTGCTGATTCAAATAGCCGCGAGCCACAGCCAGCATAATACAATCAACGTTTTTATCCAGTTTCAAACGATAGCTTCCATCTTTTTTGGTTTGTACCCGAGCATTGGTACCATTATTGCTCACCAGACGCACCGTAGCATCGGGAATTCCAACTCCTTTTTCATCCGACACCTTACCTTCTACCACATACGCTATTTCCGGAAGTTCAAAACTCCAGATGGCATCATAGCCTTTTGTTTCGTTTCTGTTCGTAGAGAAAAATCCACGTTCGGCTTTTCCGGCAAAGGCCATCCCGAAATCGTCAGCCGATGAATTAACCGGAGTTTCCATATTTTCAACATTCCAGTGTCCGTCTTTAGTTTGTGTAGCCTTGAAAATATCCAATCCACCATATCCGGGCAAACCGTTGGATGAAAAATACAGCGTTCCGTCGGCACGCACAGTGGGAAACATTTCGTCGCCGGGCGTGTTTATTTCCGATCCCATGTTTTCAATAAACTTGCATTCTCCATTCTCCAGTTTTGCTTTCCATATATCTTTACCACCCTGTCCTCCTTTGGCATCCGATACAAAGTACAAGGTTTGTCCGTCAGGCGAAATGGCAGGATGTGCTACCGAAACTGTGGTATCACTGAATATCTTCACTTTCTGCGGAACACTCCAGACACCTCCTGCTCTATTCGACGAGAATATTTCGGTACCATATTCCGCATCGGCAATTTGTTTGGCTTTGGTATAATACATTACCTTGCCATCAAAACTTACACAGCATGCACCTTCGTCACCCTCCACCGTATTCACTTCGTCACCCAATATAAAAGGTTTCTCCCATTTTCCATTAGCATTTTTACGACACATAAACATATTATTGTTAGGCATACCGGTAATAGAATTACCTTTTAGAAAAATAGTTTTATTGAATTGACGGGATGAAGTAAATAGTAAATCGTCGGCATCGGGATAAATAAATGCCGGACTAAAATTATCGGTATTGCGCGTATTAAATAAATTGATTTTTTGAACCTTATACCGGGTGGGTTGGGTTTTCCACTGAGGCATTTGCTGGCAGGCCTTTAAACCGTTTTTTGCCAACAGGGAACTACTGTCTTTTTTCAAATAAATAGAATAATTTTTTATTGCATCAGTATATTTTCCAATGCGCTGCAGCACCTGTGCGTAACGTAAATAAACTATAGAATCGGAATATTTATACCGAATAGCATTTACATAAGACTGTTCTGCTCTGTTGTAATTGATAAAACGATAACATTCGGCTTGTTGAAAAGCAATGCGGGCACGAAGCGATTTTTGATTGGATGGAATTCTGCCGGATACTTTTTTATACAAATCGGAAGCTGCATAATATTCACCAGAAGAAAAGCGTTTATCCGCTCTTTTTATCCGGGCTTTTAAACTACAACCCTGCAAAATGAAAGCGGCAACTAACAGAATAACAAATGAAGAGACTTTAATACGCATATTATCTTGGTTAGCAATTTATAAATAGGTAGTTAGCAATTATCATCAAATCAGTTCATGGATAACCAGCCCCGAACGCAGTTTTGGTTCAAACCATGTTGTTTTAGGCGGCATAATATTGCCGCTGTCGGCAATGTCAATCAGTTGTTTCATCGAAACCGGATACAGGGCCAGTGCTACGCGCATCTCACCACTATCAACCCGTTTTTGCAATGCTGCCAAACCACGAATTCCACCCACAAAGTCAATACGCTTATCGCTGCGAAGATCTTTAATTCCAAGAACTTCGTCCAGAATAAGGTTAGACGAAATGGTAACATCCAGCACCTCTATCGGGTCATTATCGTTGTAGGTTCCGGGCTTAGCCGTAAGCGAATACCAGTTGCCCGACAAATATAACGCAAAGTTATGCAATTTATTAGGTTTATAAACCTCCAAACCTTTTAATTCTACATCAAAATTTTTGGAGAGTTCAGCCAAAAATTCCTCATCGGTCATGTTATTCAGGTCTTTCACCAGCCGATTGTAATCAATAATATTCAATTGATTGTCGGGGAAACACACCGCCATAAAGTAGTTATACTCTTCATTGCCTGTATGGTTAGGGTTATTCCTTCGCTTTTCGTCGCCTACCAGTGCTGCCGCCGCACTCCTATGATGCCCATCGGCAATGTAAAGCGATGGAATAGCTGCAAACAATTCGGTGATGCGGGCAATGATTTTAGCATCATCAATAACCCAGAAATGATGACCAAAACCATCGTCGAGAGCCACAAAATCGTAAACAGGTGTTTTTTTTACCGTTTCGGTTACGATAGTATCCAGCTCCGACTGATGCGGATAGGCAAAAAACACCGGTTCAATATTGGCATTGTTTGCCCGCACGTGTTTCATGCGGTCTTCTTCCTTATCGCGCCGGGTAAGCTCGTGTTTTTTTATATTCTCTTTCAAATAATCGTCCACACAGGCACACACCACCAGTCCGTATTGCGTTTTACCCTTCATCGTCTGGGCATAAACGTAATATTTTTCCACCTCATCCTGCACCAGCCATCCTTCGGCACGAAAGCGGGCAAAATTTTCGGCCCCTTTCCGATACACTTCCTCCTGATGTTGGTCCACTTCGGGGCCAAAATCTATTTCGGGTTTAATAATATGGTACAGAGACATCGGATTGCCTTCAGCTTCGGTACGTGCTTCGTCGGAATTCAGCACATCGTAAGGGCGCGAAGCCACTTTTTCTACTAAATTCCGGGGAGGACGAATACCTTTAAACGGTTTGATAATAGCCATAATTGTGATTTTATTATGAGTAGAGTTTCATTGGTTCTTAAGAGTTGCAAATGTACGGAAAATGTTTTAAAAAGGGACGGAAGAATAAAACGCAGAAAAGGATGTTAACAAATAATTATTTTTCAATGGAACGAAGACAAATTTCATTCATCCAAAATTTAAATCACCTACCCTCCCCCCGGACCTACCCTTTTCCGGTTTTATTTTGTGCCGCCGCCCCGGGCGGAAACAGGTTTTGAAAAAAAAGTGCTAAATCGCCCCGGGCGATTGGGCATTTATTAAAAATAGTGGCATTCCGCCCCGGGCGATTTGAGATTTCCGAAAAAAAGTGGCAAACTACCATGGGCGGTTTGGCATTCTTTAAAATAATAGGTCGTCCGCCCCGGGCGGTTGCTCATTCCTTAAATTTATCGGCAAACTACCACGGGCGGTTTGGCATTTCCTAAAAAAAGTGACAAACTACCACGGGCGATTAGTATTTAGAAGCTAAAAAGCAAGTCTTTTTTACGAGCTAATGCATTTCCAAAACATATATATAATACTACACAAGGAATAAAGTAATAAAAAATACTTATTATGGTTAAACAAATAGCTCAGAGTTTTCATAATTCAAAAACTAAATTTTATCTTTGTGCTGATCAATTGCTATTATTAACTCACAAATTTTATTTTTATGAAAGTATCCATCTTTCGCGTAAGATTAAGCCACCTCCGCAACAGCGAGTACTGCATGTTTGTAAGCCAATTAGTGGCCATTTTTTCAAAATTTAATGCAGAATTACTACATCTGAAAAAAACTTTCGACCGGATCTTAGCCCTGATGCCGCAACTCGACAAGGTGAGAGCTCAGGACCAGAACAGCGAATTCAGTAACCTGATTCATCAGCTGGATGTACTACGAAGCCAGATTTTCAATGCACTGGTAAAACAAGTGAAAAATCTGGGAAACTCGGGATTAAAATCATTCACTCCGCAACTGGAGTTACTAAACAGATTGCTGGATAAACACGGGCGAGATATTTCCGCCGACGGTCAGAATGCAAAAACCAAACGACTGAATGACTTTTTGAGCGACATAACTGCATCAGCGGGAATTACAGCGGCTATAGCGACACTGCATTTAACCCTGTTTGTCGATGAACTACGAACCGCAAACACCGAATTTGCATCAAAATACCTATTGCGGACTGAAACGGAAGCGGAAGCAGAAATAGTGGATACAGATGCAATCCGCTCCGAAATGAATGAAGCAATTACAACTTTCTTTGATGCATTGGAATTGTACAGCCTGGAATACGACGAATTGGATTATGCAACTCCGGCTGCGAAAATCAACGAACTTACTTCGTATTATAAAACCGAACTGAAAGCACGCGACACCCGACGCAAGAACGGTAAAAACACAAACACCGAAGATCCCATTACACCCAAGGCTTGATTTTCTACTCACAAATGACTAAAAAGTTTACTCATCAGATGACTTAAAATCATAAGATGAGTAATATTTAAGCCTGACACCGACTATCAACTTAAACCTCGCAAAGACTTCATACTTTGTGGGGTTTGTTGTTATTTATTAAGCTAAAGATAAATCGGGTAACGTAACCATCTTCAAAAATTGACCTATCTTTGCCGTGAAAAAGCAGGAACAAATTAGTTTTAGGAACTTTTCTACATAATAGCTTACACAATCCTAAGCTATTGTATAGATTATAAAATGCACGATAATGAATATCTACTCTTTTTCCAAATTATTAGTGGCTACCTGTTTATTACCTTTGTCTTTGTGTTTTTCTGAAAATGACATAAACTCTGCAACTCCATCTAAAAATACTTTTGCCAAAGGAGCCGATATTAGTTGGTTACCTCAGATGGAAGCCGGCGGATATAAGTTTTACAACGACCGGGGAATAGAGGAAGATTGTTTCAAAATACTGAAAGAGCGGGGAATTAATTCTATTCGTTTGCGCACATGGGTCAATCCGTCGGACAATCCGGCAAGCGGACATTGCAGCAAAGAAGAAACGGTGGCCATGGCTGTAAGGGCTAAGAAAAACGGGTTGCGTGTGATGATCGACTTTCATTACAGCGACAGTTGGGCAGATCCGTCCAAACAGGTGAAACCCAAAGCATGGGAAGGACTGAACTTCGAACAGCTTAAACAGGCTTTGTACGATTATACTTTTGATGTGATGACCGCACTTAAAAAAGCCGGCGTAACACCCGAGTGGGTTCAGGTTGGAAACGAAACTCCTACCGGCATGATTTACCCCGAAGGGAGTACCGACAACTGGCCTCAACTGGCACAACTGATAAACAAAGGTTACGATGCTATTAAAGCTGTAAGTCCAAGAACAAAGGTTATTTTACATGTTGACCAAGGCAATAATAACAGTCGCTTCCGGCGATGGTTTGACGCAGCAAAAGCCCATGGAGCTAAATACGATATTATCGGAATGTCCTATTATCCGTTTTGGCTGGATGGTAATCCTGATTATAGTTTATCCATAAATGATTTGGGAAACAACCTGAATGATATGGCAAAACGATACGGTAAAGAAGTGATGGTAGTAGAAGTAGGTGGCGAAGATACCAAAGTACAAAACACCTACGACATGCTGAAAGCTGTTCTCAAAAAAGTAAAAGAAGTTCCCCAACATAAAGGCTTAGGTGTTTTCTACTGGGAACCCGAAGGAGCCCGTAGCTGGAGCCATTACGGTTTAAGTGCGTGGGGCGAAGACGGAAAACCAGGCAAGGCATTGGATGCATTTAAATAAGCAGATAAAAACTAAGAATAAACAATTTCCATGAAAGCAACCATTATAAAAACATTTGGTGCCATGTTGGGATTTATCTTACTTATTTCGGGCACAGGCTGTAAAGAGAGCAATCCGGCAAGCAGCACTACCGATACAACAAAAACGGATACCGTTTTTGCCAAAGGAGCCGACCTGAGTTGGATTACCGAAATAGAAAAAAACAACATCAAGTTCTACAACGCATCCGGCACTGCCATGGAAGCTACCGCGCTAATGAAAAGCTTAGGAATGAACTCCATCCGTCTACGCGTATGGGTAAACCCAAGCGATGGTTGGTGCAATACACAGGATATGTTGGTAAAAGCATTGCGTGCCAAAAATCTGGGCATGCGCATCATGATCGATTTTCACTACAGCGACACCTGGGCCGATCCTTCCAAACAGACAAAACCAGTCGCATGGACATCGTTGAGTTTCGCCGATCTGAAAACAGTTGTTGCCACTCACACCACCGAGGTTCTAAACGTATTAAAGACAAACAATATAACACCTACATGGGTACAGGTGGGTAACGAAACAAGCGATGGAATGTTATGGGAAGATGGTAGAGCTTCTACTAATATGGCAAATTACGCAGCACTGACCACTACCGGTTATAATGCCGTAAAAACGGTTTTTCCTAATGCAAAAGTGATTGTGCATATTAATAATGGTCAGGATAATTCTCTATTCAGATGGATATTTGACGGACTAACAAAATATGAGGCCAAATGGGATGTTATCGGAATGTCGCTCTACCCAAGTACGACTAACTGGAGTACTTACAACACACAATGCCTGACCAACATGAACGACATGGTAAGTCGGTACGGCAAAGAAGTAATGATTTGCGAAGTAGGCATGAGTTGGGACTCTCCGGCAATTGCCAAAAGCTTCCTGACCGATCTGATAGCCAAAACCAAAACTGTAACCGGCAACAAAGGGCTTGGCGTATTTTACTGGGAACCGGAAGCATACGGCAACTGGAAAAACTATATATTGGGAGCTTTTGATAGCACAGGAAAGCCTACAGCGGCCATGGATGCATTCAAATAAGGAAAGAAATCAGGTATTAAACAAAGAAGAAACAATTTGTTGTCTCGCAAATTAGCTTTTTAAATAGGTATAAAAAAGAAAGATGAGACTGAACGTTCTAGAGATCCGGCAGAGACTCTCTAAAGGACATGCAGAACGTTCTTAATACCAAACAAAGAGTTTTATTGATTTAGCTAAGCGATCTGAGGAGTTCGCGATGACATCTTTGAACTCTGCAATGACATCTTTGGACTCTGCGATGACATCTCCGGACTCTGCAATGACATCTCCGGACTCTGCGATGACATCTTTGAACTCTGCAATGACATCTTTGGACTCTGCGATGACATCTGCGGACTCTGCAATGACGTCTCCGGACTCTGCGATGACATTTCACAAGGATGAGTTCATTGATGAGCATTTAGATAAAACAATTACCAAGAAAATATAATTCAAAATTCATATTCTAGAATGGAACAAACACATCGAACGAATAACATAAAGATTGCACTGCCAATTCTTTTATTTGTTTTTATTACTTCGCCAATCTTTGCGCAGGGTAATCGACAAAAAATAAACTTTAACTCCAACTGGCAGTTTAAGAATCAGGAAGATTTCGGAACAAATCAGCCTGCACTGCCTACAGAGGCTAACTTTGCATTCAACAACTGGCAAACCGTGACGCTGCCTCACACAGCCAAGGTAGAACCATTGGTAGTTATTGAACCCTGGGTTGGAGTAAGCTGGTATAAAAAAGATTTTACCCCCAAAGCCGAATGGAAAAACAGAAAAGTATTCGTCGAATTTGAAGCCGTAATGCAACAGGCTCAGGTATGGATGAATGGCAAACTGCTGACTACTCATACAGGCGGCTATCTCCCCTTCTCCATCGACATCAGCAACGAAATTATTTACGGAAAGCAAAACCGCATTGTGGTAAAAGCCGACAATCAGGATAATGCGGATGTCCCTCCCGGAAAACCGATCAAAAGTCTGGACTTTTGCTATTTCAGCGGTATTTACCGTAATGTTTCATTGGTTGTTTCGGACAATTTGTATATTACCGATCCGGTAAAAGCAAACTCCGCAGCATCGGGAGGCGTACATGTATGGTACCCCGAAGTGTCCGGCAAGTTAGCAAAGGTAGCCGTTTCCACGCAGGTGCGTAACGATTACAATGAACCGAAAAGTTTCCAGCTGAGCTATGTAATTTTCGACAAAACAGGTTCAACCGTAGAATTAAAATCATCGGAAACCATTACGCTTGAAGCCAAATCGGAAAAAACAATAACCGGGAACCTGCAAGTGCAAATGCCCGATCTCTGGAGTCCTGCTCATCCGAGTTTGTACACCCTGAAGGTAGGCATTGAAGAAAACAAACAGTTGAAAGACATTGTGAGCACCAAAATAGGGATTCGCAAATTTGAAATTGTAAACGAACGGTTTAGGATCAATGGCGAGCCTTTGTTATTGGTAGGTACCAACCGTCATCAGGAATATCCTTACGTGGGCAATGCCATTTCGGACAATGCACAGTATCGCGATGCCGTGAAAATAAAAGAAGCCGGATTTAATATTGTGCGTCTCTCCCATTACCCGCAATCAAATGCCTTTATGGATGCTTGCGACGAACTGGGCATTCTGACTATTGCCGCCATTCCCGGATGGCAATTTGTAGGGGGCGATGCATTTAAACAACATTCGTACCAGGATGCCCGCGAGCTAATACGCCGCGACCGCAACCATGCCAGTGTGGCCATGTGGGAACTTTCATTAAACGAATCGCCCATGCCCGACGACTTTATGCAACAAATGGTGGCTATTGCCAAAGAAGAATCGCCGGCATCCAAACTAATCACCTGCGGTTGGATTGATAAATATTACGATGTATATATTCCGGCCCGCCAACATGCCAAATATCCCGATTACTGGAAAAAATACAGCAGCAAATCGGCTTTGTTTACCGGCGAATATGGCGATTGGGAATACTTTGCGCAAGATGCGGGACTCAATCAGGCCGGATATGCCGGACTAAAAAGCGACGAACGCACCAGCCGGCAATTGCGCGGTGACGGCGAACGCAGATTGTTGCAACAAGCCACTAACTTTCAGGAAGCACACAACGATAACCTGAACAATCCCCATCTGGGCGATGCAAACTGGTTGATGTTCGATTATAATCGCGGATACTCTCCCGACATAGAATCATCCGGCGTGATGGATATTTTCCGCCTGCCAAAGTTCTCTTATTACCTTTACCAAACACAGGCAAGCAAAGAACCGGTGGTAAAAATTGCCTCTTATTGGAATGCAGCTTCCGATTTTCAGAACCTGAGAGTATATTCCAATTGTGAAGAGATAGCATTGTATCTCAACGGTAAATTGCTGGAACGAAAAACAGCTCTCCGCGATAAAATATCCGATCAATTACCTTATCCCCCTTTCACGTTCAACTTAAAAGCATTTGAACCCGGTCAGCTTAAAGCCGTAGGCTATATCAAAAACAGTATAGTTACCGAAGACATCGTAGCTACTGCCGGAGAACCAACCCACCTGAAGCTGACTTACGACCAAAGTGGAAAGCAGTTGAAAGCCGATGGTTCCGATCTGGTATTTGTTCATGCAACAGTATGCGATTCAAAAGGAAATCCGGTTCAGCAATCAACCGCCTCCGTTCAGTTCAGCGTAAAAGGGAATGCTAAACTTATCGGACAAAATCCGATAAAAGCAGAAGCCGGAACCACTACCATCCTTTTACAATCCGGAAATTCAACAGGTGGCATTGTCGTTTCGGCAAGTGCCAACGAATTGAAATCTGATAAAATTACAATTCCAGCAGTTAAGTAACTTTATCCGTATTAGTATTCTAATTTATTCCCGATTAATGGAGTTTTTTCATCAAAACTTCATTAATCGGGAATTGTTTTTATTACAAATTAAAAATTATAATAAAAAACGGGGAAACTTTGAGGAAACTCTGTGGAAAATAAAATATCTTTGTGCTTCTCCAGTTATTAATGCGAATTTAGGTTGAAAAATAGTCCGTAGGACTTATATATCCATAGAATAAACAAATATGTCAGCTTATTGCCCGTAGGGCATTCACGTTTTTCAATGTTTATCCCCTACGGGGAATTGATTGCGGTTACTTTATTTTCTATTGATATATATTCCCTACGGGAAATAACTTATTAGAAGTGATATATACTTGCCTTCGACTCCTGATTCGCATTATTACTGAAAATTGAAAAAATAACAATGACTCAGATTAAATAGAACATACGTACAATTATCCCATTTTTATGAAGAAACTGAATGATATATTATTTTCGATGCTTACAACGGTTATCCTGTTGATTATTTTCGGAGCAAGCATCGGCTACGCCACCTTTGCCGAAAACAGTTCAGGTACTGAATATGCAAGGGAAATTGTTTATAATGCCAAATGGTTCGAAATACTGTTGGTACTGCTCATTGTCAATATGGTCGGCAGTGCAATTCGCTATAAAATGACCAACAAGCGCAAGTTCAGTGTGCTTCTTTTCCATTTATCTTTTATTCTAATTCTAATTGGTGCGGGCATTACTCGCTATTTTGGTTCCGAAGGAATCATGCATTTACGCGAGGGCGAAACCAGCAACGAAATAAGCTCCGACAAAAGTTCGGTACACATTGTTGCCGAATATAAAGGTGAAACAGTGGAAAAAACAATTGCAGCCAGCTTTTCGGAAACCGGTTCCAATGATTTTAGCCAATCATTGGAAATTGGAGGAAAAACACTGACAATAGAAAATGAACTTTATATTCCCAATTCCATTGAAACGCTGGAAGCCGACGACAAAGGCGAACCGGCGTTTGATCTTTTTGTGATGAATCAGAACAGCCAGGGACAAGATATTATTCTCGCAGCCGGCGAAAGTAACGAAACTAATGGCGTCCGCTTTGCCTTTGCAGATGCAACTGTCAAAGCAGACATTCATTTCACCATGGATGGCGAACAGCTTTTTATGCAAAGTAATTCTCCTGTTTCAAAAATGGGGATGATGGAAGGCAAAGAAGCTGTGATTCCGGCCAACACACTTATTCCGGCACAGGAAAGAACTATTTACAAAACCGGCAAGCTTGTTTTTGTGATGAAAAAATACCTGACAAAAGCTAAGAAGAGTCTGACACAGTTCAGCCCCGATATGAATAAAATGGGGGTGATGATAAAACCTAAAAACGCCATTGTTTTCAATGTGAGCGACGGTAATACTTCGAAGAAAATAAACGTGCTGACAGCCGAAAACGAAGTTTCAACTCCGGGAACGGGCCTGCTAAACGATGTAAAAGTAAGCATCACCTATGGCAATCTGCCGCAGAAGTTGCCATTCAGCATCACCTTACACAAGTTCCAACTCGACCGCTATCCCGGGTCTAACAGTCCGTCCTCCTACGTCAGCGAAATTACAGTAACAGATAAGGAAATGAAAACAAAACTTCCTTTCCGCATTTATATGAACAATATTTTAAATTACTGGGGCTACCGTTTCTTCCAGTCGTCATACGATACGGATGAAAAAGGAACCATCTTATCCGTAAACCACGATTACTGGGGAACGCTGGTTACCTATGTAGGATACTTCTTTATGTTGATAGGTATGATTCTTTCTTTGTTCAACAAAAACAGCCGTTTCTATACAGTTATCAAATTAAGCAACAATCTGCAACAAAAACGCAAAACAGCTAAAATACTTTTGCTGGCAGGACTGTTGGTTGCTTCAGGTTCTATGTTTGCTGCTAAAACTCCGAACAATAAAAATGCACACCTGAAAGTACTGAGCAGTTTACTTATTCAGGACGAAGGACAGGGCCGGATAGAACCGTTAAGCACCTATGCATCGGAACTGGTACGCAAAATAGCCAAGAAAACAAGTTACAAAAACCAATCGTCACTGGAAGTGGTACTGGGCATGTGTACCAACCCCACCAAATGGCAAAACGAACCGATTATTAAAGTAGCCCACGAGGAACTTGCCAAAGAACTTGGAGCTGCAAAAGACTACTTGAGCTTTAATCAACTCTTTGATGCAAAAAATGGCGGTCAGTATAAAATTTCGGACAAAGTAGAAAAAGCTTACCAGAAAGATCCTTCGGAACGCAATCAGTACGAAAAGGAACTGATTAATGTTGACGAACGTGTAAACATTATCAACAGTATTTTCACCGGAAGTATTCTGACCATCTTCCCTACGGTCGGACACGATACCGAAAAATGGAAAGCGGTAACAAACTTTGGTGCTCAGACTGCGACAGATCAAACCATGAGTAGTGCGCCCAGCGGCGTTTGCCCTATGAGCGGAAAAACCGGAATGACAGATCTTCCCGCTAGTGGCGAATCAATGGGCGGAGGAATGATGGCTAGTTCAGGAGATAAATGCCCGGTTACAGGAAAAACAGGAAAAGCCGGAAAGCTGGATGAATCGATGAACGGAATGACAGCCGGAAAATCAGATAGCGTTTGCCCCATGAGCGGTGCTATGCAAAATATGCCAATGAATGCCACAAGCAATGAAATGGGCATGAGTTCGATGACGAATACCACTAAATCCTCTGAAACCGAACAATTACTCAGTTCCTATCTCTCTGCAGTACTTCATGGCGAAGAAACCGGAGACTGGAGCTTTGCAAACAGTGCTTTGTTGAGTCTGAAAAACTATCAGCTTCTAAACGGTGGAGCTCAGCTTCCATCGAAAAACAAAGTAAAAGTTGAAATTTTGTATAACAACCTGAGCATATTCCTTACACTGGCCATTCTGTATGGTTTACTCGGAATCTTATTAGTATCTCTACACATTATCAATATTCTGAAATACAATCCAACGATCGAAAAGTATTTGAATAAAAGTATTTATCCGCTTGCATTTATGTTTTTATTATATACCGGAGGATTAATTATGCGTTGGTATATTTCAGGACATGCACCCTGGAGTGATGGCTACGAAGCAATGATTTTTGTCGGTTGGGGAGCTGCTTTGTCCGGATTGGTATTTGCAAACAGATCACCAATAACTCTTGCCATCACCTCTTTGCTATCGGCCATTGCATTGTCGGTAGCAGGCATGAGCTGGATGAATCCCGAAATCACCAACCTGGTTCCGGTGCTGAAATCATATTGGTTAGTAATTCATGTGGCAGTAATCACATCCAGTTACGGGTTCTTTGCCATGGCAGCCATGCTCGGCTTATTCAACCTGTGTCTGATGGTTGCCCGTACAGAGAAAAACAAATTGCGGCTGAATGAAAGTATTCTGGAGTTCAGCTACATCATAGAACTGGCACTGACCATTGGACTTTTCATGCTGACGGTAGGTACATTTCTGGGAGGCATCTGGGCCAACGAATCATGGGGACGCTACTGGGGCTGGGACTCGAAAGAAACCTGGGCATTGGTAAGTGTTTTGGTGTACTCAGTCATTCTTCACCTGCGCAACATTCCAAAAACAAACAATCTACTTGTATTCAACACGGCTTCGGTGATTGGTTTTGGCTCGGTGATTATGACATTTGTGGGAGTGAATTATTACTTATCGGGAATGCATTCGTACGGACAAGGTACCCCTCCTCCTATTCCTACTGCTGTTTATCTTATCCTGATAGTGATTATTGCACTCATTATAGCCGCTTCAAAGTCAGAAAAAAAATACAGTGCTAAATCGTCGAACCAAGGGGTTTAAACGCATAACCGCAACTATTATTCAATCACTTACAGATTTAAAATGATACCATCGTAAACCGATCTAATTCAGAGTCAATATAAATAGAGGGTATTAACAGCTTATATTGTAATAGTTACATTGTTTTATAGTTATATTTGACAAGAATTACCAACATTTCAAATCTATATTAATTCTAATTTCGAGAACAAATTCGTTTAAGATTTTTTAAAAGGACTATTGATTTCAAAAGAGCTTAATGATACGATTTTTTCATAGATTATCCATATTTCTTTACTGCGTTGTAGTCATAGCCACAACGGTAATACTATTGTATATAGGGTCGTCCTATTACAAATTATCAATTGAAGCCCGCTACTTTCATCCATATCATCAGATGCTTGACTCCGGCGGATTGGTAGGACACGGATTAGGAATCATCGGAACCTTATTTATCCTTATAGGCCTGTTTTCATACATGGCACGTAAACGGCTAAAAATTTTTTCGCGTGTAGGCGAACTTAAGTACTGGCTCGAATTTCATATATTCCTGTGCACCGAGGGTGCTGTTATGGTAGCATTTCACACCACATTCAAATTTGGAGGAATCGTATCTATCGGCTTTTGGAGTTTAGCCATCGTGTGGATAAGTGGAGTTATCGGTCGGTTTATTTACGTACAAATTCCACGCACTATTGAAGGACGTGAACTGAACCTACAGGAAGTGAAAGATATGCGGGAAGAACTGGACATTGTACTGAAGAATAAATATGGAATCAACAGCGCTGAAATAAACACGGTAAGCAGACTTCATTTAGGAGCTGAATTAAAAGCACAAAAAATTACACGAAAAGAGTTTTATCATGTGAGACGTATGGTTTTAAACGAGCGTGCATTAAACTTCCGGATAAAACGTCTGACTAACATGCAAAGCCTATTTAAATACTGGCATGTCATTCATTTACCTTTTGCTCTTATCATGTTAATCATAATGGTCATACATGTTGCAACGGTACTTTTCTTCGGTTATAAATGGATATTCTGAATCGATGGACAAATTAATAGAAATAGCTTCATACGCTTTTATAGTACTAATCATCCTGATTGTTTTGTACATCTACGTTCGGAAGCAAAAACGGGAATCCAAGCAGGTAATCCGAAAAATAGCGCAAGCCAAAGTAGACGGATTGTACGAGCCGGTTGCCATCCATCCGGTTATCGATCAAAACAGATGCATCAAGAGTGGTGCCTGTATAACTGCCTGCCCCGAAGAAGATATTATCGGCATCCGAAACGGAAAAGCAACCGTTATTAATGCTTCGTTGTGTATCGGTCATGGCGCTTGTTTCAAAGCTTGTCCGGTCGAAGCCATTACATTGTGCATTGGCACTAAAAAAAGAGGCGTTGACATCCCTGAATTAAACGAGAGTTTCGAAACAAATGTCTCAGGTATTTTTGTTGCCGGGGAATTAGGAGGCATGGGCTTAATTAAAAACGCTGTTACACAGGGAAAGCAAGCTGTTGATAGTATTACCCGATCATTAAAGAATGACGTTCCGGCCGATTATGATTTAATTATTATAGGTGCAGGTCCGGCCGGTATTTCAGCAGCACTGGCCGCAAAAAAGCATAATTTAAATGCATTGATATTAGAACAAAGCAATCTGGGAGGAGCAATTTCTACTTTTCCCCGTAAAAAGATAGTAATGACATCGCCCATGGATTTACCTATTTACGGAAAAGTAAAACTTATAGAGACATCTAAAACCGAATTGCTACAATTATGGAATACTGTTCTGACAAAAAATAAAATCACGATACAAGAAAACAAAAAGGTAGAAGCTATCATCTCTGAGAATAAGGGTTTCAAAGTAGAAACATCAGGTGGAGAAAGTTATAGTACCAGAAGTGTTTTACTGGCAATAGGTCGGCGTGGTACGCCACGGAAACTGAATATTCCGGGCGAAGAGACTGAAAAAGTATCTTATCAGCTTACGGAAGATGAAGAAATAACCGGACAAGATGTTCTGATCGTTGGTGGTGGCGATTCAGCCATAGAAGCGGCATTATTATTAACCCCATTGAATAAAGTCACTATTTCGTACAGGGGAGAAAAGTTTAATAGGCTAAAAGTAAAGAATATTGAGAGAATAAACGAGGCTATTGCAAACAAAAGCATCCAGGTTCTTTATAACACAAATTTAGTCTCAATAGAAAAAGACTTCATTCAATACAAACAGAATAACAGCGACGAAATAATAAGGCTGAAAAATGATTTGGTATACATCTTTATCGGAGGAGAATTACCAACTCAGTTTCTCAAAAAAACAGGAATACGTATTACCACCAAACACGGTGATACGATTCTGAAACATCGATAAAACATAAAAACGTCCATCAAATTAAGACATTTGAAAAAGATGAAACTAAAAAGATTATTGTTCCTACTTACATGTTGTATACTTTGTATATACGCGACTGCTCAGATTTCTCCGGGTGAGCTGAGCAAAGCGCATGCAAGTTTAGAAGGAATAAGTAATTGTACCAAATGTCATGATGTTGGGAATAAAGTAACACGCCAAAAATGCCTGGAGTGTCACAAAGAAATAAAAGCCAATATTATTGCCAGAAAAGGTTATCATGGTTCGGCCGAAGTGCGGAATAAAGACTGTGCAGGCTGTCACAGCGAACATCACGGTCGCGACTTTCAACTGATACGCTTCAACAAAAAGACATTCGATCATTCAAAAACCGGATTTGTATTAAAGGGCGAACATGCCAAACAAGAATGTAATGCCTGCCATAAACCTGCTTTTATTAAAGATCCTGCGATACGGAAAAAAGCGGGGACTTATCTTGGTTTAAGCCAACAATGCCTCAGCTGTCACGATGATTTTCATCAAGGCAAGATGTCGTCGAGATGTACGGACTGTCATGGATTCAATTCGTTCAAAAATGCAAAACCCTTTGATCACAGTAAAACCCGCTATCCGTTGCTTGGTAAACATAAAGATGTGGCATGCAAAGAATGTCACAAACCTGAAATTGTCAATGGAAAAACCCGGGAAGGATTTAAAAACCTGGCCTTTGCTAATTGTAACAGTTGCCATAAAGATCCGCACGAGAATAAGTTCGGACAAAATTGCAAACAGTGCCATACCGAAGAGTCGTTTCATATTATCAAGGGTCTGAAAACCTTTGATCATGATAAAACCGGATTTAAACTGATAGGAAAACATCAAACGGTAGAATGCAAAGCATGTCATAAAACAGGAAATATGACTGATCCGATCAAACACGATCGTTGTTCAGACTGTCATGCCGATTATCACAAAAAAGAATTTGCTGTAAACGGTGTTTCGCCCGACTGTAATAAGTGCCATACAAATAATGGATTTACGCCAAGTACCTTCACGATTGAAAAGCATAATATGACTAAATTCAAGCTGGAAGGAGCACACGTAGCAACAGCTTGTACAGCCTGTCATAAAAAACAAAAAGACTGGACATTCAGAAATATAGGCAGTCGCTGTGTAGATTGTCATACTAACGTGCACAAAGGTTTTATTCCCGACCGTTTTTTCCCGAATGAAGATTGTACAGCCTGTCATAATGTGAAGAACTGGAAAGAGGTCACCTTTGATCATAACAAAACCGGCTTTAAACTGGAAGGCGAACATGCAAAGATAGCTTGTGCCGAATGCCATTATCGAAAAAATGCAAACGGAGTACCGGTACAACAGTTCAAGCGGCTTTCGCGCGAATGTTCCAGCTGCCATAAAGATTCGCATGCCGGACAGTTTGCTGTAAATGGCAAAACCGATTGTACGCGTTGCCACGGTTTTGATAAATGGGAAAATTCAAAATTTGATCATAACACCTCACGATTCAAACTGGACGGTGCACACGCTACGGTGAAATGTGAAGCCTGCCACAAGCAGGTAACCAATGAAAAAGGAACGTACATAGAATATAAGTTCGACAATATAACATGTGCCCGCTGTCACTCTTAAATGCTGTATTAATTTATGAACACTAAATTTATGAACTACAAATTAATATTGCTCACGGTATTTATGTTTTGGGGGACGCACGCATTTGCCGTATCGCCAAAATCTCCTCATGGAGCCAACTTTAAAATAGAATGTACCACCTGCCATACCACCGACAACTGGAATAAAATAAAGCCAAACGGTTTTAATCATAACAAAACGCATTTTCCTTTAACGGGGCAACATAAAATGATTAGTTGCAAAAAATGCCATACTACGCTTGAATTTTCAAAAGCGCCTACTCAATGTTCCGCATGTCACACCGACATTCATCAGGGAACGGTAGGCAAAGACTGCGAACGTTGCCATAATACCAGTTCATGGATTGTTACCAATGTAAAACGGATTCACCGTGAAGCAGGATTTGTACTTGCCGGGGCACACGCCACAGCAGATTGTAATCGCTGCCATACTTCGGCATCATCGCTTCGGTTCGATAACATTCGTTCGGATTGTTATGCTTGTCATAAAGATAAATATGATGCTACCACCAGTCCGAATCACCGTACAGCCGGATTTGATACCGATTGTGCCCGTTGTCATAGCATGATCGGACGTAATTGGTTAAGCAACGGCCGCGGTTTTGATCATGGAGCATTCCCATTAACCGGAGGACACAAAATAGATTGTATAGCCTGTCACCTCAATAATGATTATTCAAAAAAACTATCTACCGACTGTAGTACCTGTCATAGTTTAACCGGAACACAAAACGCGAAATACCCTGCGCATGCTACTAAGTTTGCGGCGTTTGATTGTTCGGCATGTCACAGCATTCAGGCTTGGGATTCAGGAATTAAATTCAAACAGCACGACAGTAATTTCGGAAAAATATATTCCGGGAAACACAAAGGAAAATGGTCGTCATGTACCGATTGTCATACAAACGATGCTAACTATACAGCCAAGTGTACTAAATGTCACTCATTCAGCACCGGCAATTTACCCTAAAAATTGACTTACAGATTTCACGAATCGTAAAAACATGAAGTATCTATTAATTATAGCGTTCATTTTTCTTGGCACAAGTTTGTTCGGGCAAAATGCTACGGAGCAGATAAAAGGAAAAGTGTCCTATATCAGTTCTCAAAACACCTATGTGCAATTTGCAAGCACGGAAGGGATTCATGTGGGAGATACTTTATACCAATCGCAAAATAATACCCTGCAAGCAGTACTGATAGTAAAACAACTATCTTCCATTTCGTGTGTGTGCTCCACCCTGAACAAAATTCAATTAGCTGCCTCTGCCGAAATTATAGCCAGAAGGAAATTGGAAACCAAATCGATGGATGTAGTTACTCAAAAGTCAAAAGATGCTATAGCGGTAAATGACGTATTAATAGCTGATGCCACAAATAAAAAAGAATCTACAGAATCAAAGGCAAAGGTCGATGGACGGTTATCGGTTTCGTCCTATTCGGGTTTCTCTAATTATTCTTCCTCCTCGCAACGGTTCAGGTATAACCTCGCACTGAATGCTGAGCATATCAACAATTCAAAATTATCGTTCAACAGTTATATATCTTTTACCCACAAGCTGAATGATTCCATTAAACTGAGCGATGCATTGAAAGTATATAATCTATCGCTCAAGTACGACTTTAGCAAAACGGCAAATCTGACCTTCGGGCGAAGTATCAATACCAATATGGCCAATGTGGGAGCTGTAGATGGATTTCAGTTTGAGAGCAGAAGCACAAATTTTGATTATGGTGCAGTGCTGGGTTCGCGTCCCGATTCGGTATACGGTGTTTCACCGAAACTATTACAGTTCGGAGCTTTTATGAGTTATCATCTGAAAAATAATAACGGAAATTTCCAGACTTCATTGGCACTGTTTAATCAAATGAATAGTTTTAAAACCGATAGACGGTTTGCCTATATCCAACATAGCAACAGTCTGCTGAAAAATCTGGATTTATTCTGTTCATTCGAAGTGGATTTATACAGTAAAACGGATAGTGTTGCCAAAAACACCCTGAATCTGACCGGTACCTATATTTCGTTGCGTTATCGGCCGCTTCATAATCTGTCGTTGTCCATGTCGTACGATGCCCGCAAGAATATCTATTATTACGAAACCTATAAAAACAGACTGGATAGTCTTATGGACAAGGCCACGCGGCAAGGATATAGGTTTCAGTTCAATTATCGTCCGTTCAAAAAAATAATCTGGAGCGGAAATGCCGGCTACAGACTGCAAACTCCGAGCTCTACGTCATCTACCAATTATTCCAGTTATCTTACGTACACACAAGTGCCGTTTATCAACAGTAGCGCATCCGTTTTTGCAACATCATTTAAAGCCAATTACAGTAACGGAACGGAATACGGAATAAATATGTCACACGATTTTCTTGACGGAAGGATAAATGCCGAAGTGGAATACAGAAAAGGAAGTTACGAGCTGAAAAACAATGTTTCCACTTCTGAAACAAATATTGCACTTACCACCTTGAAACAACAAACTCTGGAATTTGATCTCTCGTGGATGATTACCAAAAAGCTGATACTCTCGTTCAACTTTGAAGGAACTTTAGACTCCGATAAAAACACCGATAGCCGGGTGTTTATCAATATCAGTAAGCGATTCTAAGATAATTATTAATGGTTAATTATCAATGATTAATTATTAATGATAAGATGAGTGGATAATGATAATTTACCATGCGAATCCGGAGTTGAAGATAAGTATGTTGTAGTTCTAATAACCCGAGTTCTGGCTCATTTCCAAACTATATAATTGAATATTTCGGTGCGCTGCACCTAATGATGATAAAACAATGCTAAATGCTACAAATATTCTGGGACTCTGTCCCTCAAAAGGTGCAGAGCACCGAACTATTTGTAGAAA
>WSSedL1CaDRAFT_10000241_pt1 | contig 38119 bp, 25 predicted proteins | sample WetSurSL1Cattail_FD_9464 | JGI IMG/M metagenome (IMG submission 9464)
GCANTTGATATTACGGTGCGCTGCACCTTTACCATACTGAATTGATATTCTCGCTACAAATATCAGGATGCGCTGCACCCTAACAAAGCCACAGAGTGGCGGAATCTTCGTAGAAATTTGATTTCACAGATAAGTTTAAGGTGCAGCGCACCGTAATCTAATTTAAAAATGACTGCCTGAGTTTTTCAGCAGACCCTACTTAATAGCTGGAGTGAAACAAAAACATCCCGAGACTAAGAAAATAGTTTCGGGATGTTTTTATTTCAGAAAAAGAAATTCTTCCAAGATTGCATCCTAGAGAGTTCCACTTTTGGCAGTAGAAATAACCTAGACTTTCAATTCCGCCTGAAAAACAGTTATGGCTTGACCTTTTATCTCTACACGATCGTTCAGCAGTTTTACTTTCAACCTACCGGTTCGTTTAGAGAGCTGATAAGAATTAAACTCCGTCTTACCTGTCTTTTGATGCCACAAAGGTATCAATGCACAATGTGCAGAGCCTGTTACGGGATCTTCGTTGATACCTGCCAACGGTGCAAAAACCCGCAATACAAAATCACGATCGGGTTGCTCACCTTTAGCCGTTATCATCAGATGGGCAAGTCCGTTTGTCTTCATTCGTTCAAAATCCGGCTTAGCATCTAAAATATCTGCTTCCGAAGCTGCAACGGCAATTACCCAATCATAAATACTCGAATACATTTCTATTGGTTCAAAACCCACTGTAGCTTTAAAATCAACCTGTACATCCATCTTTGTCAACGGATAAGCAGGAAAATTCATGGTTATCCAATCACCCTGCTTGGTGATGGTCAACTCGCCACCCTCGGCTTTAAAAACAATAGCTTCATCCGCATTTTTCAATCCCAGTTCGTAGATAATGTGCCCACTGGCAAGCGTAGCATGTCCACAAAGCGGCACTTCGCGGTTGGGTGTAAAGTAACGTATCCGAAACTCGTTTCCATTGGAAATAATAAAAGCCGATTCGGAAAGATTCATTTCCATGGCTAGTTGTTGCATTTTTTCTGCCGGAAAATGTTCATCTACAATCATTACTCCTGCCGGATTGCCTTTGAAAGGTATTGATGTAAAAGCATCTACTTGATAAATTGTGTTCATATTGACTTATTTGATTAAATTAAATATTCTCGTACACAAAGTATACAGATTAAGCTGAAAAACACTGATTAATATAGTTCCAAATTCATTCTGATTCGGTAAATTCAGTGTGTTCAGTGTGCTAAATAATAGTATTCGCTAAAATACCAAATCACAATTTGATTCTACAGCATCCACATTTGCACCGAGGCTTTTGTAAAAATCAATAGCAGGTTGGTTCCATTCAGATACCTGCCATCTCAATTTCTTGCAACTTTCTGCTTTGGCAAAGGCTATCACTTCGTTTATCAACTTTGTGCCTACACCTGAACCTCTAAAATTGGGACGTACATACAAGTCATCCATGTACAATGATTTACCAATCCATGTATAATAGCCAAAGAAATAAGTTACATAACCCAGTATTTCATCCTCAGAGTTCACCGCCACACATCCGGTCAGATAGCTTTTTTCAGCAAGCATCTGCTCCACTGAGTTAGTCATCTTCTCAGGTAGTTTTTCAAAGAGCGCAAACTCTTTGAAAAGAGAAATCAATACCAGAAAATCACGCTCTTCAATCTTTCTGATAGTTACTGTCATATATTCTAATTTTCAGATTGCATTTTAGCATACTCTCTATCCAGAATACTCAGATTATGTACCGAGTAATATTCATCTTCAATTACAAAAGATTCCCGCGAAGTACCTTCTATGCGGAAGCCACAATGCTGGTAACAACAAATAGCGGCTTTATTAAATTCAAAAACGCCTAAATCTACCCGATGAAGTTCTAACTCTTCGAAACAAATTTTCAGCAAAGCCCGTATCAGTTCTCGTCCATAACCCTTACTCCTATCCTACTCATTGGCAATCAAAATCCGGCACAAGCGCGCACTCTTGTTCTTTATATTGAGATGACTTATATCACCAGGACCAATCACCTGATCCGTTGCAGTATCTACTACGCGGTATATCCTGTGTGTTGAATCGGCCAAGTAGTTATTCAGTTGTTCCACCGCAACCGGATAGGTAAACGAATCCCCACCAAATTGATACATGAACTTTTCGGTATCCACCCAGCTAATAAACTGTTCAAAATCATCTTCGGTAAATTTCTCAAGTCGTATCATAACCAATCCTTTTTCTATAATTTGCAATTTACTTGCAAATATATGAATAATTCATAAAAGAATTGTCCCGAAAACCATTTCAGATCTTTGGGACAATCTCTACTTAAGAGATAATCACTGATTCTTATAATTTTTATCCAGGAATAAGAATCTATTATCATTTTGAGCTTTAGCAGCTTTCGATTCAACATTTAGCAGCATAACCGGTGGATCCGTTTCTGTCGGTTTAGCAGCCGGCCATTCCGAAAGTCCTTTTCCATTGGGGTTACCGGTTTTTATGAAGTTGGCGATGTATTGTTGGGCTGTCTTTGAAAGGATATAATCACCTTTCTCCCATGCAAATTCAGGTTCCAGATAGAGATTTCTCATCAGATATTCAATCTCATCGGCATGAGCTGCACCCAGTTTTTTAGGAGCAGTAGTTGCAGTCTCTTTTTTCTGTGTACCTCCTGCAAGCCCGGAAGCTAAGGATTTATCTTTCAATACCGGTCTCGGATGGCAAAACAAGTATCGATACACGGGCTGCGACGAATTCTTTCGGTGCAGATCGAACCATTTCCACGTACTGTACACAATAAACCGATCAGAGGACAACTCAGTTGCAGAAAGTTCCACTTCCTTATCGGTGTTGTGGGCATAAAGTTTCAGAACATCTTCTGCATCATTAGGATAAGTCTCTTTTACTTTGGCGATAAAGTTTTCGCTATTATAGGGTTTGCCTCCCATGAATACCATACCTGGGATTTCAGCAGAATTCCATCCAACCAGTAAAGGTATTTGAGCCTGTTTACCAACATTATATATTTCGGGTAATGATGTTGGCAGAAAGTAACCATCAATAACCGTTGGAAACCCGGAGCGTCTGTATTTTACATAGATATTTGTAAGTTCTTTTGTGCTCAGTGATCTCAACGCTTTCAACGATGAATAACCGGCTTTCTCTACAAATTCTAATCCTGTCTCTTCGGCTTCTTTCAATGATATTGGAGCCATAGTAGGCTTGATTGCTGCTCCACTCTCACCAATGGCTCCGGCTATAAGTTCTTTGGACAAAGGGGAAGCCATGTGAGCACTGACTGAAATGGAACCCGCTGATTCACCTGCAAGAGTTACCCGTTTAGGGTTGCCACCAAAAGCAGCTATATTCTTTTGTACCCATTGCAGAGCAGCTACCTGATCCAGATAGCCGTAGTTTCCGGAGGCTTTGTAGGGAGCTTCTTCGCTCAGTTCCGGGAGTGATAAGAAGCCAAAGATATTCAGTCGGTAATTAAATGTTACAACTACTATCCCCTTTTGAGCCATAGAGGCTCCATCATAGCGAGGTTCAGTACCATCACCGGCCACAAAACCTCCCCCATAGATATACACCAGTACGGGTAATGAGTAAGACGACTTTTTCAAAGGTGCCCACACGTTCAGGTACAGACAATCCTCGCTCATCGAGTCGAGCCGGTTGTTCATTTTTCCAAACACTTCTATTTGTACTGGTTTAGGTGCAAATTTTTGTGTTTTTAGCACACCTTTCCAATTGTCGTGAGGCTGTGGAGCTTTCCAACGAAGTTCGCCGACAGGAGCTTTCGCAAAAGGAATTCCAAAATACATCTGAAGACCTGTTTTAGTGTCTTTTAATCCTTCAATTGCTCCGTTTTCAATTGATGTTTGTACCATAGTCTGAGTTTTACTCTGTGAAACCAAAGAAAAACTGATGCAACATAAAGTAAAAAGTATAAGAATTCTTTTTTCCATTTTATTATGTATTAAAGTTCAACAAAACATCTGTAAATGTTACAAGTAAATAGTTACGAGTTACAAGATTGATTATCTGTATTTTGCTTTCAGTAAACAAATCATTAAATATTATTGTTTACTTATTAATTGCCAGCTAAAAATAATTGATTGATTTCTTTTTCCCTTCTGAAACGAGCATCAGCGCAGGCGTTCATCAAAGATAATGAAAATCTGATATGTGAGTTCAATACGACAACTATTTAAAGAACAAAAGTGAACGCATGAAATAATCTACCCGGGAAAAATCTCAGATAGATTATTATTAGTAAATTTTCTGCTAAATTTTCGCCTTACTTTTTGTGACTAAACAGCCAGGCAAAAACTCCGGGTTCTTTAAATGTATTTTCCCAACAGTTGTGATTTACAGCCGGATATTCAGTATATTTGATTTCACGCTTTCCATCGTTCAGTCGTTTATATGCATTGCGGGCATAGTCTACAGATACTACCTGATCTACAGCTCCATGAAACAACCACAGAGGTGTTTTTTTGTCATGCGCCGTAAACCAATCGAGATTGACTGCACCACACATAATATAGGCAGCTGCAAAAGTGTTAGGCATGCGTATCAATAATTCATACGTTCCCAAACCACCCATCGATAGTCCACCAACATAAACCTGTTTTTTATTGATCTTACCGGAATTTATCCACTCTTTGGTCAATCCCATCAGCAATTTCAGGGATGAATTGGCCACACTATCTTTGTAAAAGGTAAACTTCAGCATCATCGGGCTACCTTTAGGCAAAACTTCCCTCTTGGCATGTGCCCAGTAGTCATTTTCGGGACACTGAGGAGCAATAACTATGGCAGGATAATCGCTTTGCAGATTATCGACCAACCATTGACCACCATTCTTTAGCTGTTTTTCATTATCAGTACCACGTTCGCCCGAACCATGCAGGAACAGAACCAAGGGATATTTTTTGTTCGGATCATAATTCTTAGGGAACATAATACGATAGGGTAATGATTCACCATTCTCCGTATAAACCCGTTTTTCGAATACGGACATGTTCTGAGCTGATAGCGGCAAGGCAATCAGCATCAATAAAAAGAAAATTGTTTGTTTCATAATAAATTAGTGATAAAAGTATATTTTCTATAAATTGGTATTTACTTAACTAATATGTTTTTTGTATGCCATATTCAGATCAACAGTCTTGTATCTCGTAACTATTTGCTTGTAACTATTTGGCTATTTTTTTGTTTCCTTTTAATTCATTTATAGCCACTTCAGGCACAACGTGAGTAGATGCTTTTTCAACAATCAGTTCGCGTTCCACATTAAACGTTGATACTGCTTTTATATTTAAAGATGATGCTCCGATTTTGACTGTATATTTTCCAGCTTCAACTACCCACGACAGAGCAGGAGTATTAAAAGAAGCCAGATCGGTGGCGCGAATGCTAAACGTGACGGTTTGTGACTCGCCGGCTTTTAGCAATCTTGTTTTAGCAAAACCTTTCAACTCTTCTTTGGGTTTGTCCATAGATTTTCCCGGAGCCGAAATATACAATTCAGCAACCTCTTTCCCTGCCACTTTTCCGGTGTTGGTAATAGTTACAGATGCCGTCAGTTTTCCGGTGAAATTAGTATTGCTTAATTTAAAATTGCTATAGCTGAAATTGGTATAGGACAGTCCGTATCCAAACTCATACGATGGCTTCACATCAAACGTATTATAATAACGATAACCAACATATATGCCATCATTATAAAAAGCTTCCGAAGGGCTTCCGAACAAATCGTTGTCGGCTGCATTAGGATCTAATTTTCGACCCGGAAAATCTTTGGCCGAAGGAACATCGCTGTAATTTACGGGGAATGAAGACACCAACTTGCCTGAAGGATTTACCTTTCCACTCAATATATCCGTTACAGCATTTCCACCTTCAATACCTGCCTGCCAAGCCAATAAAATAGCATCTACTTTATCTTTCCAACTGGCAGTTTCTATAACACCGCCAATGTTGAGCACCACAATTACTTTTTTGTTCTGAGCATGAAATGCATTGCTAATGGTCTGAATCAATACCTGTTCTTTGTCGGTCAGGTTGAAATCATTTTCCACCTTTCTGTCAGCTCCTTCACCTGCATTACGGCCAAGAGTAATAACGGCTACCTCAGTATTTCTAGCCAATTCTTCGGCATAAGACTTATCAATAGCATATTCGGCAATAGGAGGCACTACTCCGAAAATACCTTTAGGCTTAATTTGTTTTGCTTTTTCACTGGTTATGTAGGTTTCGTACTTTTGTTTCAAATCATTGTTCAGCACAAAACCTCCGTTTTTCAAGCCATCCAACAACGAAATGGTGTATGCTTTGTTTACGTCACCACTTCCGGTTCCACCGGCAATAAATGCATACGAAGTATTTCCAAACAAAGCAATGCTTTTCTTTTTCAATGGCAAACCTGCGTTATTTTTGAGTAGAATCATTCCTTCAGTAGCTGCTTTGCGCGAGATGAGTGCGTGTGCCGCCAAATCGGGTTGATCGCTGTATTTATAACCTTTATAACTTGGAGAATTGATCATCACAGCAAGAATATGTTCCACACTCTCGTTGAGCTGTGCTTCGGTTAATGTACCGTTTTTTAGTGCTTCGTTGAGAGCAATATATTGTTGCATACCTCCGGGCATTAATAAGTCATTCCCAGCATTTTGTTGGGCAACAGCATCTTTTCCACCAAACCAATCAGTCATTACCAATCCATTAAAGCCCCAGTCTTTGCGTAGCGTGCCAGTAAGCAATTCCTTATTTTCGGAAGTGTATATACCATTTATAAAATTATAGGAAGTCATAACCGCCCATGGCTGAGATTTTTTCACGGCTATTTCAAACCCTTTCAAATAAATTTCGCGCAATGCTCTTTCACTGATTTTTTCATTCAGTTGCATGCGGTTAAACTCCGCATTATTGGCAACAAAATGTTTAATACATGCACCTACTCCATTCGACTGCACCCCTTCGACCAGAGCAGCGGCAATATTTCCCGACACAACAGGATCTTCTGAATAATATTCAAAATTTCGTCCTCCCAGCGGATTGCGGTGAATGTTCATTCCCGGTCCCAACAGAATATCAATACCATATTCTTTTACTTCATTACCAAATGCTACACCAACTTTTTTCACCAATTCTGTATCCCATGATGAGGCAAGCAACGTACCTACAGGCCATGCCGTAGCATAAAAAGTTTTATCTGGCTTGTCTTCCCTTTTGGGTGTAATGCGTACTCCGGCAGGCCCGTCGGAAAGTACCAGCGAAGGAATATGTAACCTGTCAACAGCATGTGTTCTACCTGCTGCACCCGGAGTTTTTTCAGCCACCAGGCCATCGCCAGGAATAGCAGTCATGGGCGTGAGTCCTACATAATTGCCCGAAGCATCTTTTTTAAGTTCTACTGTCGATGCTCCCGGCATTTTCATCCCCATGCCTACCACCAGTCTTACTTTTTCGTCGGTACTTAGTTTCGATGCCAATGCTTTAACCTCGGGTGAGCTTTGAGCAGAAAGTAAAAGAGGATATATTGCTATAAATAATAGCATCAGTTTTTTCTTCATTTCTATTTTTTTTGTGGGTTTATAATCAACTGAGAGTCCTCATCTATCAATTTACGAGGAGATTATGGGTTTCTATTGATTTAAAACAGAAAAACTCAAAGCTCCTTGAAGAGAGATAGACGGTAAGTAATAAATAATATTTAATGATCTGTTTTCCGAAAGTAAAACACAGATAAACAGCCTTGTGACTTGTAACTATTTACTTGTAACTAATTCTAAAAATTGTAACTAATTGAAGCCTGTACTGTAAAAGGAATAATATAAGATGCACCCATAATTTTTCCTTCATAAGAAGCATTATTAGTTATCAAATCGGAGCTACTGATTGTGCCTTGTACACCTTTCTGATTAAGCGGATTAGTAATTTGCAATGAAATTTTGGTTTTTGCATTCGCTTTATAATCAGTACCTACAAAAGTTTCCCATCTTCCTTTATAAGTCAACGCATTGGATATATTCGCATATTGTTGTCCAAAATAATGTGCCATGGCCCAGAAACGGAACTTTTGGTACGTATAACTTGGGTCAATTTCGATTAAGGTTTTCGAAATAGCAGTTACGTTCTTTCCGGAAAAATCATAGTGCGTTGCCGTTCCAGCACTTGGCCATGTTACGTCAAAGTTGAAATTGGAATATTTCGGATTCTGTAAGGTTATCAAGCAGTGTAAATTGAAGTTTTTAAATGGATTGGCAGTAATGTCGGTGGTCCATCCAAGCGTCTTCACTCCGTAGGTCTCAAGCACTATCTGAGACTCACCGGTAGTAGGATTGGTTATAGTTGCACGCGTGAAAGCCGCATTGGTTTTATTAGCATAAGTCACTTGCGACACAACGCTAAACCGTTTATCAATGTTGAAATAAATACCGGCCTGACCTAATACAGTGCGAGCAAGAGCATTTGCACGTGGAGTACCATCGTATGCACCGGAATAACTTTCAAGTTGTCCATGTTTTTCATGATATATGACGCTTCCTAACACGCCGAACGGATTTGTAATTTTATAAACCAGATTCATACTTCCGTTTTTATGTATCCAACCATCGTGGAAGGGGGTAGTGGCAGTACCTGCATAGGAATAATTGGTACTTGTGCTTGTAGTTAAATGACTGCGCGAACCTGTAGCATCTAACATAAAATCACCATTCATTACTTGTGCTTCAAGACGAGCCCCTACATTTAGTTGCAACCTGTTGTTCACTTTCCATTCATCGGTAAAGTAGAAAGCCAGTTTATCTTCCCAACCATTGTGATACTCGCTTCCCGAGTTATTGGAAAAGTAACCGTATTGGTCGGTATTGATAGCTCCGGTTCCCACTAATTTCCGGGGACTAGGCGAAATCTCTGTCAAAAACAGAGAAGTGCTGGCAGTAAATTTATCCACACTATAATACCACTGATCCATTCCAAAACGAAGGGTATTATTGCTGAATTTCTTGCTTAAATCCACCCGGGCCTGTATTGTTTGCGTATTCTTTGCATTATCAAACAGGGTATAAAACATTTGTACGGCTCCTGTGCCATTGTCGGTATAAGTTTGCCCATTATCGGCATATTTTAGAGAAGTAAATGCCGAAGTACTAATAGTTCCTGCCGGAACTATCATGGCTATTTTAGGTTCAGCATAGTGGTAGCGGGCTGTATATTCCAGATTCCATTTATTGCCCAAATCGTTTTTACCTACAATATCAAATGTGTGTGTAGTGGTATAAAGATCTTTATCCAGATTGGTATTTTGAAGTGTGCCGGTCAGCATATTATAAGTTCTGATATACCCATCGGCAGGCAGATAACTGTCTAGCCCAAATTTAAAATTAGATAAACTGCTTACCGAACCATCGGTATGATAGTAAAACGGATTATAGTTGGTCAAACTTCTTGAATGCGAAAACTTATATAAAAAAGATATTTCGCCATTCGTATACCTTTTAGTGATACCGGCCTTAAATATTTGTGTTTTGTCGGAATACTTTGTAAACCCGGGGTTGTATGAATTCGGATTCATATTAAAGTGCCCGCTTACATTATAATACCATTTTTTACCTAGTGCACCAGCAAGAGCTGCATTCAGTTGTATTAAGCCAAAGTGGTTGGTAGTGAGACTAAAGCTTCCATGTGTCTGATCAGTGCCCCATCGGTCATACGTATTTAAAGCATAACCGATTGTCCCGATCGTAGTGGCAACTTCTTGTAAGTTCAGCAATCCCATACGACTAAAACTACCATCCGAACGCCATGAAAAATAAGGTAATTCGGGCCAGAAATAATAAACTACCGGTAAGTTGTTTTCTACGATGGTTAATCCACCAACCGTGGAGGGTAGTCCAATATTTAAATCTCTTGGACTTGACATGGACGATGCGTTGTTTTGGACATCCCGTCCTTTTACTTCTTTGCTGTCTGTCGTACTTTGTGTCGTTTTTACTTTCGTTGTGTCGCTTTTCGCAGTAGCAGACTGAGCAAACAAATTTGTATTAGAACAACAAAATAAAAGACAAAAGAGCAAGATTGATTTAATCAATGAAATAATGTTTTTTGGGTTCATAAGAATTTGATATTTAGTTAACATTAGATTTTAAACGGACACTTCCCGTTGAAATTCTTTGCAAATATCAAACATTATCGTCCCGGTAGGATTGACATATATCAAGAATTCGGAAAACCCAAAATTTCTTGATTATTGTCAAATAGGAATATGCTGCACAACATAAAATACGGGCATTAATGACCCTTTACGCGGCTCAGTGTCTCGGGCGTGATACCCAGATAAGAGGCAATATACATGGAAGGAACACGATTAATCAGGAAAGGAGATGCTTTCAGAAAATTGTTATAACGTTCTTTCGCAGTTTCAAAGAGCATGCTATACATACGCTTTTGCGAAATAAGCAACGATAGTTCCAGCAAACCCCGATACATAAGTTCTATTTCGTGATGTTTTTCCGCCAGCTCATTCAATTCAGTCTTTTCGATGCCGTAAATCACAGAATCTTCCAGCGCTTCCACAATCAGGTGCGAGGGTTTATGCTCAATGAAACTTTCCAGGCAAATAAATCCCAAACCCTCCCAGGCAAAATATTCTGTCACATCAATATTATCTTTATAAAAATACTGCCTTACCAATCCCGACTCTACAATATAAATGTGATTACAAATGGCGCCTTCCTGTAAAAAAGTAGCTCCCTTTCGTGCTTTAAATTCATGAAGTAAAGGGATAAAAAGCTCTTTGGTTTTTTCGGATACAAATTGACCATTAAAAAATAAATTTACGATAGGAGTAAGATCCTTCATGGGTAGCATACATTTTCTGGTTATAAAAACAATGAGGCAAAGATAGATAATTTGCAGAACGGTACAATAATATAAAGATATAATAAAAATAAAACTACTCAAAATGGGAACTTCGGGCAGTAGTCGGTAGTTGGTAGTCTGCAATCTGTTGTTTAATGACTGTTCATTGATAACTGATTTCAACAGTAATCTTTTATCCTTCTTGTTAGGTTATCTAATTTTTGTAACTTTGGGGTATGGGATGAAAATAAAAAAATATCTATCCTCTACAAAACTTCATCATTTACTTTATGGACGACCTCGAGGAATATTTGGAAGAAGCCGGCAAATTACTGGAGATAATAGAAGAACAACAGGCACGAAGAGATAAGTTTATTGATCCGCTTGTGCTGGAGTTGGAGCATGTGGCTATACAGTATTTTCCTGAAATAAGCAATCTGAATACCGACCGGCGGGATGTGATCAGGGGAAAAGCAACTGACCGGACTTATGACATCTGCGAGTTTATGTTTAGGCGGATATACGACGGTGTGGATGATATGGAAGAAGACACTTCCAAATTCAGGGTTCCACCCCGCCACGATGAAGAAGGCGATAAGCGCTATCTGGAGGAACGACTGGAGAAAATTCCCCCCGAATACCACGATAGCTATATTGAAACATTCAACCTGATGTTAGAACTGAAGGAAACGGAAAACGAATTAACTTACGACTGCTTTGAGAAGACAAAAAAAGCACTATGGCTATCGTTTCCCGAAATAAGTGAATTCTCGGGCAATTCTATCTTGCACATGAATTATTATGCTTATGACCGAATCTGGTACTTTGTGGATGATTTATATAATATTGTTGGTCAAGCTCCCACACCCCATACGTTTTAAGCCGCTTATGTAAGTATTTTCACTCATTATTGCGCAAATTTTCAGACAGTCTTTCAGTAATAGGATGGTGCAGATATTTTTTCTGCATATGCAGAGTTTCATTGTGCATGTGCAGAATATTCTTCTGCATATGCAGAGTTTCCTTATGCATGTGCAGAACATTCTTATGCATATGCAGAGTTTCCTTATGCATGTGCAGAACATTCTTATGCATATGCAGAGTTTTCTTATGCATGTGCAGAACATTCTTATGCATATGCAGAGTTTTGTTATGCATGTGCAGAACATTCTTATGCATATGCAGAGTTTTGTTATGCATGTGCAGAATATTCTTATGCATGTGCAGAGTTTTCTTATGCATGTGCAGAACATTTTTAGTTTGCAACCTTTTCCCAATAGTTAGCTAACTTTTTTCAATAGGTTGCTAACTTTTCTCAATAGTTCACTAACCTTTTTCAATAGGTTGCAAACTTTTTTCCTTAGGTTGCAAACTTTCCCCAATAGTTCACTAACTTTTCTCAATAGTTAGCTAACTTTTTTCAATAGGTTGCAAACTTTCCCCAATAGGTCACTAACCTTTTTCAATAGTTTGCAAACTTTTTTCTTTAGGTTGCAAACTTTTCCCAATAGTTCACTAACCTTTTCCAATAGTTTGCAACCTTTTTTCCTTAGGTTGCAACCTTTCCCCAATAGGTCACTAACTTTTCTCAATAGGTCACCAACTTTTTCCATTAGCTTGCATCCAGAGATTTATTGCACTCCGAATGATCTTCTGCAACGCACACATGGTTTACAAAAAAGTCCCGAAGCTATTTGCATAACTTCGGGACTTTCTGAAAACTGTTGCCAAACGTCCATAGACTATAGTCTACAGTCGGTTGACTAAAAAAAAATAATTTTTATTTTCTCCACAATTTACTCATATCTTCCAGTGTTTTTCCTTTGGTTTCGGGAACCATTTTCCAAACAAACAAGGCCGACAAAACCGACATTACCCCATACAAACAATAGGTAAAGGTAATGCTGAATGCTTCGAGACTAGGGAAGGTGGATGAAACCACAAAGTTGGCAATCCACTGTGCGGCAACAGCAATAGCCACTGCTTTTCCGCGTACGGTGTTCGGAAATATTTCCGAAATCAACACCCAGCAAATTGGTCCCCACGACATCATAAACGAAGCCGAGTAGATAACGATAAAGATCAGGGTACTTACACCGATAATGTGCAGATAAGCCAGCAAACCGATGGCAAACATGCCCACTGCCATACCGGTAGAACCGATAATAAGCAAAGGTTTACGTCCGAATTTGTCTACCGTAAAGATAGCTACCAGTGTAAAGACAATGTTTATAAAGCCCATAATGACGGTTTGATACATAGCAGCATCGTTTCCGAAACCAAGACCTTTGAAAATAGTAGGTGCATAATATAGCACCACATTGATGCCTACCACTTGTTGAAAAACCGAAAGCAGCACGCCAATGATCAATACCTTCCAACCGTAAGCCAGCACTTTTTCCACTTTTTCGTGGGCACTGTCTTTAATGTCTTTTAAAATTTCGCTGGCTTTGTTTGTTCCATTTATTTTACCCAGAATATGCAAGGCTTTGTCTTCGTGCCCTATCAGAGCCAGATGTCGGGGAGTTTCGGGAACAAAAATCAGCAAGAATCCAAACAAAGCTGCCGGAACAGCATTGGAAGCAAACATATAACGCCATCCGTGAGAATCAATCCATTCTACAGGCTGACCTTTGGTGATAAAATAATTGACAAAATAAACCACCAGCATACCAAAGATAATGGCAAATTGATTCCAAGAAACCAGTTTACCCCGAATCTCAGCCGGTGCAATTTCGGCAATATACATCGGGCAAATGGCAGAAGCCAGCCCCACGCCTATCCCACCGATAACGCGATAGATATTAAAAGCTATAAGCACCGGAACCGAGCCGTCGCCTTTCTGAAAGAAAAATATTTCGGGATAAGCAGCGCCGCAAGCCGAAATGAAAAACAGAATGGCAGCTAACAATAAAGAGTTTCTGCGTCCTAGTTTTTCGGCAAAAACTCCCGACATGGCACTACCGATAATACAACCGATCAATGCACTGGAAACCGTTGCTCCGTGGTAGAATGTAGCCATAGTACCAAAAGTCGCTTCGTTCAGATGAAAAACCGTTTTCAATGAATCGACAGCTCCCGATATAACAGCCGTATCATATCCAAATAGCAATCCACCCAGCGTAGCCACTAGGGTAATGCCGAAAATATATAATTTACTTCCGCTTTGAGTGTTCATGATTTTATTTTTTAGTGGACGAGTATACAAGTAAACGAGTACACAACTTGTTTATTCATACTCATTATGCATTTATGATTTAATGAAAACAAGTAAACGAGTATACAAAACTGTGTACTCGTTTACTATCTACTTGTTTACTTTTTTTAGATATACATATTCACAATCGCTTCGTAAAGCTCTTGTTTTCCGCTGATTTGTTTTGGTTCAGCTTTCGATTTGGCATAAGCAACTACTTCTTCGAAAGACAATTTTCCTTCTTCGAATTCTTTACCTTTACCTGAATCATAAGATGCATAACGATCAGAAACCATTTTTTTGTAAGGAGATTTTTCCAAAATAGCTGCTGCAGCTTCCAATGCACGAGCCATTACATCCATACCCGAGATATGAGCAATGAACAAGTCATCCAAATCGGTAGAGTTACGACGAATCTTAGCATCGAAGTTAGTACCGCCACCTTGCATTCCACCACCTTGAAGAACAACCATCATTGCCTGAGTCAATTCATAAATATCGATAGGGAACTGATCGGTATCCCAACCGTTTTGAACATCACCGCGGTTAGCATCAATAGCACCGAGCATACCTGCATCCACAGCACATTGAAGTTCGTGTTCGAAAGTATGACCGGCCAATGTAGCATGGTTTACTTCAATATTCACTTTGAAATCTTTTTCCAAACCAAATTCTTTCAGGAAGCCGATAACTGTTTCGGTATCCACATCATATTGATGTTTCATTGGTTCCATTGGTTTTGGTTCAATCAGGAATACGCCTTTGAAACCTTTTGCACGAGCATAATCGCGGGCTTTGGTCAACATAGTACCCATGTGTTGTTTTTCACGTTTCATGTCGGTGTTCAACAACGACATATAACCTTCGCGTCCTCCCCAGAAAACATAAGCTTTACCACCCAGTTCGATAGTTGCATCCATAGCGTTTTTAATCTGAACCATTGCGCGGGCAGCTGCATCAAAATCAGGATTTGTGCTGGCACCGTTCATATAGCGAGCATGCGAAAATACATTGGCAGTACCCCACATCAGTTTAATACCTGTTGCAGCTTGTTTTTCTTTTGCATAAGCCACAATAGCTTTCAGATTAGCTTCATATTCTTCGATACTGCTACCTTCGCTAATCAAATCGATATCGTGAAAACAGTAATATTCGATACCCACTTTTTGCATAAATTCAAATCCTGCATCCATTTTGTTTTTAGCAGCCTGCAATGCATCGGCAGCTCCTACCCATGGGTGGTTTTGTGTTCCGCCTCCAAATGGATCACCACCTTCGGCACACAATGAATGCCACCAGGCCATACAGAATTTAAACCATTCTTTCATAGGTTTACCATAAACTACTTTTTCGGCATCATAATGATGAAATGCCATCGGATTCTTACTGTCTTTTCCTTCAAATTTAATTTTTTCCACAGATGGGAAATACTGTTTTGTACTCATAATAGTTTTTTTTAGTTATTTATTATATGTTATTTTGCCTTCCGGCGTCATTGATTGTTATTGTTGTACAACTAATTATCACATTAGCATATTAGCACATCAAATGAATTTGATCCATCGGTCATAAGCTTCCATGCTAACAGCTATGTTCTCGGGTTCCGGTGCTACCACAATGATTTTCTTCAAGGTAGCAAATGCTTCTTCGGCATTTTTGTATATCCCCGCTCCTATCCCTGCACCACGAGCTGCACCCACCGAACCGTCGGTATTGTACAATTCGATAGTGGCTCCGGTTATATTGGCCAAAGTTTGACGGAAAATAGGACTCAAAAATAAATTGGCATGTCCGGCACGAATGGTTTTGGTTTCAATGCCCATTTGATTCATAATATCCATACCGTATTTAAACGAAAAAGCAATTCCTTCGTGAGCTGCACGCGCCAGATGAGCTTTAGTATGGCGGTTGAAATTGATACCATGAATAGAGCAATTTGGCTCACGGTTACCAAGCACACGTTCTGCACCGTTTCCAAAAGGAATAATGCTTACTCCTTCGCTGCCAACCGGAATCTGAGCTGCCAACTCGTTCATCTCGCCATAACTCATTCCTTCGGGAGCCACATTATTTTTAATCCAGGTATTCAGAATGGCTGTTCCGTTGATGCATAGCAATACACCTACACGGGTTGCTTCTTTGGTATGATTGACATGCGCAAAAGAGTTTACGCGCGACTGCGGATCGTATTTGGCATCATCATTCACACCGTAAACCACACCCGATGTACCACCTGTAGCAGCTATTTCACCCGGATTCAATACGTTTAATGATAAAGCGTTGTTTGGTTGATCGCCGGCACGATACGTTACCGGAGTTCCGGCAGCCAAACCAAGTTCAACAGCAATGTCGGCTTTCAGAGTTCCCTGTTGACCAAATGTAGGTACTATTTCAGGTATCAAAGCTGTATTGAAACCATAATAATCATACAGGAACTTAGCAGGCGATTCATCTTTGAAATCCCAGGCAATGCCTTCGGATAGCCCCGAAGCCGTAGTGCAGGCTTTTCCGGTCATACGCATGGCCAGATAATCGCCCGGCAACATATAATATTTTGCTTTGGCAAAGTTTTCAGGCTCATGTTCTTTTACCCAGGCCAATTTAGACAACGTAAAGTTTCCCGGCGAGTTCAACAAATGCGACAGACAGGTTTCACTCCCAATTTCATTAAAAGCTTTCTCACCGTAAGGTACGGCACGACTATCGCACCAGATAATAGAATCACGAATTGCTTTTTGATTTTCATCAACAAGTACCAGACCGTGCATCTGATAAGAAATACCAATGGCTTTAATGGCCGATGAGTCGGTACCAAATTCGGATAGAACAGCTTCTGTAGCCAGCTTCAGGTTAGTCCACCACGTTTCAGTGTCCTGCTCAGCCCAACCGGATTTCACCGATTTTATTTCCATTTCTTTTTTGGGAAAAAATGCACTTGAAACGCATTCTCCCGTCTCTGCATTTACCAAACTCGCCTTTACCGACGAGCTGCCTAAGTCATAACCTAATAAGTACATATATCTTGATTTAAAATTTCTTCATTTACGATTTACAATTAATGTAACGACCGACAGGAGTTAACTACCAACTGCAAAGCAATAATATCAATTAATAACGCCAAAGGCTAATTTCATTTTTTCTTCTTATCAAACTTATAAAGTCGCGCTGCCCTGTGCGGAACACCCTCTTCCATTTCATCAAGCGGAATCACATAAGGCATTTGAGCCACCTTTTTCTGAAAATTACGAACATCAGAGTTTGTTTGATGAACCGTGTTGTACAAAGACCGAAGTTGCGAAACCGTAAACTTACGCGGTAGCAGTTCGAACAGTAAATGTGGCTCTATATCCAGATTATGCCGTACATGCTCTAATCCTTTATTAATAATTTCGGCATGGTCAAAAGCCAGATTCATTTTCTCTACTTCGTTCAAATCATACCAATTAGCCTGTGTGTTATCTGATTTAACCTGAATTTTACGATCTATCTTAATCAACGCCACATAGGCCACTGTAACAATGCGACGAATCTTCATCTGCATTGTATTTTCAAGCCACAAAATATCGCGTGGATTCTTAGTCCTGTTAGGTCCTCCGAAACTGCGGAACTGACTCAGATAAATATTCTTCAAACCGGTAAGCTCTGTCAACACTCGCGAAGCAGCATCATCGAGATCTTCATCATTCAAAATTATACTTCCGGGAAGCTTTTTATCATTATACAATTCATTCTGTTCTGTAATGCTTCGTTCAATCAGCAGAATCTTAAGTCGGTCTCCATCAAAACCAAACACTACACAGTCTACCGAAACATGAGGATTGTATATATTTTCACTCGACATTTATTCTCTCTGTTTTGTTTTACGACACAAAAATAGCATATAGTTTTATATTATTATCGCACAAAAACTATGTTATAAAACACATTATCAATAATTTGAATACTGTATTTATTACAATATCAACAACGCGTTTACTGTATTATATACAATAAGTCATTTCGATTCGAATTTGCTAAATTAGCGTATATAAAACAATTGAAGCTTTCATCGGAAATGAAAGCTTCGAAGAGACGATTACAATAAGGGGTAAGTGAAAATTCAGTTGTTCTGTAGAAAAAAAAATAGACGATCAAATTGAATGATCGCCTATTTTAATCGAAATTATTATATGCAAGTAAAAAGATCTGTTTTCTGAAAACAAAACGCAGACCTATAACCTTGCAACTTGTAACTATTTACTTGTAACTAATTATATTATACAAGCTTTTCCATAGTCAGCCACAATTTATCGTCCGGAGGTACCGGAGCTGTAATTTGGATCAGTTGTTTTGATACCGGATGAATAAATTCCACATTACGAGCATGCAAGCTGATTCCTCCGTTAGGATTTGAACGGGCAAAACCATACTTCAGGTCACCTTTTATAGGGCACCCCATTTTAGCTAGTTGACAACGGATCTGATGATGACGTCCAGTTTCCAGACGCACTTCCAGTAAATAATAGGTATCAGAATGCGCAATAAGTTTATAGCTTAACGCTGCGGCTTTTGCATTTGAAACCATCTTGTCATGCGCTACAGATTTATTCTGCTTTTCGTTACGCAGCAGAAAATGTTCCAGTCTACCTTCAGCATTAGCCGGTTTTTCTTTCACAATAGCCCAATAGGTCTTCTTCACCTCCTGTGTACGAAACATTTCGTTGAGTCGGGTCAGCGCTTTGCTGGTTTTGGCAAACAGCACTATCCCACTTACAGGACGATCGAGCCGATGCGTTACACCACAAAATACTTCACCCGGTTTATTGTATTTTTCCTTCAGATAACGTTTAATGATTTCCGAAAGCGGTTCGTCGCCGGTCTTATCGCCCTGAACTATTTCCGAGCAGGTTTTATTGACGGCTATTATGTGGTTATCTTCGTAGAGAACGGTCATATTTTTTGATGTGATGATGTGGTGATGTGGTGATGTGATGATGTGATGATGTGATTGATGATGTGATGATGTGGTGATGTGGTGATGTGATGACTGCTAATATGGTTATAAACACTACACATTATCGTATCAACACATTATCACATTAAAACATTATCACATCATCACATCAAATAATTTGTCTTTGTCTTACAGCTTCATAAATCAACACTCCTGCTGCTACCGAAACATTCAATGAATCAATTGTTCCAAGCATCGGAATACTTACCATTTCGTCACACAGACGTAAATGATCGGGATTAACCCCTTCGTCTTCGGCACCCATAACAATGGCAATCGGTTCAGTCATGCCGGCTTCGGTATAGTTTTTAGTAGCCTTTTCGCTGGCTGCAACCAGTTTTATTCCGGAAGAAACAATGAATTTCAATGCATTTCCAAGGTTTTCTTCCCTACAAACCGGTATAGACAATAATGCTCCGGCAGAAGTTTTAATTGCGTCGGCAGTGATTGAAGCACCTCCTTTAGTAGGTATTACGATAGCATCAACACCGGCACATTCGCAGGTACGGGCTATAGCTCCAAAGTTACGCACATCGGTTACACCATCCAGCACCACAATAAATGGCATACGCCCTTCTTCGTATATTCCCGGAATAATATCTTCTATACGCTGATAAGCAACAGGAGAAATGAATGCAATGGCACCCTGATGGTTTTTCACGGTCATTTTATTCAACTTTTCGAGCGGAACATACTGAACCGGAATTTGCAAACCATTCAAAGCTTCAAATAACTCGCGCGACAATTCACTGGTCATATCGCGACGCATCAGTATTTTATCTATTTCTTTTCCTGCCTGAATAGCTTCTATCACAGCACGAATACCGAAGATCATGTCCTTTTCAGGACGTTGTTTATTTTTATAGTTTATCATTTTATTGCTGCCAATTATTTAATTTATTATAGAGCCCTTCAGGCATTATTTTTTATTTGTTTGTGTATATGATCAGTTATCATTCATCAGCTTAAATTTATCAAGCAACCAAAATATCAATGACATCACCACTCCAACTATGGCTGCAAAAGCCATACCCTTAAGCTGTACCGATCCGATATTAACAGCAGCTCCACTTACACCGACTACAAAGGTAATGGCACCCAACACCATATTCCGGTTTTTGCTGAAATCTACTTTCTGTTCTACAAACATTCTGAATCCCTGAACCGCTATCACACCGTAAAGCAGCATAGTTATACCTCCCATAACAGCCGTTGGTATAGTTGAGATAGCAGCAGATATTTTTCCAATAAATGAAAACATAATAGCCAGAATAGCTGCACCGCGTATAACCCATACGGAATACACACGCGTGATAGCCATCACACCAATATTTTCACCATAAGTAGTATTGGGAGGCGAACCGACAAATCCCGATAAGAGATTACTGATTCCATCGCCCAACAACGAACGATGTAAGCCTGGATTTTTTATCAGATCTTCATTGGTGATTCTCCCTGTCACAATCAGGTGACTAATATGTTCTGCCAATACAACGATACAAGCCGGAGCTATAATCAAAACAGCATTCGTATCATATACCGGAGCCTGAAAATGAGGCGATGCCAACCACGATGCATTGCTGATAACAACAGTATTGACCATACCCATAGCAAGCGCTAACATGTAACCGGCAACTACTGCAAAAAGAATTGGTATAATCTGCATAAAACCGCGGAATAACACCGATCCGATTATACCGATTAAAAGCGTGAACATGGAAACGATGACTGTATTATTATCCATTACGAAAGGTTTCACAACTTGCCCGACATTAGTAGGCCATGGAGCCAGACCAGCTTGCTGAGCTGCAACCGGAGCAAGTTCAAGTCCGATAATAGCCACAACGGCACCCATAACTGCAGGTGGCATCACTACATCTATCCAGGCTATACCCCACTTGTAAACTACAAAAGAAATAAGGATAAAAAAAAGCCCAAAGAAAATAAAGCCTGACTGAGCATGCGCAAACCCACCATACTTCGAACAGATGAGCATTACCGGAGCTATAAAAGCAAAACTGGAACCTAAATAAGCCGGAATCCCACCTTTGGTCACCAGCGTATAAATAATGGTTCCGACCCCATTCATCAATAATGCAATAGCCGGATCGACACCCAATAAAATCGGAACCAGAATAGTGGCTCCGAACATTGCAGTTAGATGCTGCAGACTAAGTGGCAAACTTTGAAGTAATGGTAATTTTTCGTGAATTCCAATGGTGCGTTTTTCCATAAATATCAACTTGTCAGATTTAATTATTATATGAATTTATTATTTCCTTCAGTTCAGATATGATCATTTCACGTTCGAACGAAAAGGTTTTATCTTTTTCATTCAATAAATAGTATAAATGTAAGCCTTTGAAAAAAAAACTATAAGCAAAGTCTTTGTTGCCCTTAGCTTCAAAAGAATTAGCTGTTTCATGAGCTAATTGAGCTAAAATTTCCAGATAGCTTGAAGAATATCCGGCTTTTAAAACAATTTCTATGAACTTTTCAACGGGCATGATAGCCAGTTCCTCTGAATTGAAATTCAACAACTCTTTATACGTCTCATCAGCGAGACGAAGAGCATCCTCCGGAAATCCTTTATCACGAAAGCCCAACATAGCCGCCACTACGCGACCTAACTTTTCAAGATATTTCAGTAAATAATCCTCTTTGGGCATCTGAATTTAATTAATAAGTTATACGTAAGCAATTATATATTTGATAATTGCTTACGCAATTTTTCAATCTGTTTTATTTGCAAAGGTAGCTAAATTTATTGTATTTCACCCCAAAGCAATTATAGAATTCGGGTAATCAACTTGATTTGAACCAGATATATAATTGTGTATAGTCATTTACAAATTACAGATTTCTTAGCGTATCTTTGCACAAAAATTGTATATAAAAGATATGTTTCAATCGCATATAGGTGAGTTTGCCGGATTAGGAGTTTCAGTTTGCTGGACATTAAGCGCTTTGTACTTCGAAAAAGCCAGTATTAAAATAGGTTCATTGTCTGTTAACTTCATCCGCCTGTTGATGGCTATTGTCTTTTTAGGAATCACCACTTTTTTTACCCGCGGCATGTTCTTCCCAACCGACGCAAACCCTTATCAATGGTTTTGGCTCGGCCTATCCGGATTTATTGGCTTTTTCATTGGCGACATGCTGTTGTTTAAATCATATATGGTAATCGGATCGCGAACCTCAGCATTAATTATGAGCCTTGCTCCTATGCTTACCGCTGTAATTGGTTGGTTTTTTCTGGGTGAAATACTCTCAGCCAAGAATATTATAGCCATTGTAGTTAGTGTAGCTGGTATTATGTTGGCAATATCAAATAGAAAGATGAAACTGAATATTCCGCTTAAAGGTTTTTTGCTTGCATTTGGTGGTGCGCTGGGGCAAGCAGTAGGATTAATTCTCAGCAAAAAAGGCATGGGACATTACGATCCGGTCGCTGCAACTCAAATCAGAGCTTTATTTGGGTTATTGAGCTTTGTTATTTTGATAACCTTACTTCGTCGTTGGAATAAACTCGGACAAGCTTTCACCCATACACATGCCATGAAATCAGTCACAGTCGGTGCATTTTTTGGTCCGTTTGTAGGAGTAGCTTTGGGACTCTTTGCCATCCAAAAAACACAAACAGGCATTGCTTCTACCCTTATGGCACTGGTACCTATTTTTATTATCGTACCTTCAGCCATCATGTTTAACGAAAAGATTCGACCACAACAAGTCATTGGAGCAATAGTTAGTATAGCAGGTGCCACTTTGTTCTTTGTATAACCAAAAGCTCATTTTTTAAATTAAACTCAATAAAGCATTCTGTTTTCTGAAAAAATATAGTAATTTTGTGACCCCGATCAATAAAGGAAAGTTGCCAGAGTGGTCGAATGGGACGGTCTCGAAAACCGTTGAGCGGGTAACTGCTCCGAGAGTTCGAATCTCTCACTTTCCGCAAAAAAGCATTTATAAAATTATAAAAAGCCTGTAAAATCAATAATTACAGGCTCTTATATTTTTATCCAGTTCACAAAATATTCAATATCTAGCAATCTGTAGGTGCTGAATTCGGTGGACTTCAAAATAAAAACATCGCCTCCACCGACTTTGGGATAAAAATGTTTATAATCAAGACGTTCAAATAATGAACATCTTGATTGGGAATCAAAAAGAAAGTATTTTTGAAAACTTTTTAAAGGTTACCACAATGAACACAAAACTATCCATTCTCTTTTTCGTAAAGAGAACAAAAGTAAACAGTGATGGACTTTTACCTATCTTTATTCGCTTTACTATAAATGGTGAACGCATCGAATTTAGCACAAAACGCTTTACCACTTCAGAAAAATGGTACGTAGAAGGCAATCGTATGAAAGGCACCAGTGTCGAATTAAAAGCCACCAATTCTTTTCTTGATACGCTAAAAGCAAAGGTGTACGATTATCAACAACAGCTTATCTAGGAAGACGAAATTGTAAATGCAGAAAGCATGCGAAACAAAATTCTAGGTATTGAAAAACGCAATCACATGCTTGTTGGCATTTTCCAACAACACAATAACGAAATTAAAGCTCTTATAGGCAAAGATTACGCTTTAGGAACACTAACTCGCTATGAAACATCATTGAAACACACTATTAATTTCGTGCAGTGGAAATACAAGGTTTCTGACATTGATATAAGAAAGATCGATCACGAGTTTATTACAAGCTACGAATTCTATTTGAAAAGCGTTTCTAATTGCAGCCAGAATACTACATCGAAATATATCATGAACTTTGGAAAGATCATCCGGATTTACTTGGCAAATGGCAGGCTTAAAAAAAATCCATTTAGTAATTACAAAAGCAAGGTGGTGGAAGTTGAAAGGGCATTTTTATCCATGGAGAAAATTGAAACCATGCTCAACAAAAAATTTGTTTCTGACCGACTCAATCAGGTGAAAGATATATTCCTTTTCAGCTGCTTCACGGGACTGGCTTATTCTGATGTAAAGAAACTCTCTAGAAAAAACATTGCTATTGGTGTGGATGGCGAGCGTTGGATTTACATAAATCGGACAAAGACAGACACTAGATCCAACACTCCAATTCTTCCTATTGCATCTTACTTATTGGAAAAATACGAAGACCACCCACAGGTAGTCAATCAGGAAAAGCTTTTACCAATCCTAAGTAATCAGAAAATGAACTCTTACCTGAAGGAAATAGCAGACGTCTGTGAGATAAACAAAGAGCTGACATTTCACATTGCCCGACATACATTTGCCAGCACCGTCACACTTTCAAACGGTGTCCCAATCGAAAGCGTTTCTAAAATATTAGGGCATAAAAATCTCAAAACAACCCAGCATTACGCCAAGATACTGGATTTGAAGGTAAGTAACGATATGCAAATTTTGAAAGAAAAGTTTAGTGGGAGCAATCAGTTGAAGATAAAGAAATCTATTAGTTAACAATACATAACATTTTTGAACAGCATTGCATTACGCATATATTTTAGGTGTAAAAGTATGTGAGCATTGTGAAACTAACGAACAAAAGCGGAGTAGATTTGTCAAGAAAACAATCATTTTGATAGGTTTCTCAGTCCCCTATTCAAGCTTCTGACTGAAATTTCCAAATAGGGTTACAGAAAATAACGGAGTAAAAAGCCACTGTGCACATTCGGTGAGTAGTAATAATCACAGTTTTATTGCTCACAAACTCCAAAAATCTAGCCTGAATCTTGGTTGCATCTTCCACATCAATGCTTTTAAAAACAAACAGGCTATTCAGATTTGCATTTCTATTTACAAAGAGCATTTACAACTTGATTTTGTTTTACCCAAGCGTAGAAACACCCCGACTTTTAATCCAACTGCTTTCAGTTTCAGGTTATTGGTTTGAGAACTTGCTAAAGTTCCATTGTATACTCCGTCCGGCTGATATACTTGTTTAGAGTCTGCGGTTAATATATTATTTAGTCCATAGTTTACATAAGTTCCCAGATATAAATCCAGCCTTTCATTCAGGTTGTAAAGCACTCCAAAATCCAGAGTCCCCACATACGAAGGTTTTAAAAACACATTACCTGTGTACGTATCCGTAATGGTTAAGAATCCATGTTGCGGCATATCTTTTAATTCGAGATTCCACTTACTAAAATAGCCGGTAGTTACAATTTCACTTCCCGCGGTTTTATAGTGAGTATTCAGAGGAATGGAAACCTTAGCTCCCAGCGAAACTAAAAGGGCCAATTTATTCTTGTCTACAAGTCCTAAATCTTTTCCAATCCAATACCGATACTGTATGGATACAGGCATATCAATAAACAATGCCCGTTGCTTTTCTTTCCAGTTTTTATAGTTTATGCGAAGTTCATAAGAATCTCCATCCGTATCAACAGCAGGAGTTTTATATATATAATTGAGAGTGGAAAGTGCGCCAAACGTTTGGAGCCCAAAACCGGCCTGAAAACCCCAATTGGGAGAAAAAAAGAAACTATAACCTGCGTCTATAGAATTACCGGACAGCCCTTTCTCCGTACCATTCTGAAGATTATAAGAGAGATTATTTACCCCATCACCAATATGAAAATAAAGATACTGCATCCCCTCCTGCCCTCGCGAGACTAGCCCTACTAACAACATTAATCCTATTATAATTTGCTTTCTCATTTCTGTATTTTCTTCTTTCTTCTTATGTTGCTAGTAAAAAAACAAATCAAGAATCCGTATAACCATCATTATCAATTTGCAACAATTACTTTAAAGGCGTAATCCTTTCCACTTTTTAATGTTATATGACCAATATAAATCTGAGGGACAGACAAACTCAACGAATTCAGTGTTTCTACTTTTGGAACCCGGTACACACAGGTGCCCTGAGCAGTATAAACCGATAATGAAGCCCCTTGCAGTTCACTTTCACTAAATCCATCTACCTGGACTGTACAAACCTGATTTGATGCCAGCAAGCTGGGATATGCTCTGACACTCTTCTTTTTTAAAGGAATATCAAATTCCTTCGAACAAGTAATATATGTTTTACCGTCGACAGTTGTAACTTTAGCAAAATAAACCCCAACCAATCCGCTCAGATCGTTATAAAACTGCTCGGTAGCTCCATCTATAATTAAACCGTCTTTGTACCATTGATATGATGCGAAAATATTACTGCTATTGTCTAAAGCCACCACATCGTCGTATTTTGAAATAATATAATCCGAAGACATATTTATCGTAAATTGGAACGGATAACTATCACTTTCCGCCCCCAATCGATCCTGCATCTGTAAAGTGCCGGTATATACTCCGTATGATACTCCTTTCGGAATGCTAAATGAAATTATGCCATCGGTTGATGTTGAAGGCAAACTTGTATAGGCAACATTTTGAATCCCCTGTACATTTGCACTTGCATCTAATGTGAGTTTATAAAGAATGGGAGTTCCTTTCAGAATAGTATAATCAATCTCTACATTGGTATTTTCACAAGCACTTAATTCATTTGTTATTGTAAAGGTAATGATACGCCTATTGATTGTAAAATTTGCCGGAACAAAGGTCTCTGCATAATTACTACCGTAAGTATAAGTTCCTTGATTAATAGTATAAACGCCGACAGTTTCACCTGATTGCCGCATCAATTCACCGGTTACAACGTCTGTTCCCTGAATAGTCCCGGCTGTTACCTTAGCTGTTAATGCCGGATCGGCATCTCCATAAGTTTTTGATTCTGTATCAGCGGTAATGGTAATAGCACGTTGAGTGATGGTCAAGTTCTCTGGGACAAATGTTTCATTGTAATTACTACCATAAGTATATGTATTCTTATTTATAGCATATGCTCCTACATTCTCACCGGATACACGCGTCAACGAACCACTTGCTGCGTCAGTACCCTGAATAGTGCCTACCGTGACCTGAGCCGTCAATACAGGATCAGTATCTCCATAAGTCTTGCTCTTTGCATCAGCGGTAATGGTAATAGAGCGTTGACCAATGGTTAGATTAGCCGGAACATAAGTTTCTACATAGTTGGGCCCGTAGCTATAACTCCCCTGATTAATGGTGTAACTCCCGGTATTCTCACCGGATGCCCGCGTCAGCGAACCACTTGCTACATCTGTTCCAGGAATACTTCCGGAAGTTATCTGAACTGTGAATGCGGGATCGGCATCTCCATAAGTTTTACTCTTAGCATCAGCCGTAATGGTGATAGCACGTTGAGTAATAGTCAAAATACCCGAAACGAAAGTTTCAGCATAATTACTACCATAAGTATAAGTACCCTGATTAATAGTATACGCGCCCACATTTTCACCTGCCGTACGAACCAATGTCCCTGTGGCTAAATCAGTACCCTGAATTGATCCGGATATTACCTGAGCTGTGAAGCCCGGATCAACATCACCATAGGTTTTATATTTTGCATCAGCACTAATGGTTATATTGCGTTTATTAACAATCAGTGTCTGTGCTACATCGGTTGCAAATGCGTAAATGTTATTGCCCGACTGGCTGGCGGTAATATGTGCAGTACCGGCTCCAATAACAGTCACCGTACTACCTGAAACTGTGGCCACTGCCGCATTATCACTGGTATAGGTCACTGTTAGTCCCGAGCTTGCCGTAGCTGATAGTGTAAATGCTGCATCACCATAGGTTTTAGTTGCTATTGCGGCAAAAGTGATAAGATTGACTATTTTAGTGATGGTCAGGTTAGCCAAAACATAGCTTTCATCATAATTACTGCCGTAGGTATACGTTCCCTGATTAATAGCATAAGTTCCAACATTCTCACCCGATACCCGAGTGAGCGAACCGCTTGCTACGTCTGTTCCCTGAATAGCACCGACCGTTGCCTGAACAGTGAAGGTAGGATCGACATCTCCATATGTTTTCGATTTGGCATCAGCACTAATGGTGATAGCACGTTTAGCGATGGTCAGATTAGCAGAAACATAGGTTTCTACATAGTTGCTTCCGTAGCTATAACTACCCTGATTGATGGTATAACTGCCTACATTCTCACCGGAAACACGCGTCAGTGAACCGCTGGCCAAATCTGTGCCCTGAATAGTGCCTACCGTGACCTGAGCTGTCAAGGCAGGATCGGAATCACCATAGGTTTTACTCTTTCCGTTAGCAGTGACGGTTATTGCACGTTTAGTGATGGTCAGATAAGATGAGACATAGGTCTCTGTATAGTTGCTACCATAGGTATAACTCCCCTGATTAATAGCATAAGTTCCAACAGTCTCACCAGAAGCACGACTCAGAGAACCACTGGCTACATCCGTACCCTGAATAGCTCCCGAAGTGACCTGAGCTGTAAAGACAGGATCGGAATCACCGTAAGTTTTACTTTTTGCATCAGCGGTGATAGTAATAGCACATTTAGTGATGGTCAAATTAGCAGGAACATAGGTTTCGGCATAGTTGGTGCCATAAGTGTAAGTGCTCTGGGTAATGGCATAGCTGCCTACATTTTCACCGAGAGACCGGGTAAGTGAACCGCTTGCTACATCTGTACCCTGAATAGTGCCTGCCGTTACCTGAGCAGTCAAGGCGGGATCGGCATCTCCATAAGTTTTCGACTTAGCATCAGCAGTGATGGTGATAGCACGTTTAGTAATAGTCAGATTAGCCGAAACATAAGTTTCATCATAATTACTACCGTAGGTATATGTATTCTTATTTATGGCATAGGCTCCAACATTCTCACCCAAAGCACGAGCCAAAGAACCACTTGCTATATCTGTACCCTGAATAGTACCTGCCGTTACCTGAGCAGTCAAGGCGGGATTCGAATCACCGTAAGTTTTCGACTTTGCATCAACAGTGATGGTAATAGTGTGTTTAGTAATAGTCAGATTAGCAGAAACATAAGTTTCATCATAATTACTACCGTAGGTATATGTATTCTTATTTATGACATAGGCCCCGACATTCTCACCCAAAACACGGGTCAGAGAACCACTGGCGACATCTGCTCCCTGAATAGCTCCCGAAGTAACCTGAGCAATAAGTGTAGGATCAGAGTCACCGTAAGTTTTACCTTTTGCGTCAGCAGTAATGGTGATAGCACGTTTGGTGATGGTCAGATTAGCCGAAACATAAGTTTCCGCATAGTTATTGCCGTAGGTATAACTGCCCTGAGTAATGGCATACGTTCCGACATTCTCACCAGAGGCACGACTCAGAGAACCACTGGCTACATCCGTTCCCTGAATAGTTCCAGCAGTGACCTGAGCTGTCAAGGCGGGATCAGAGTCACCGTAAGTTTTACTTTTTGCATCAGCGGTGATAGCGATGGCTCGTTTAGTGATAGTCAGATTAGCTGAAACAAAGGTTTCTGCATAGTTGGTGCCGTAAGTGTAAGTGCTCTGAGTAATGGCATAGCTGCCTACATTTTCACCGAGAGACCGGGTAAGCGAACCGCTTGCTACATCTGTACCCTGAATAGCGCCTACTGTTACCTGAGCAGTCAAGACGGGATCAGAATCGCCATAAGTTTTATTCTTTGCGTTAGCAGTGATGGTTATTGCACGTTTAATGATGGTCAGATTAGATGAGACATAGGTCTCTGTATAGTTGCTACCATAGGTATAACTCCCCTGATTAATAGTATAAGTCCCAACAGTCTCACCAGAGGCACGACTCAGAGAACCACTTGCTATATCTGTACCCTGAATAGTCCCTGCCGTTACCTGAGCAGTAAAGACGGGATCGGAATCACCATAGGTTTTACTCTTTGCGTTAGCAGTGATGGTTATTGCACGTTTAGTGATGGTCAGATTAGATGAAACATAGGTCTCTGTATAGTTGCTGCCATAGGTATAACTACCCTGATTAATAGCATAGCTACCTACATTCTCACCCGATAGTCTTGTAAACGAACCGCTTGCTACATCTGTCCCCTGAATAGTTCCGACAGTGACCTGAGCTGTCAATGCGGGATCGGAACCACCGTAAGTTTTACTTTTTGCATCAGCAGTGATGGTGATGGCTCGTTTAGTAATGGTTAGATTAGATGAGACATAGGTCTCTGTATAGTTGCTACCATAGGTATAACTCCCCTGATTAATAGCATAATTTCCAACAGTCTCATCAGAGGCACGACTTAGAGAACCACTGGCTACATCAGTGCCATGAATAGCTCCCGAAGTGACCTGAGCTGTAAAGGCAGGATCGGAATCACCGTAAGTTTTACTTTTTGCATCAGCGGTGATAGTAATAGCACGTTTAGTGATGGTCAAATTAGCAGGAACATAGATTTCGGCATAGTTGGTGCCATAAGTGTAAGTGCTCTGGGTAATGGCATAACTGCCTACATTTTCACCGAGAGACCGGGTAAGCGAACCGCTTGATACATCTGTCCCCTGAATAGTCCCTGCCGTTACCTGAGCAGTGAAGGAGGGATCTGAATCACCATAGGTTTTACTTTTTGCATCAGCGGCAATGGTAATAGCGCGTTTAGTAATGGTAAAACTAGCCGAAACATATGTTTCCGCATAGTTACTGCCGTAGGTATAACTGCCCTGAGTAATAGCATAGCTGCCTACATTCTCACCGGAGACACGGGTCAGTGAGCCACTTGCTACATCTGTACCCTGAATAGTTCCTGCCGTTATCTGAGCAGTTAATACAGGATCAGCATCTCCATAAGTTTTCGGCTTTGCATCAGCGGTAATGGTAATGGCACGTTTGGTGATATCAGCCAATGTAGTTACAGTTGTACTTGTCAGCGTATAGTTTACAGCATCTGTACCTGAGATAGAAATTCCACTTACAGTAACAGTCTTTCCAGCACTCGCATTCTTATCGGCGAAAACAGCCGAAGTATATGATACTGTCAACAAATCCCCGGATAGACGATCATCACTCAGTGTAACTGCGGCGGTCGTAGAACCATCGTAGGTTTTATCTTGAGCAGTAGCAGGAATAATTAAAATTCTTTTATCTACCGTTTCATCTAATTCTACTTTAGCATTTGTATTTCCGGCCTCGTCAACGCATAAGCCGGCTTGTAGCACTATACTTAATAAGCCGGCATTCTTTGGCGTAATATCTGCCGTATAGACATTAGTACTTAAAGATTTAAAGTTTGATATTATACAATTTGATAGCGTAAAATCACTAACGGAAACTGCATTACCTGACACATCCGTAACCGATTTAGATGCTGTAATCGTAATCGGGAAAGAGGTGCCATATACAAAACTTGATGTAGATGTAGATGTCGTTATAGTTATAATGGGGGCTACACCGTCAACAAAAATGTTAGCTGTAGAAGCAATATTATTCAGTGTAAGTACAGCATTATTACCATCAGCATCCGCTATTACGTCGGCATTATTTAACACAGCAGCAGATCCTAAAGAGACTCCATCCATATCCTGATTACCTGTAGCGACCGTATATTGAAATACTAAAGCAGTAGTGCCACTTCCACTAAGATAAGTTGCGTAAACAGTTCCTGTCGAAAGAGCAATTTCAAAATATGGATTGCCGGTTACATAAACTGCATCATTGAAGTTTACGGTAAAATTCAGTTTTTTCCCTATCCCATAAGTTCCATTTGACGGGACATCTACTGACGTTACATAAGGAAGAGGAGAAGTAGCAAACGTAACCGGATTGCCGTACACGGTTCCCTTACTATTGGTAGCATACGCTCTTATAGTATAAGTAGTTGATGGTAAAAGCCCGGTTATTGTTGCTGAGGATTGTCCGGTACTTGAAGTTGCCCCCAAACTTTTAATAGAACTACTTATATCAGGCATTGAGTTTCCGGTTGTCCAACAAAAACCATAATCGCTTATTGTCGGGTATCCGGGATCTGTTATATTACAAATTGCTAATGCTTTAGTCACAGATGGAGCTGCTGACACGGTTGATATTGCCGGCAAAGTAAATTCCCATGCTAAAACAGGATAACCGTCATTTATTGTGGAATTAATAGCCCATGTACCGTTTCCTTCACCTGTTGATGAGGTAAAAGTCCATCCTGAAAAACTTGATGAATTTTGTAGCTCTGCCTTTGAGAGTAACGCAATAGAAGTTAAAGTATTACCTCCAAGATCGTTTCCAATGGCAGGTCCAGTCTGACTACTAGTTGTTGTAAGATCAACATAACTACCGTTTATTGTAGTATTTCCAGCCTGCCCAATAAATCCCTGATAATTAGACACAACACTAATTACACCTGCAAAGTAACACTCCGAAATAGTCGTACCGGTATAACTATACCCAATAAGCCCTCCGGCTCCAACCGTAATCTGGTTGAGTGTTGCATTGACATAACAAGCACTTACAGTTGTATTATCACAATACCCGATAAGGCCCCCCACATAATCTGTTCCGGATAAAGTTCCTGTTACAAAACACTGACTCATATTACTCCCTCCTGTACTATTTCCTACAATTCCTCCAATATAATCTTTTGCTGAAGAATTTACATTTCTCATTCCAAGATTAGAAATGGTAGCACCATTGATATATCCAAATAGGCCAACATAAATGGTATTATCACTTTTGCGACTAATACTAAGACCTGAAATAGTATGCTCCTGACCATTATAATTACCCATAAAAGACGCACTACTTGATGTCCCTATAGGCGAAAATCCTTTATTACTATCCCATGACGATGTTGCTGATGCATCAATATTGGCAGTTTGTACAAAATAAGTACCCGCTGACCAAGCACTCTGGGTTTGCGACAACCAGTATAAATTGGATAAAGAAGATATTTGATAGGGATCTGAACTGGTTCCTGATCCGGAAGGTTGAACTGAGGTTTGTGCACAGCAAGTTATTGTTACAAACAATAACAATACAGATGAAGTTATTTTTTTTAAGGGATTCCGTTTTTTAAACATCCAAAGAAACAAAAAACATGTCATTATAGTTACTGTTGAGCCAAAAACTCCAAAAGCTCCTGTTCCGATCGAAGTTACTGACGACGGAACAGCTAACGAACCCGTTAAGTTTGAATCATTATAAAAAGCCCAATCCCCGATAGTTATGACAGTGTTTGGAATAGTCAAAGAACCTGTCAGTCCTGTACAACCATCAAAAGCCCATATCCCAACATAAGTAATTAATGTAGAAGTAGTTAGCAGTCCATTCAATTCACTACAGTTATTAAATGCATAATTGCCTATAGAAGTGACCGTATTGGGAATAACCAATAGCCCTGTTAACCCCGTACATGTTTGAAACGCATTATTTCCAATAGAGACAAGAGAGGAAGGAAGTGTTACCGTAGTTAATCCTGTTAGACCTGAAAAACAATAGCTTGGAAGAGTATTTGCTGTTATCGTAACATTGCTCAAATCTAGCTTTGTCAATAAAGATATGCTACTTTTTATTGATACAAAATCTCTTGCATCGATAGAGCCGGTAATGGTAAGATCTGTTACGGAAGCTAAATAAGTACTTGCATCCGTAGCTAACTGACCGGGGCTAGTAGCAACAGTTCGAATATCCGTAGCATGCGCTACAAAATAAAGATTAAACAAAATTAAAAATACGAATCCCTTTTTCATTAAAATCCGATTTGAGTTTTCCCAACTTATAGTTTTCAATATCAAAAGAATAAAAGCATGTAATACAAAAAGGACATCTGATTGTATACCCTATACAAAATAGACAATATAGTGCATTAATGTTATGCAGCCCGACACGTCTATATCGTACTATCCGACTAACATTAGTCGACTGTCCTGACATACTCGTACCGTCTGTACTATTACAGATGGTAGTGCCTTTATACTTTTTAAATTAGTGCTCTTTCTCCATCTTTATAAATACCCTATGCTTGACCAAGGTTTCACGATAGGTCTTCAATCGATCTTATTCAAACCGTTCGAATAGCTCAATCTTTTTAGGCAAACTGAAAAGCCCCTGTTGCCATCCCTAAGTTTACTTATGAAGGTGATTGGATTACAAGGAAGATTGTTCAGTTTAGTGATGATACAATATAATGATCTACCAGCTCCATAAAAACCAGATGTTTTTTTCTGAGCTGCAGAAGAATTCTTATCAACGGTCACATTCCAAAAATTATAGCCATTTTTCTCTTTTTGCGTTCCATATTCCAGTAAACACCTACTTTTACGCCAAAAGCTACAGATCTTTAGAAGTCTGATTTGAAGCCAATACGCCGTTATATACGCCATCAGACTTTGATCGGAAGATTTTAGAATATTGTTTAATCCATAATTAAAATAGCCTCCTACATAAATTCAGCTTGTCCGTCGATTTATAAAGCCCTCCCAAATCGGCAATAGCCGGATAAGCCGGATGTAACGACGCAACATCTCAAAATACGCATTTCTTTATTTGAACAGTTCTTGCCTATTATTTATAATCAGCTCTAACTTATTTGCCACAACGAGATTCCTGATTTCCTATCTTCTACTTCGAAATTTCTTTTTCTTTGAAGCATTTACAAATTGGTTATCAGATCCGTTATTATCAGTTCGAAGTTGAACTAACGAAACTCCCAACTCTACTAATTTGTCCTTCATTAAAAGAACTCGTTTAGATTCTATTGTTCGCGAAGCAATGTTATGGATGTTGTTGATGATGAGCAAATGCAAATCTGGATTGGCTTTCAAGGTCTCAGCCAATGTTTCTATTTTATCAGATTCATTATCTAAAGAGTTATTGTCATTAAACTCAAATCTCAAAGTTATAAAATGAGATGCCTTATGTCTTTTTTTAAAATTCTGCTTTGCATTTGAAGTCTCAACCACTACATTCTGATTCTCTGGCCTATTCACTGAAACATTATTTTCATTTGATTTATCTATAGAAGTATTAGATATCGATGTATCGGTTTTTCCTTGTAATCCAGGCTCTGCATTTGAAGTTTCAACCACTACTTTTTGATTCTCAAGCTTATCCTCTGAAACATTATTTTCATTTGATTTAACTTCGGATATATTTGATGAAACATCAGGTATTTTATTTAATTCCGCTTCTGATACTGTAGGTTGAGCGGCTCCGATAGGTTGATCAACTGATAAATGGGTTGTTTTCGTTGAAACTTTTGTTGTTTGATTTTCCTCTTTCACCGCAATATTAATGTGCGATTGAGCGACAACTCCCGACGAGATTTTTCCTTTTTTTTGTTCCATCTTCCAGTAAAGACCCACTTTTAGGCCAAAAGCAACTGGTCTGATTGTAGAAGTCTGATTCGAACCTAACACTCCGTTATATACGCCATCAGACTGATAAATAAATTGATCTGAAGATTTTAGAAGATTGTTTAGCCCATAATTAAAATAAGCTCCTATGTAAAGATCCAACTTGTCAGTCAAGTTATAAAGCCCTCCCAAATCGGCAATGGCCGTATAAGCCGGATGCAACAATAAACGACCGTTATAACTACCAGTGTAGGTACTAAAACCATGTTGAGGCAAATCGCTCAGCTCAGCATCCCACTGACTATAATAGCCTGTTGTTACCATTTCACCACCGACGGTCTTATAACTTGTTTTCAACGGAAAAGACACCTTGCCTCCCAATGAAGCCTGTAATTGAACCTTTTTATTCAGTGGGTGACGAAATTGTGCTTCAACCGGAATTTCGAACAGTAAAACCTTTTGTTTCTCCTGCCAGTTTTTATAGGCATCCCGAAACACGTAACTATCACCATCGCTATCCGTAGCAGGTTCGGCAGACTGAAAATTGAGCGTGGAAAGAGCTCCGAAGGACTGAAGGCCAACACCTGCCTGTACACCCCATTGAGGAGTAAAGAAATAACTGTAAGCTGCATTCAGGCTGTAGCCTGCACGCCCTTTTTGATCACCGTTTTGTAAATTATAGGAGAGATTATGATCTCCCACACCCACACTAAAGTGAAGATATTGGTCCGCTACAGATTTTTGGGCCTCCATCTGCATAGCTGTACAAAGAAGCAGACCGAACCCGAGTATTATTTGTTTTTTCATTTCTCGTTATTTTTGTAAGAAGATACTATTAAATTAAACTTTCCCAAAGTTTGGAACTTTGGGAAAGTTATCTACTCTTTATTTTGCTACAATTACTTTAAATTGAAACTCTTTCCCGGTAGAGGTAATTACCCGTCCCAGGTACATGCCGTCAATGGAAGGTAATGTGACTGAGTTTGACACCTTAACTTCTGTAGAACGATAAACGCGAACTCCCTGCATGGTGTATACCGACAAAGTGGCTCCTTCCAGGTCTTCATCCATCATGCCACTTACTTTCACTGTCAGAACCTGCGTTCCTACAATTTTACTTGGATAGGCTGTTACCTTTTGAGCTAATGGTATATTCAGGTATTTATCGCATGAATAAGCTACCTGACCATCAACGGTAGTTACTTTTAACGAATAATAACCTACCAAGCCATTAGGATCATTATAAAATTGCTTAGTTGCACCACTAATTGCTTCTCCGTCTTTATACCATTGGTAAGTTGTAAAAAGATGGCTGCTGTTATCGCACAAAACCACATCGTCAAACTTAGGTATTATATAGTCTGTAGATACATTTACTGTAAACTGAAAATCATAAACGGGACTTTCAACACCCGATTCACTTTTTAGCTGCAAGGCACCATGATACGTTCCAAACTTTGTACCGATGGGGATTATAATGGAAATTGCTCCACTAGTAGTCGACGATGGTAAATTAGTATAGCTTACATTTTGGATACCCGCTACAAGTGCAGCTGCATCATAAGTAATCTTATACTGAGTTGGTGCTCCACTGGAAATAGTATAAGATAAATCAAAACTATTACCAGTACAACCCACTATCGGAGTAGTTGAGGGTGTTAGTAAATTAATCGTTATAATACTACCATCAACTTCAGTTCCATCTATTTTTCCATTACCATTACTATCACCAGATACTTCAGGAGCAATAATTTCACCATCACCATTCAAGTCACCGGCTATTTCGCCATTATCGATCTTGCCGTCGCCATCTGTATCTCCAGCGATTTCACCGTTATCAATAGTTCCATCACCGTTCGTATCTCCTGCAATTTCGGGAGCAGTAATTTTACCATCACCATCTAGGTCACCGGCTATTTCACCATTATCAATAGTTCCATCACCGTTCGTATCCCCTGCAATTTCGGGAGCAGTGATTTTACCATCACCATCTAGGTCACCGGCTATTTCTGGAAAAGTAATTTTTCCATCACCGTTCGTATCACCAGCTATTGTAACCAGAATATTGACTCTAAATGTTGTACTACCATCTCCATTAGTCGCTGTTACTAGATAATTGGCTGCAGCGGTTAGAGTTGTTGGAGTACCAGAAATAATACCCGTAGTAGCATCCAATGTCAAACCTATCGGTAAAGCCGGACTAACACTATAGCTGCTTACTGCACCACCACTAACTGTTGGAGTAAGTACCGAAATAGATTTGCCTATAAAAAGCACAACCGGGCTCGTGTAACTCAGGTTAGCAGGAGCTACACCTATAGTAATACTGGCATCATTAATGGTTATTGATACGGCATAAGTAGTACTTCCATTCGCATTCGTAGCAGTTACCAGATAATTTTCCTTGGCAGTTACTGTGGTTGGAGTGCCTGAGATAATACCGGTAGTAGGATCCAAACTTAAACCTGCAGGTAAAGCTGGACTAACACTATAACTGCTCACCGCACCACCGGTAACGGTTGGACTGAGTGCCGGAATAGATTTACCCGTTATATAAACTACCGGAGTGGTATAAGTCAGGTTAGCAGGAGCTACACCCGTAGTAATACTACCATCGTTAATGGTTATAGATACCGCAAAAGCTGTACTACCAACATTATTCGTAGCTGTTACCTGATAATTGTCCTTAGCAGTTACTGTAGTTGGAGTACCCGAGATAATACCCGTAGTGGCATCCAATGTCAAACCAGCCGGTAAAGCCGAACTAACACTATAACTGCTTACCGCACCACCGGTAACGGTTGGGATTAATGCAGGAATAGATTTACCCGTTACATACACCACCGGAGTGGCATACGTCAGGTTAGCAGGAGCTACATCCGTAGTTGTAGCAACATCATTAATGGTTATCG
>WSSedL1CaDRAFT_10000242_pt1 | contig 37958 bp, 25 predicted proteins | sample WetSurSL1Cattail_FD_9464 | JGI IMG/M metagenome (IMG submission 9464)
AAATTTAAAATATTGCGTTGTGGCAGGCGAGCCTCTTAATCCAGAAGTGTATAAACAATTCTACGATATAACAGGTTTAAAGCTTATGGAAGGCTATGGCCAAACAGAATTAACAGTAGCTTTGGCTACTTATCAATGGTTAGAACCAAAACCCGGCTCAATGGGGAAACCTTCGCCTGGGTATGATATTAGTCTGGTAGACCTTGATAACAAGCTTTGCGAAGTTGGAGAAGTCGGGCAGATTGTAATTCACACTAACGGACAAAAACCTTTTGGAATGTTTAACGGCTATTTCCGGGACGACGAATTGACGCAATCGGTATGGCACGGAGATCTGTACTACACTGGCGATATGGCTTGGCGCGATGAAGACGGTTATTTTTGGTTTGTCGGTAGAGCCGACGATATAATAAAAAGCTCCGGATACCGTATTGGACCTTTTGAAGTTGAAAGCGCTCTGCTTGAGCACCCGGCTGTGCTTGAATGCGCTATTACTGCCGTTCCAGACCCAATACGCGGGCAGGTTGTAAAAGCTACCGTTGTGCCGGCAAAGAATTATACGCCTGGCGACGACCTTGCAAAAGAACTTCAGGATCACGTTAAACGGGTTACGGCTCCTTATAAATATCCGCGCATAGTAGAATTTGTAACAGAGCTTCCTAAAACTATCAGCGGAAAAATACGCCGCGTTGAAATAAGGGATAACGATCATATTGAGTAGACTTTAACAGGGAACAGTTTGTAAATATAAATTAAGCGGTTTATGATTATATAAATCGCTTAATTTTAATGCTCCATGCGCACAAAAACAAAACGACGATTCTGCCAGTATATATTTTTTATTCGATATAAGAATTTAAGTGTTGCAATTATAGAGAATAATAAATAAATATCACTTCAATTATTAAAATTATTAAAAAACAGAACTAACTAAACCAAGGCGAAAAATGATAGTTATGAAATTCGGCGGTTCGTCTGTCGGTACGCCAGAAAGAGTAAAGGGCGTTGTTAATATTGTTAAAAAAAGTATAGTACAGGGAGCCAAGCCTTTAGTAATATTCTCCGCTTTCCAGGGGGTTACGGATTTGCTGATTGAAGCTGGGAAAAAAGCTTCAGAAGGAAATGAAAAGTATAAACAAGTCTTTGAAGAAATTACGAATAAACACCATTCCGCAGTTAAGGAATTAATTACCGCAAAAAGATTCGAACAAACAGACGATCATGTGTCGTTATTGCTAAACGATTTGCAACAGGTTCTTTACGGAATATATCTTGTAAAGGAAATGTCTCCACGGAGTTTGGATTATGTGATGAGTTTTGGAGAACGATTATCAGCTTTTATTATATCGGAAGCGTTTAATTCAATTGGCATAACGGCCGATTATTTAGACAGCCGGATAGTAATAAAAACTGACGAAACATTTGGCGCAGGCAGAGTAAATTTTGCAGTAACAAACACTTTGATAAAAAATTATTTTAACGGCAACAATACTCTTCAGATAATAACAGGGTTTATTGCAAGCGCTACTGAAAACGAAACCACTACACTTGGACGCGGAGGCTCTGATTATTCAGCGGCTATTTTTGGCGCCGCGCTTGACGTTGAAGAAATACAAATATGGACGGACGTAGACGGTGTACTTACTGCAGATCCGCGTAAAGTTAAAAAAGCTTTCTCTATTGAGGAAATGAGTTATGACGAAGCTATGGAAATGTCTCACTTTGGAGCTAAAGTTTTATATCCTCCTACTATTCGCCCGGCTATGGTAAAGGCTATTCCTATTCGAATAAAAAATACTTTTAATCCGGATTTTAGAGGCACGCTTATTAATGCCACTGTTGCAACAAAAAGAAATCCTATTACAGGGATATCGACAATAGATAAAATTTCTTTGGTTAAAATTGAAGGGAGCGGAATGGTCGGCGTTGCCGGAGTGACGGGAAGAATATTCCAGACTATGGCTGACGCTTCAATTAATATAATCCTGATTTCGCAGGCTTCATCGGAACATTCATTTTGTTTTGCGATATTGCCTGAGCATGCCAAAAAAGCCGTCGAAATAATTAAAAAGAAATTGAAATATGAAATTGCCGAAGGGATAATAAGCGAGATTAATATACAGAGCGACGTTTCAATTATTGCCGTAGTCGGAGAAAATTTAAAAAATATGCCCGGCAGTTCAGGTAAAATTTTTCAGGCTCTTGGGCGCAATGGAATTAATATTGACGCGGTTGCTCAGGGGCTATCCAAGCTAAATATGTCAATCGTTATAAACAGAAACGACGAGTCTAAAGCTCTTAACGCAATCCATGACGCGTTCTTTTTGTCTGAGCACAAAACCATAAATTTATTTATTATAGGCACGGGATTAATTGGGCGAACTCTTTTCCAGCAGATAAAAAACCAGCTGGAATTTTTATACAATGAAATGCGTATGGAAATTAAAGTGATTGGCATTGCTAATACGCGTAAAATGCTTATAGATAAAAATGGAATAGACGTTAACGACTGGGAAGAACGATTGACTCAGGAAGGCGAAACAAGCGTTACGGATATCTATTTTGAAAAAATGAAAAAGAGCAATTTGCCTAACACAATATTTGTAGATTGTACGTCGAGCGAAGAAATAATGTCCTGTTACCTCGAAGTATTATCTTCCGCCATATCCATTGTTACTCCAAATAAAAAAGCAAATTCAAATAAATACGAATACTATCTTCAATTGCACAAAGCAGCAAAAAAACATAACGTAAACTTTTTGTATGAAACTAACGTAGGAGCCGGGCTGCCAGTAATAAGCACTCTGCACGATCTTGTTTTTAGCGGAGACAAAATAATAAAAATTGAAGGAGTATTAAGCGGAACTTTAAGTTATATATTTAATACTTTTAACGGCGAGAATACTTTTTCGGGCATCGTGATTGACGCGCAAAAACGGGGCTATACCGAACCAGACCCGCGAGAGGATCTAAATGGTTTAGACGTTGCAAGAAAATTATTAATATTAGTCCGCGAGGCCGGATACAGGCTTGAGCTGGAAGATATTGAATTGGAAAATTTAATTCCGGAAGAACTTCGAGGCAATATTACGGCGGAAGAATTTTTAAATCGCCTTCATTTATTTGACGATTATTTTGAAGATAAAAGAAAGACGGCCGCCGAAGACGGCTCAGTCTTGAGGTTTATTGCAAGTTACGAAGATGGAAAAGCTTCTGTAAAATTACGAGCTGTAGATAGCAGGCATCCTTTTTATTCATTAGCTTCTAACGATAATAAAATTTCGTTTACTACGGTTTACTATAACGAAAGACCGATCATTATTCAGGGACCCGGGGCCGGAGCTAAAGTTACGTCAGGCGGAATATTTGCAGACATTGTGAGGATTGCAAATTATCTCTGATAAAAAGCATTCGCGAAAAAAATATTTCGGAAATATTTTGTTATGCCCTTGCATTGTTAAAATTCAAATTGTATATTTGTGACAGAATGATAAATAATAAAACAAATATGATCCCGGTAAACATGTGTTGTAGCATGTGTATGATGTGTCTCTCAAAAAGAGAAAGGGATATTATTTGATTATTTCGTCATAACGATTTTAATAAAAAAGCCCTTTCATCCGAAAGGGCTTTTTTATTATATAGCGATCAACTAAAATAAAAAAGTCTCTTATCGGAAACTAACGAATAGATAAGAGAAGGAAGAATTTATAAAACTCTCCCGGATCTTTATTCCGAGGAGAGTTTTTTTTACAATAAATATATTTCAGATTACACAACAAATAAAAAAAAAGGAAATAGCAATGAGCGAGAAAAGAAATTATCGGTTTGAAACATTACAATTACATGCCGGGCAGGAAGTAGACCCTACAACCGGTTCAAGAGCGGTGCCAATTTATCAGACGTCGTCTTATGTTTTTAAAGATGCTCAGGAAGCGTCAGATTTATTTGGGCTACAGAAATTTGGGAACATATACTCAAGAATAATGAATCCCACAAATGATGTATTTGAGAAAAGAGTTGCGGCATTGGAAGGCGGCGTTGCGGCCTTGGCAACAGCTTCTGGGCAATCGGCGCAGCTTATTGCTTTAACGAATATTGTTGAAGCCGGAGAAAATATCGTAGCGACTCCATTTTTATATGGCGGCACATATAATCAGTTAAATGTGTCTTTCCCGCGTCTGGGTATAAAAGTTAAATTTACAGAAGGCGAAAAACCCGAAGATTATGAAAAATTAATTGACGACAAAACCAAAGCTATTTATGTAGAAACTATTGGCAATCCACGTTTGAACGTAATTGATCTTGAAGCAATTTCAGAAGTAGCGCATAAACATGGTATTCCGTTGGTAGTTGACAATACTTTTGGCGCGGCTGGATATTTGGTTCGCCCAATTGACCATGGCGCTGATATCGTTACTGCATCGGCTACTAAATGGATTGGCGGTCATGGAACCACGATTGGCGGCGTAATAATTGATTCCGGTAAATTTAACTGGGGCAACGGAAACTTTCCAATCTTTACCGAGCCAAGCGCAGGTTATCATGGATTAAAATTCTGGGAAGTATTTGGCTCTGATGGTCCTTTTGGCAACATAGCATTCATTACGCGCGCGCGCGTTGAAGGCTTGCGCGATTTAGGCCCGGCTCTAAGTCCTTTTAGCGCGTTCCTCTTGCTACAAGGCTTGGAGACTCTTTCAATTAGAATTGAACGCCATAGCGCAAACGCTTTAAAACTTGCCCGTTGGTTAGAGAAAGACGAACGCGTTGAGTGGGTTTGGTATCCAGGACTTGAAAGCCATGCATATCACGAAATAGCTAAAAAATATTTACGCAATGGATTATTCGGTTCAATGCTCGCTTTTGGAATAAAAGGCGGTCTGGAAGCCGGGAAAGCTTTTGTTAATAACGTAGAACTATCAAGTCTTTTGGCTAACGTAGGCGACGCTAAAACTTTAGTGATTCATCCAGCGTCTACAACTCATCAGCAGTTATCTGAAGCAGAACAAATTGAGTCGGGCGTTACTCCAGACTTAATAAGAGTATCGGTCGGTTTGGAACATATAGACGATATAATTGAAGATTTTGACATCGCTATTAGCGCGGCGGTTTCAAAGTAGTAAAATAAATGATGTTCGCTATACGAGCTTACTCGTAGTTTCCTTTTTTCTTCGGGTAGGCTCGCTATTTAAATTCCTCATGCATAACGTAGCCGGGCGGTAAAAGCGAAAGCGTTCCGCCCAGGGCTTCGTTTTTTTTAGCGTAATAAAGAAGCAGGAAAGCCGTTATTTATTGGGCGGAACTTCCGCATAAAAAAATAGGATAAAAGCATATCTGGGAGGAATATACTTTTTTTGTTTGAACCGTTTTCATGGTGTGGCGGTCAAATAATTTGAGGCGAAGACTTTTTGTCGGTCTTCGCCTCATTCAATTTTAAATAACTCTCAGCCAATTTCACTTACTAATCTTTTCCAATTATTTTGTATTTATATATTTTAAATTTATAATATATAACGCACCCAACGCAGAAACCAGCAAGCGCAAGACCGTTTGCAATTATTACTAATACAACCGCCGACCAGGCAATTATATTTAGTTTGAAAACAAAAAATATTTGCGCAATTGTGAGCAGAGTAATAAGAATAATATTATTGAATCTTATTAGGCGTCTGTCTTCAAATTGCAGCGGCTTATTATTCCTTTTTAGTAAAAGAGCTTTTCCTGTGCGCCCAATAATATTCCATTTTTTGCCGAGTAATAAAGAGGGAATTACTAACAACAGCAACAAAGTAGTTATCAATGGTCGTTGAAAAATAATGCTAATTAGTAGAGTTATTAAATTTACCCATCTGCTGAAATTTACTACAGGAACAGGAACGTCTTCCGGATTTTCAGTAAGCTTATGAATAAGGTTTTCTTCCGACATGTTTATATCTCCTTTATGATTTCAAATTATAATTAAATCTTTTTTTATTTTGGCATCTCATTCTATAGAGCAAAAAAAAACCCTTCGGCGTCGAAGGGTTTTAATATAAACTATTTAGATTAGTCTAAACTATATATAGTCCTTGCCGGCCGAAGATAAGAGCTCCCGGCTACAACAATTTGCTGCGGATAAAACAAGGGCGATATTTAATATTTGTCTTTTCATATTAATAAATAAGATAGGCGAATTATTTAATAAAATCAAGATATCAGGAGTGACTTAACTAACTAACGGCAGCCGGTTTGCTTGAAATATCAATTAGTAAAGGCAGCGGCACGTTAAGGACTTCCTCCATATTTATGTTTATTGCTCCATTCACAATTCTGAAATAATCGTCAAGAAGCTTGCTATTAAGCGCGGCAGTTAATACAATAATTTCTTCCTCAGTAAGTTCGCGCTCAGGGTTATAAATATAACAAAGATGTTTTTCAATGGCTATCTGTACGCTTTCAGTTGCGCTTTTAAAATATGAAGCGGCAACGATTTTCCGTTTGTGGTCTTTAGAGCTGTATCTTCGGAGTAAAACATAGTTGCTGTTGGGGATAAAAACATCGTCGGTCTCAGGGCATATATTTAAATACTGTCCAAGTCCGCATTCCTGTTTGGGCCAAACAAATTCAGATTCTGCTATGTTATGCAGCCAATAGAGCGGCGCGCTATCAACGCCGGGCATAATATTGGTTGTAATATAAGCCGCATGCTTTGAGCGAATTACTTTTCCGCAGCCAATATTTAAGTTTAACATATATAAAGTAGACGGAAGGGAATTAACAAGTTTAATAATTTCCAGCTCTTCTTCAGAAGAGGGTAAAGGAATAACATTTTGTGTCTGATTAAATTTATACTCAAAACAAAAATTATTATCTCCGGCCGCATTGCCGGAATGGGATATCTCTATTGTATAATCCTCTAGCGTTTGTGATGAACGTATAGCGGAAACTATAATCGACTCAAACAAAAAACCGCCATCTTCAAATACTATTTCGCCGCTTCCAAACAGATGAATTTTTTGTAATTTTAAATTAGCCAATAAGGCCTGTCTGAATTGTTTAAAATAACTGCCAGAACAAAAACTTCTCGGAATAAGAAACAAAAACCTGCCTCGCTCTTTTAATAGCATTGCAGCAGTATAAGCAAATAACGAATAGATATTAGGCTGCCCAAATACGACTTGTTCGGCGACAGCTATTCGCTCATCAGTTTCTTTAAGCTTAAAGAATGGCGGATTTGAAATTACAAAGTCAAATAATTTGTCTTCTGGTTGTTTATTTGCGCAATCACTAAAAACAAACGAATTATCTAAAATAAAATCTTTATTACAAAGCGTATAATTAAACTCTATGTTGGATTTTGTCAACCATGTTTTTAGGTATTTCAACGCAGTTATAGCTAAAGGTAAAACGCTGTCGTCAATTTCATAACAAACAAGTTCAATTGTGTGAACGTTAGCCGACAAAGCAATTTTTTCAATTAATACGCAGGATAAAATAGCCGCGCCGCAGCCGGGATCAAGTACGCGCGCTGAAGTTTTTAGCGGGTCAATAGGAATAAAATCAGCCATGAGCTTCGCAATATCAAGAGGCGTAAAATACTGACCAAACCGCTGCTTAATGTGAATCGGTTTTAACAAAGCCGCACTACGGCTAAGTCTGTTTGCGTAACATGACGGAGTTTCATTATCAAGCGGCGCTATTTTATTATTGTTTTGCATAATGTAAAAATACAAAATTGTTTTGTTAGTATAAGCTGTTAATATAACTGCAGACAATAAAAATATGCTTTTAAACATATTTAATTTTAATTTTGTACTGCAATAAAAAAAAGGTGAATGAAATTCAAATCATAGAAATAATCGGTTATACCGCTTCAATTCTTGTGGCAATATCTCTTATGATGAGCGGCATAGTAAGACTGCGGATAATAAACCTGATAGGCGCAATTGTTTTTACCTGCTACGCTTTAATAATAAAGGCTTACCCAGTCGCTTTTGTAAATGGAGTAATAACGCTTGTAGATATTTATTATCTATATGAGATATTCAAAACTAAAGAGTATTTTGACGTGCTGGAAGTAGGGAACGACTACGAATATCTGAATTATTTCTTGAAATTTCACCAAAGCGACATAAAGAAATTTATGCCTTCGTTTGCGTTTACTCCAAGTGAAAATAATACGGCGTTTTTTATACTTAGAAATTCTATTCCGGCAGGTTTGATATGCGCTGAAAAAAGAGACGACGGAAGCCTCTTAATTGCGCTCGATTATGTAATTCCCGGCTACCGGGATATGAAAGTGGCAAAATATGTTTATCATAATATTTTTCAAAAAAATAATCTGAAAAAATTATACTCATATCCTGGCGCAAAAAAGCATGATAAATATTTAGAGAAAATAGGATTTAAAAAAACTGAATTAAACGGCGCGTCTGCGTATTGTCTTGAAGTAAACAAGAATTAATAAATTTAACAAAAAAATAAATCGGGGAAAAAAGGAAAAGGTTTTAGGGATGCGGATAAATAAAAAATCGGTTTTGGTTCTTTTTGTTTTCATTTTAGCGTTTTCATTTTTAAGCTGTTCAATTCTTCATACAATTCAAAACATGAGCCGGCTGAAGTTTAAGATAAGCGGAGTGAGCGGTATTAAGTTAAGCGGAATAGTCGTAGACGGTAAAAAAAGCGCAGACGATTTCCATCCAATGGACGCGCTCAAATTATTTCAGGGGTTCTCGAATAAAAAGATGCCTCTCCAGTTTACGCTAAATATTGCCGTAGAAAATCCGAACAACGGAAAAGGCGGATATCCGCGCACAGATATATATTTAAAATCATTCCCATGGAAATTATATATTGACGATAAAGAGATGCTATTTGGCAATATCGCTTCTCCAATTTATATACCGGGGGTAGGCGAAGCCACTGTTTTCCCAATCAATATAGATATAGACCTGTTACAATTTTTCGGCTTAAAAACATATAAAGAACTATTAAGTCTTGCTTTGCGTATGGCCGGAGCGCCAGGCAAACCTGTCGAAGTAAGATTAACGGCAAGACCCGTTGTTTCGACTCCGCTTGGAGACATATCTTATCCTGACGAAATAACTATTGTTAGTAAGGAATTTAAATAATATCTTTGGAACGTATTGATAAGTATCCTGTCTTTATAGCTATTAAAAAACAGTATGACGAAAAATTTTCGTTATACTGTTTAGTTTTTTGTGTGATGCTATAAAACAAACGACAGGATGAGGGCGTTAGCAATACATAGGATCAAACACTGTAAGAGTGTCATTATTAAAATACTGGAGTAGGTATGAAAACATGGGTTACTATTTGTTTCCTGGCTTTTCTCTTATCCTCTACAGAAATTCTAAATGCTCAAGCCAATTATGCAGTTTCTTTGCGCGCTGGATCGCAGGGAATAGGGGTCGAAGGAGTCCGTTCTATAACAGATAATCTAAATATTAGAGTCGGCGGATACTATTTCCATTATACTTATGACGGAGGGGGCGGGAGTCTTGAGTATAATTATTCTGCAAAAGTAAAATTCTTTTCTGTCGGCGGTTTTGCCGACTGGTTCCCCTGGGCTAATAATTTTAAAGTAACCGCCGGGCTTATCATCAATCTTAATAAAGGGGATATGGACGCCAGACCTTACAAGACCTATACTATAGGAGGCGATTTGTATACGCCCGAAAAGTTAGGGACGCTTAATGCAAAAATTACATTTAATTCAGTGGCTCCTTATTTAGGCGTAGGTTATGGGAACAGACTTATAGCCGGCAGCGGATTAAGATTTAGCGTAGACGTTGGAACTTATTACCAGGGAAGCCCAAGCGTTGCATTAACAGCAAATGGTTTAATTAAACCGTCAGCCGCGCCAGACCAGGAACAAAAGCTTGAAGATAATATTAATTGGTTCAAGTTTTACCCAATTGTCTCATTTGGTCTGTCATATAATTTTTAACTGGAGGGATTATGAAAAATTTTAAAAAGGCTATTCTGCTTTTGATCATTTCTCTTTCGGGTTTATTTTTTAGTTGTAAAATTGTAGACCCTACAGACGGGCTTCAGGTGAGGGTTACAAATATTGCCCGTCAAACTACTGTAGCTGTTGAAGTGCGCGATTTGCAATCCGGAAAAAGAATAGGAGCCGCGGCAGCTGAAAAAATTACAGTAACTTTTGACGGAGCAAATAAAAACGACGTCATTACTTTATCTAATCTACCAATTACAGAGATCACTGCGACAGACGGGATTTTAAACTTCGCTATAAACGACGATATTACTCCTACAACAGTTAAGCCGGTTGAGCTCATTCTAAATATTCAAAGCGGCAACTATAGCCCTGTAAGTAAAAAAATTACAATCACAGGGACTACAGCTAACAGCTTTCTTGTCGACATGCTCAAAATTAAAAACGAAACGGCTTTGCCTACAGGCGTTGCCACTGGTTCCAGCTCCGGTTCTGCGACTGTTTCTACAGGGTTAACTCAGCCGTTAGTAACATCTGCGCAAACTTCAACAAGCAATAGCGGCACGGTTACAATTCCTGCACAGACTGTTTTCAAAGATAAGAATGGCGCGGCGCTTTCTGGAAACGTAACTTCTTCCCTGTATTTTTTTGATCCCCATTCAGTTAATATTACAAATATTTTTCCCGGCGCGGCGACTGGATTTAATATAACTATGGATCAAACAATAGGGAGCGGCTCTTCAATTAAAAGCTCAACATTTTATCCAGTTAGTTTTGTTGAATTAACCCTGGCGGTAAACGGAACTTCAGTTTATTCATTTAATAGCGATTCACTTGTAGTTAATATGAAAATTCCAAACACTACAATTAATCCGGTTACCGGTTCTACTTACAAAGCCGGGGACGTAATAGGCATGTATTTATATAAGCCTCAAACGGGAATATGGAAAAAAATATCGGATTATTCCGTGCCGTCAGGTTTGTCTTCAGGCGGAAGAGATATTAGAAGCGTTCTGAAAAAAGCCAATGTAATTTTATCGGCGTCTAAAACAAATACGCAGGGCTCTCTTGCAAAAATACTTGATGAAACCCAAGGCGGAGTTTTTATTGTGCTTGGAACGCCAGGCTGTAATCTTGATAAAGGAGAAGGATACGTAATCAACAAATTATCGTTTGGTTCTTCGGCTTGTTTTGGCAATCAGGTAGACGTATTTATAAAAAATATAGATTCAACTATTATTGCCGGAACCGTTGGAGTGATTGGAACAGATAATGTTATAACTCTTGCAGTTCCGGTTAAAACTTGCAGCGATAAGGTTAATGTAAAAATCACAAAGCCTTCAAACCCCTCTTTTGTTTTTGTAGATCAGGTCGTCCCTCTACAAACTAACGTTACAGAGTATCCGGTAACAGCAACAAACCAAAGCGGCGGCGTGAATGTTCATGTTACTATAACAGGCAAATGTAAAGACGGCAAAACGCTTTCGAGCGCCAATAAACTACCAATCTGGATTTATAAAGACGACCAATGGCAATATGTTGGCGAAATTGTTGAAGGGCAGGTGACTATCAATTGTATTCAACTTGGAGTATCTTATAAATACAGAACAAAATGGGAAGATAAATATGTCCCGTCAGACACAGCGACTCCAGAAACCCACACTGCAACTTCTACAAATGAAGCGGTAGAGTTTACAATAGACGATCCGTCTCTGTGTAATTAAAGATGCGTTAATTAATCAGCCGGAGAAATTTTTCCGGCTGAAGATTATAAATGTTATCCATATCAGCGAGGTAGTTTGGATGAAAACAGTAGGCGATATTCTAAAAAAGAAAGGCGATCGTATCTGGTCGGTTACGCCAGAAACAAAAGTATATGACGCTTTACAGCTCATGGCTCTAAAAGAAATAGGAGCCGTGGTAGTTATTAAAGACGATGATCTAATTGGCATTATGTCTGAGAGAGATTATGCAAGAAAAGTAATCCTTTTCGGCAAGTTCTCTAAAGATGTTTCAGTTGGAGAAATTATGACGACAAATGTAATTAAAGTAGCTCCATCTCAAAGCATTGACGAATGCATGTTATTAATGACTAATAAAAAAATTCGCCATTTGCCTGTTATGCACGATGGTCTGCTGACGGGTATCATTTCAGTTGGAGACGTGGTTTCCGCAGTCATTTCGGAAAAAGAGAGCGTGATTACGCAGCTAGAAAATTATATTTCCGGAACTCCATAAACTGGCTGTCAGTTAGAATATTTAATCGTTGCTGACGTCGATTTCAACCGGAGCTGGATTCAGCCTCCTATGGAATAAAAGCGTAATTAATAAACCCAAAGAACAACCTATTATAACTGAAAGAACCCGCTCTAATACAGTCTCCCACGAAGGCAGACTTGTAAGTCCATCGTGATGCAGCATAATTATAATTACGGCCGCAAGGGAAGAACGGCTGCCTGCCATAGCTTTAAATAAATAACAAAAACTTATTGCCATAACAAAAGCTAAAGTAAGAGTATAAAGATTAGGCATGCCTAACAAAAGACACAACAGACTTGCGGCGCTCCCCGCGAGGTTCGCCTTAATGCGTGTAAACGCTAATGGCAGAGCTTCTTTGCTGTCTGGCGATAAAACAAGCACAACGGAAATAAGGCACCAGCTTATATCTGTAAAACCGGTTATGTAAGATAAAATAAATACTATTATTCCCCCTGAAACGCACTTTGCTATGTAAAGCAGCAATTGATTTGTTTTTACTTTCATTGAATACAGTAGCTTCCCAATTTATTACAAATTATAATCAGCGCATCTTTTCATTGACGTAATATCTCGTCCAGTCAAACACATCGCATAATTTAACAATATAAAATATTGTTAAATTAAGTCAAGTCGGTTGACTTAAATAATGTCATTTTAGCATCGTGGAAAATAAAATGCCTTTTTTTTAAAAAAGTACTTGCGCGATAAATAGTATTCTGCTATTTTAAAACAATACAAAACGAAAGTATATGATAGCAAAAGATACTTCGTCAATGTAGAAACGAAATCATTGGTTAGCTGTTCCAAATAAATATGCGCAAAAGTGATAATATATTATATCAGATTACGATATAACAAAACAAAAGATAGAAAACGAAACAATAAATTGTATTTTTTCTAAACTTAAATTATTTACGCAACAATGGAAACAATGGAAACAATGGAAACAATGGGAGGCTGCTATTTTTAGCGAAGAACAAAAATTGAAAATTTTGCCGCTCTTACTCAAAAAAAGAAGAGTATTAAAAAATACTTTATGCAAAATATTCAAAACTGCATCTGCAACTATTACAGTATATGCGCAGCGTTTTATAAAAGTTTTTCGTGGGGATATTATATCCGGGGCTTTAGAAAACAAAATACGCATACGCAAAAACAAAATAGTATTTCCAAACGAAAAAAAACAAATAACTTTTAGGACGACGGTTTTAGCTTGTATTAAGTAATCAAAAAGAAGGATTTGCTTGAATACTTCTTTATCTGGAAAATAATTAACTATAAATAAATAAGAGGAGCGTAATATGTTTTTAGGATTAAAAAAATACCACCTGGCTTTTTTAGTGGCATGTCTATTCTTTTTTGGCTTTACTGGCGGGAACAAAAAACAAACAGGAACGTATCCGGAATTAGGACAGCCAAGTCTCCTTGTAGAAGGAACTCCTGGCAAATGGGACGAGAAAAAAGTTCACACATTTTCAATTGTTGAAGCTAACAAAGACGGTTATAAATATTGGGGTTACTACGGCTTAGACCATTATACAGATCCTGCTGAAACAAGAAAAGGCGGTTTAGTAAGAAGCAACGATCTTGTTAACTGGGTAAAATATGAAGGAAATCCAGTAATACCAAACGATTGCCGCTGGCCTACCGCAGTTATTGACAAAGGCGTTTTTAACGTTTTTTATGCCGAGTATACTCCTGAAATTATGAGCCGAATTGTAAGAGTTACAAGCAAAGACGGAATTCATTTTGGCGATAAAGAAGTAATCGCTCCTTTTGAAAAAGGGCTGCAGAATCAAAATCCTTTCATCTATTTCAATAAAGCGGATAAAAAATATTACTTGTTTTATTATCATGGCAGAGAGCTTGGCGACAGTACAGATAACCATTGGGATATTATGGTTAAATCTGCTAAAGATATCAGTAAATTAAAAGACGCTAAACCAAAACTTATCATGACGTCCAAGTTTACTATTGCAGCTCCTTCAGTAGCGTTTTACAATGGCAAATACTATTTGCTAATTGAAGCTTTCCATCCTAATAAATGGGACGCTAAATGGGTTACGCTTGGTTATGAATCTAAGTCGATTGATAAAGGATACAAAGAAGTCGGCAATAATCCGGTCTTAAAAGATGACGACGCTTGCGCGTTTCAGTATGTGTTAAAAAATAATCTTTATGTAACATATTCGCATCGCGTTGATTATAAAAATAACGACTGGATATTAAATATCAGAAAGGCGGAAAAATGAATAAATTCCTTGAGGAAATATTAGAACAGCCCAAATCCTTACAGGATACTCTAGATTTTTATCTCCACGGCGAGGGAAGGGCTGATATTGAAAACATATTAAAAATATGGAAAAGTAAGAAATTTGAACAGATTGTTTTCACAGGCATGGGAAGCTCTTTTTTCGCTTCCCAGGCTGCTGTGTGCCTGCTCAATAAATACGGAATTAAAGCCTTTGTAATTAATTCAGGCGAACTGTTGCATTATCAGCTGCCATTAATACAAGCCGACACTTTGCTGATTTGCGTTTCGCAATCGGGCGAAAGCTATGAGGCGGTTAAAATTCTTGATGCAATTCCGGAAGACGTAGTTTGTATTGGGATTAGCAACGAAGCCGATAGCGCTCTTGCTCAAAAAACAAAAGCCTGTCTGTTGAGCAAAGCCGGTCCGGAAGAAATGACTTCTACAAAAACATTTGTTTCTACTTTATTGGTTCTGAATATTTTTGTTCTGGCTATGGCAAACGATTTAACTGAAGCTAAAATTGAAGGGATAAAAAAGCTTGCAGAACAGGCAGATTCAATAATAAAAACAAAAGAAGAATGGCTTGCTCCGGCATCGGAGTTTTTAGGTCATCCGGCCTTTGTACAGTTAATTGGCCGCGGCGAGACTTTTGCTTCAGTCCAGCAAAGCGCATTAATGTTTAAGGAAGGCGCAAGAAATCCTGCGTCTGGTTTATTGGGCGGCGAGTTCAGACATGGTCCGTTAGAAATGGTAAAGAAAGGTTTTAAAGCTATTATATTTGCCCCGGAAGGAAGTACTTATCAACAGAGCATAAAATTAGCGGAAGATATTATAAGATTTGAAGGTCAAGTAATTGTTATAACTAATAGCGTCTCTGCAATAAAAAATGATAATGTATTCACAATACGCGTTCCTGAAACGGAAGAATATTTATTCCCAATTCTTAGCGTAATACCTGTACAGTTCCTGGTTAATGAATGGGCTTTATCAAACGGAATGGAACCAGGTAATTTTACTCGCGGAGCAAAAGTAACGGTTACCGAATAAGCAGGTAAAAAAAAGTATTATAGTTCGGGTTACTATAGTAAGTAATAAGTAGTCGTTCCCAGCAGCAGTTGTAGCGGCTGGGAGCATTATTTATTTTATTAGCTGAAGAAAAAAAAATTAGCAATAATAAAGACTTTAGTTTTGCAGAATGGTTTTCTTATAATGCGAATAGAACTTAAAAAAATAATATATACAGATAATATTTATTGGATATAAAACTGAGGATAAAATGGATCAAAAAGCGATTATAGGGGTTGACGTAGGCGGAACAAAAATAATGACCGGAGCTATTACTCCGGAAGGTAAAATAATAGGAAAGCCTTTTACAATTCCAACCGGAGGAACCGATAAAAAGGAAGCGATTCTCGGTAGAATATTTGAATCAATAGACTATACATTAAAAGAAAATAATTTATCAGCGCAAAATGTTTCTGGCATTGGCGTAGGTTGCACGGGACCGCTGGACGTTAAAAACGGAAAGATTCTTGAATGTCCGCAACTGCCTGATTTGCATTTTTATCCGTTGAGAGATGCAATACAGGATAAATATAAAATTCCTGTTGAACTTAATAACGACGCTAACGCATTAATTCTTGGCGAAAGTCTTCTAGGAGCAGGCAGAGGCAACAATACAGTATTGGGGTTTACGCTAGGCACTGGATTGGGCTGTGCAATAGTGATAAACAAACGGCTTCATCTTGGATCTACTGAATCGGCGGGCGAAGTATGGATTTCGCCGTATAAAAATGAAACCATTGAAGACGTAGTCTCCGGCGCAGGAGTAAGCAAGCTTTATCATAATCTTACAGGAAAGAAAATATCTTCAAAAGAGATTGCTGAAATTGCAAGAGCGGGAAATCAGGAAGCTATAGCTGTCTGGAAAGAATTTGGCAAAGCTGTTGCTTTTGCAATGTCCTGGTCTGTTAATTTAATTGATCCAGACGTAGTGATTCTTGGCGGATCAATTGCAAATGCGCTTGATCTTTTTAGCGAATCAATGGAAGAAAATCTGCGCAAGCAAATTTGTCCGGTTCCTGCAGGAAAACTTATAGTAGTACGCGCAGAGCTTGGCGACTATGCCGGCTTTATTGGCGCGGCTAGTTTAATACTTCAAAATAATTTCTAATGGTTAGTAGAGAGCTATATAATTAGGGAAGGTTTTTATTTGCGGCATAAGCTCTGTTGGCTTTCCAATAGTCGGCTCTTATGCTGCAAATAGAATTTTCACTGGCGGAAAAAGAATCAGTGAATAAATAACAGTTATTACATTTATTAACTTATAAAAATCTAAATGAAAAAAAGAGGATTTTTAGTTCTTTTTATTTTAGCATGTTTCGGCTCAGGCTGTAAAACAATAAGCTATGATAATAATGAAAACACTGGGGTAGAGGAAAAACTTCTACCGGCGGATGATAATAAAATCTATCATGCCGCTTTTCCGGGGTTAGGCGCGCCGGAAGACGGCGTAACTACTGAAAAAATGTCCTCCTTTGAAACCCTTGCAGGGGAAAAAATTACCTGGGTTTACTTCTCAAACAACTGGTTTAACGGCGTAATAAAATTTCCTAAAGAAAACGTCAAGACAATTCACAAATACGGCTCGGTTCCTTTTATTCGTCTAATGCCAAGAGCGAGTTACGAACAAAATCCTCCAGACCCAATATTTACAATGCAAAAAATTATCGACGGCTTGTTTGACGCAGATTTAATTCAATGGGCGGACGACGCTAGAGATTGCGGAGTTCCGCTGCTTGCAGAATTTGGAACAGAATGTAACGGTCAATGGTTTAGCTGGAACGCCGCCTTCAACGGAGCGAACAGCAAAGCTATTTATGGCGATCCTGAATTGTATGACGGTATGGAAAGATTCCGCGACGCATACAGGCACATAATAGATATAACTAAAAAAGAAGGAGCTACTAATATTACATGGTTTTTCCATGTTAACGCTCCCGGCGATCCGTCGACTGACTGGAACACGATGAAAGGATATTATCCTGGCGATAACTATATAGACTGGATTGGTCTCAGCGTCTATGGCGCACAATCGAAAGATGAAAAATGGAGAAGCTTCCAAAGTATATTAGACAGCAGCTGGACTGAAATTTCGACAATCTCTGCAACTGGCAAACCGATTGCTATACTTGAATGGGGAACAATTGAAAATCAAATGGCAGATGGAAAAGCTGAATGGATAACCAGCGCTATAAACCTTATAAAAGAAGGGGGGAAGTATTATCCTTATATAAAAGCGCTCAGTTTTTGGCACTCAAGTTTTAGCCAAACCAATTTACGAATTGATTCTTCGCCTCAATCGCTTAAGGCATATCAATCAGGAATAAGCGACAGCATATTTACAAGTAAACCAAAGTTTTCTAAGTGATACTATTAAACAACAACCATTAATTAAATCTGAGGTAAGCATATGAGCAAAAAATTTACAATGTGTTCTTTATTAATGCTGACCGTGATTGCGTTTTCCCTCTGGAGCCCGGTTTTATACGCCGGCTTAGGAGGAAAAATTGCAGGAAAAGTAGTAGACGTAGAGACCGGAGAAGCATTATTAGGAGCTAATATTGTTGTCGAAGGTCAAAGTCTGGGCGCCGCTACAGATATAAACGGCGAGTATTTTATTCTCAATGTTCCGCCCGGAACTTATTCATTAAAAGTATCAACAATTGGCTATACTTCAAAAATAATATCGGGCGTAAGAGTAAACGTTGATAAGACGACAAAAATAGACATATCGCTTAAGAGCTCAGTAATTGAAACAAAAGCGGTGACTGTCAGAGCTGCAAGAGAAGTGGTAAACCTTGACGTTTCAGGAACGCGTTCAAACCTGACAGTAGAGGAAATTCAAGCGCGCCCGGCAACAGCTATGCAGGAAGTTTTAGCTATGCAGCCAGGCGTTGCAATCAGCCATTCGGCGCAGAATGGAACAGGCCTTTCAATCCGCGGCGGCGGCGTAGATGAAACCGGATTTCAGATGAACGGAATCTCATTGAAAGACCAGACGACAAACGTTGCGTTTATGGAGCTTCCGCAAAGCGCAATAAAAGAAATTCAGATTCTTACCGGAGGATTCAGCGCTGAATATGGCGGCGTAAGATCGGGTATTGTAAACGTTATTACTAAAGAAGGAAGTTTAACCGAATACGAAAACTCAATCGATGTAAAAATTACGCCTGCCCAACAGAAACATTTTGGTCCAAGCGCCTATGATAAAAATGGACGCATTTGGCAGGTATTTGCGGGCGCTAAAGCTTTTACTGGAACAACAGCTTCGGACGTTGCAGAATTTGATAAAACAAACGGCGCGTCCGGTTATCCGTTTGAGTTTAGAGGATGGAACGCGATTGCTGCGGATTTAATTAAAGACGGCAATCCAAATAACAATTTAACTCCTCAGGAAGCATTAGACCTTTGGAAGCGTCAGCACAGGCCAATTGCATATGGCAATAAGCCGGATTATGATATTGACGCGAGCTTTAGCGGACCAGTTCCTTTTTCTATTTTTGGTAAAAAAGTTTCGTTTCTTGCGGCAGTTAAATTGCAGGATCAGCAATTTCCTTATCCATTATCAAGAGACGGAGAAATCACTCAGGTTTATCTGGGCAAACTTACAACGCAGTTGACAAAAGAATTAAAACTTTCTGTTGATAACGTTTACGGTTTTAAAAAAGGATGCTCAATTGGTTCCTCTGACGATATAGGAGTTATTAGCGGAAGCTTCTGGGGTCCGGTTGCCGCTACAGCAGGCGGCGCAAGGTCGTCTATCGAGTCGGCCGCTAATGCGTTTTCATATTCGTCTATGTATAATCAGGGCGCGTCAAGTTTAAGAGACGATTATATGTACAGATTAAACGCGGAATTAACTTACGTTTTTAGCCCAAGCACATTTTCAACTTTCAGATATCAATATGGCCGCAACTGGGTAAGTTCCGGTCACATGAGCGAACGCAGTTCTGCAAACGCTTATCAGATTGGCGATAAATGGTACGATGAGACTCCGGAAGGATGGTCCTCGTCTTTAGGCTCTTACGATCTTACAAAAACATTTGCTATGCAGGGGGGCGGCGAAAGATATAACCGCTCAAACAACTGGTTCCACACTTTGCAATTAGACGTAACTTCTCAGTTGGATAGATACGATCAGGCTAAAGCCGGAGCAGGAGTAACATTTTCAACAATCCATACAAGAAGCGCAGTATTCTGGCTTCCTACTTATGAGACCTATGAATCGACTCCGTGGTTTTGGCAGCATTGGGACGCTAACCCTACAACTGGTTACCTGTATGCTCAGGATAAACTTGAATTTGAAGGGATGATTGCCAATGTAGGTTTAAGAGCCGATTTTATGGATCCTAATTCAAATTGTTACCAATTATCATCTGTTTATGACACGTACTATAATCCTCAAAATTTTAGCGTAGGCACAACTAACGATGTATGGTTCACTTCTAAAAAAACTGAAAAAGCAGAAGTAAAAGTTAAACTTCAACCTCGCGTTGGCGTTTCTTTTCCGGTATCGCATGTTGGGAAAATTTATTTCAATTATGGCCATTTCTATCAGGCGCCCGATTATTACAGAATGTATTCTCCCGGCGTAACAAGCGGCGGATCGGCTGGATTCCTGGTTCCAAACCCTAATCTTGATTGGCCGCGTACTATTCAGTATGAAATCGGTTACGAACATTCTCTTGCAGACATGTTTTTAATTCGCGCAGCAGGTTACTATAAAGATATCTCTGGCCAGTTTATGATGGTGGAAGGAATTGACTGGGACGAAACAGTAAAGAATGAAATATGGACTAATAATGAATACGCTGATATCAGAGGCGTTGAATTAAGCTTTAATAAGCCTTACGGCGATTATGTTACATTCTGGACTAATTTCAATTATCAGGTAAGCACAAGCGGCGTAACTTCGCTAAACATAATTTACGAAAACCCAATTAAAGCTGAAGAACAAAAATATAATGTTACAAAAGTAGAACCGATTCCTTCAATTAGTTATAGCGCGGGAATAACCTTGACTATGCCAGACGAATGGGGGATAGCTACAGGGCTTTCTGCAACAATACTTTACTCTTTTGACGATGGCGGTAAAACGCTGTTTAACCCTGAGGCTCCTACCGATCAGCAACATTATATTGAATGCGCAAATTATACTAATACTGATCTGCAGATACAGAAAAGCTTTACAGTGAATTCAAAACAATTTGAGATATATGTAAATATATTTAATCTGTTCGACCAAAAACATTTGTATACCGGCGGCTTTACTCAGGCCGAATATCAAAATTATAAAAACTCTCTTAAAGTGCCGTGGGGCGTTGGAGATAAAAAAGGAAACGACAAATGGGGAGATTATCCGCATGACGGCAAACAGACGAATATTGATATTGGATGGAGGAATTGGAATCAATTTCTTAATCCAAGATCTATCGATATCGGAATCAGATTTAAGTTATGATTTTAATAAAGGAGAAAACAATGAAATTTAAAATAGAATACATATTCTTTATTCTCTTAACGGGTATTTTCATTCTAACTCAAAAACCGGTTATGGGACAGGTGGCGAACATTGATATTGGCAATTACCAATTGGAATGGCATAATAATGCGCAGTTTGTAGGGGGCGGCTACTCTAGCTCAAGTTTTACAGGCGTTTGGCCGGGCGGATGGTATAAAAGAGGCACTATCGGCTGGCTTGGCGTAGGCTGCGGTTATGATAAATTAATTAAGTTTAGAAATGGAATTGATGCGACTGCCGGTTTAGATACTATAAGTCACGAAATTGAGTATGCTCCTGAAGTTGACGGAACGGTCAGTCCAATTCAGGAAATCAGAAAATTTCAGCCTCCAAGCGTTGTCGTAGACGGCAAGCCTTCTAAGCCGTATAAAGGGACTGTTGATAAAACAATTCCGTCTTCAATGATGGTGGAAAGTGTTTCTAAAACAGGGTGGGGACGCGGCGGAAGCTGGTTTAAAATTAAAGTCTATGCTTTTGATAATCCTAATTTTTCTGACTTTGTGATTTTAGACTATACGATGATTGAGAAAATGAATTTTACTAAAGAAAATAATAATGCTAATGGACCGACAAATCAGACTATCCGCCAATGGTTTAGTCCAATCATTGGTTTTAACCCTACTCAATACGGGTTTGAACAATACGGCGAAGGATTTGAATTGGCGGATACATGGAGCGATTATATAGTCAGACCATCGCAATTAGTTCCTGCAGGAACTTCAGCTCGCGATTCTCTAATTATTTCTTATGCTTGCGATTCAAATGATCCGAGGTTAAACGGGGGAGTCCCTTCAAATTTTGGCGATCCTTTATCGGACGGCGAACTTGTCTCTACCGCTTACGTTGGCATGACTACTTTATATGCAGACAAAGCGGCTAATGAAAAAGTTGACGACATCACTCAACCGATGAATGTTATTACCGGGCATATAGACGATTTATGGAATTGGGAAGGCGAAGGTCTTATTTATGACTGGGCAACAACGCCTGGCCGCTTAAGCAATACGCATGGCTCTCCATGGGAGGTTAATCCCGATATAGCTTATACTGACTTAGCCAGAATGTCTTATCAGTGGGTCGGTCCTTATGATATGACTTATAACGATTCCGTACATTTTGTAATTGCGTTAGGCGCAGGCGGGCTTGATGCGGCAAAAGCTGTTCAACTTGGCGTTGACTGGAAAGCGGGTTTGTATACCGACACGCAAAAAGATTCAGCAATTGCCACTGGACTCGACTCTTTATTTAACACATTGGATAAAGCTAAATGGGCCTGGAATAATTTTCAGAAAACAGGCGACTTCGGCATCCCATGGACTCTTCCGGCTCCAGATCTAAACGTTACTTCAGGTCCAGGCTGGAATATAATTTCCTGGAATTATCCTGAATCTAACATGTACAACAACGTTAAAACCGGCGAAGATGATTTTAAGGAATGGAGAGTATATCAAAAGAGAGGCGATTATCTTGTAGATCATCCGGACGATAAAGGCTTTTACGATTATCATTTAATCTATTCCACTACTGACAGAAATAACCGGACGTATAATGACACTTCTGTTATTAGAGGAATTACATATCACTATTATGTTACGGCTGTTAATAAGGCGGGGATCGAAGGAAGTAAATTTTCTAATCGTACTTTATACGGTGCGTCTTCATTTTTAGCGGGTTCTACGAATTCAAAAAAAGTAAAGATAGTCCCAAACCCTTATATATCAAATGCGGGAGCAATGAATTTTTCAGACCCTAATGAAATTAAATTTTTTAATTTGCCACCATATTGCACATTGCGAATTTACAACGAAGTTGGCGACATCATAAAAACAATCCGCCATTCTTCCGGTTCCGGAGATGAAACCTGGGATCAGTTGACCTCTGCGCACCAGTATGTTACCAGCGGAGTATATATACTTTCCGTGCAGGACGCTAAAGGGTTAGATGGAAAAAGCCTGGAAGGGAAAAACTATAAATTCGTAATTGTACGATAGGCAAAGGAGTTTAAAAATGAATAAAATAAAAACTAAAATACTATATGCAGTCATAGCATTTATCGTAGGCTCTGGAACGCTTTCCGCACAGGTAGACGTAAATAAAATGGCGCAGTCAGGAATGAAGTTCCTTTCTGTTTCAGTTGGAGCGCGCGGCGTTGCAATGGGCGACGCTTTTGTTGCAATTGCCGATAATGCGGAAGCTATGTTTTGGAACCCTGCGGGGATGACAAGGACAAATAAACAAATAGATGTTGCAATAGGTTATAATAAATGGATAGCCGATATCAGTCATCAGTATATTGGCGCAGTTTATAATGCCGGTAACATTGGCTCGTTCGGAGTTCAAATGATATATGTAGATTATGGCGATCTTGACGGAACCAGAAGAAGCGATTCTGATCCAAACGGCTACATAGAGACAGGAACATTTTCGCCGAGCGCTTATGTAATAGGCCTGTCTTACGCTAAAGCTATAAGCGATAAATTTTCATTTGGCGCAAATCTAAAATATGTCAGGCAGGATTTAGGCGCAGGCTACGTTTCAACTGGAACGACAACTGAAGAAAATAAATTAGTAGATAATAAATTAGGCGAGTTCGCGCTCGATTTTGGCACGCTCTATTATACGGGCTATAAAGATCTCCGTCTTGCAATGAGCATAACTAATATGTCGCTTGAAAAAGGTTTTATTAAAGAGTCTTTCCCTTTGCCAATTGCTCTTAAGTTTGGAGTGGCGATGGATATACTGAAGGCGTTCGATATAAACCCGATTCATCGTTTTACTGTTGCAATAGATGGAATTCACCAGCGCGATTATACGGAAAGAATTCATATTGGCGCAGAATATATGTTTGATAATATGGTAGCGTTCAGGATTGGTTACAAAACTAATTATGACGAAGATCATTTTGCGACAGGTTTAGGACTTAGAGTAATGGATGCATTAAGAGTAGATTACGCTTATAGTCCATTCAGCAGATTAGAAGCTGTTCATAGAATATCCCTTGGTTATGAATTATAAAACCGAATGGATTATATTTGACAATTATTTTACAAAACCAAAACAATAATAATGTGAGGTTAATTAAATGAAAAAAAAGAATTACGCTAAAAAGATATACATTGCCGCAGCGTTATGCATAATAACGGCAGCAAGCTTTGTGTTTGCTTCGTGCAAAGACGGTCCGGTATTTAACGATCCAAACCCTTCCGGGTTAGCGGCTCCAGTTATAAATTCAATTGAACCAGCGTCTGGTTTGCTAAATGATACTGTTACAATTACCGGCTCTGGCTTTAATACAAATACGGATTATAATTTTGTTTCTTTTACTAATGACGTAGGGACGGTTGTATCTGCAAGCGCTACGGAATTAAAAGTAAAGCTGCCGGGAATTGTAAATACGGCTGTAAAAGCAAAAGTTGCAGTTAAAGGCTCGTTATACTGGAGTAACGGCGTTGATTTCCAGTTTAACGATACTACGACGGTTACGCCATAATTTAGCTCTGCATTAAAAAGCTAAGTTAAATTAGAAGCTGTATTCAGTATGCTGTGTGAAATAACTAAGGTACAATATTGATCCAGAGGAGATACCTGCTTATTCAGACAGCATACGAAAATATATGATCGCGCTTTTTATGCTAAGTTGAAGAGCGCAACGCGAATTATATAATCTGAACAAATAGGATAGATAACTAAACTCAAAAAAAATGTAATACAGTATGATAAGAATAAACAGACTTCCGCTTTTATTAGTAATTATAATAATACAACTTTTTACATTGCCTTCGTTTGCGGGTTCAAAGGAAGGGGATGTGCTTTTGCAGACCTGGCGGTTAAAATCGTCATTGTTAATAACCGAAAGCGGAGAAAGTATTTCCGTTAGCAATTTTAAGGAAGACGGCTGGTATCCTGTTACAGTCCCTTCAACTGTGTTAAGAGCGTTAGTTAAAAATGGAGTCTATCCCGATCCCCGAATCGATATGAATAACTATAAAATACCCGACGTATCGGATTCATTCAATATCAAAAACGACCTTGCAAAATATAGCTATCTCCCAGGTAAGCAAAATCCATTTAAAGACCCTTATTGGTTCAGGACGGAGTTCGCTATTCCTGATTCGCAAAAAGGAAAAACAGTCTGGTTGAATTTCAAAGGGATCAACTATCGCGCGGAAGTCTGGCTTAACGGAAAGAAAATCGCAACTCCAAACGAAATGGCGGGGATGTTTCAGCGGTTTAAGTTTAACGTTACTGATTATATAAAGAATGAAGGACAAAATTATTTAGCGGTTAAAATATTCCAGGTAGATAATCCTGGAACGCCGGGAACGCAAAAGGAAGTGTTTGGCGAAACCCGAAACCATGCCGAGGATATATTTAAAGACGTTACTCTTAAAATATCCGGCGGCTGGGATTGCGCTTTGCCTGTGCGCGATAGAAACATGGGAATATATGAAGACGTATACTTAAGTTTTACAGGCGCAGTAGATATAATAAATCCATATATAGTAACCGATCTGCCTTTGCCTGATACTACAACTGCGGACATTAAAATAAGCGCAGAACTTGTTAATACAACAAACGCTCCAATTTCAGTAACTCTAAAAGGGAAGATAGATTTAATACGGGAATTTGACTTTATAAGCTATACAAAAAAGTTTACGAATAAATTTGAAAGCGTTGCTTTTGAAAAAAAAGTTGATGTTCCGGCTAAAGGAACTATGACTGTAAAATTTAACGAAGAAGAATTTCCACAGCTCAAAATAAAAAATCCGCTCTTATGGCGTCCAAACGGCTATGGCGAACAATACCTGCATAATCTTGAACTCACTGCAATTATAGATAATAAAATATCTGCGTTAAAAAACACCTCCTTTGGAATAAGAAAAATTACAAATACCATAAAAGAATTAAACGGCGAAAATGGAAGAGTATTTTATGTAAATGGTCAACGCGTATTTTGCCGCGGCGGATGGATTCAGCCGGATTTGCTTTTGGATATGGACACAAAGCGTATTTACGATGAAGCAAGATTGCTGGCAAACGCTAACGTGAATATGATTGCAAATGAGGATATGCCTTCGCCAAAAGAAGAATTTATGGACGCTTGCGATAAATATGGTCTTATGCTCTGGCAGGTATTTTATCAGTGCTGGACTGCCGTTCCCGGCACGCCTACGGCTTATTATCCTTTGGATCATTATCTGGCAATTAAAAACGCTAATGATATTATTCTGCGTTACAGAAATAATGCAAGCCTTGTATTGTGGTGCGCTGCTGTCGAATCGACCGTTTGCCCGGATTTATATATGGCTCTAAAAAGCAGTCTGAAAAATTATGATACTACAAGACCATTCCTTACAACAAGCGGCGTGCTCTGGGATTTAAATTTAACGCCTTATGTAAATAACGATTTACCCGTTGGACTTTCCGACGACGGCGAACCGCAATGGCATTGGCGTCCAGAGCCGACTTATTTTGACGTTATACGAAGCGTAAAATTTCAGATGTTTCGTTCAGAGCTTGGGCAGCCTGCGGCGCCTGTTTTAAGCACAATAAAGAAATTTATTAAGAATCCGGGGCAGGATAAAAGCAATAAACTTTTTCCGTTAGATAGCGTATGGGCAGAGCATGGCGCGTGGGATAGCGACGACTTTGCGTATAAAGGCTACCATGAAGTAATAAGCAAACGCTATGGCTCTTGCTCAACAATTGAGGATTACGCCCGCAAGGCTCAGTATATAAATGCGGATGGCTATCGGGCAATGTATGAAGCCGCTAATCATAGGATGTGGGATATTACTAGCGGAGTTATGCTGTGGAAGCTTAACGATTGCGCTCCTTCAATATTGTGGCAGATATACGACTGGTACCTTAATCCAAACGCTGCTTATTATTATGCTAAGAAAGCCTGCGAACCTTTGCATATCCAAATGAACGCAAATGACGGAATGGTATCGGTGATTAACAGACTGCATAAAGAATTAAAAAATATAATTGTTGAGGCAAAGCTTTATGATTATAATCTGAAGCTTAAATGGGAAAAGAGCAAAACAGTTAATGTTGGCGAAGACAGATATTTTGAAACTTTTGAAATACCTAAGCTAAACGATTTAACGACAGTATATTTTGTAAAGTTAGAACTAAAGGATGAAAAAGGGAAAAACCTTTCATCAAACTTTTATTGGCTGTCGTCAAAAAATCCTTCGGAAATGTCGGATCTGGCAAATGCAGAAAATCCAAAATTAAAAGTAAAATATAAAATTGAAGAATCAGAAAACGAATATATAATTAAAGTGAAGTTGAAAAACGCTTCTGATAAACTTTCCTTTTTTAATAGATTAGCTGTAATGAAAAAAGAAAAGAACGAAGAAGTTTTGCCTACATTCTGGGAAGATAATTTTATAACATTATTCCCGGGCGAAGAAAGAAACATTATGGCTCGTCTTGCAAAAAGCGACGTAGAAAATGAAACTCTAACAGTGACTGTGAATGATAATGACTAAACTCAATTCCAATAAATAATTACGAATGTCTTCCTGAGCGAAGTTGTAGGATGAAGTTATTGCGGATAGTAAATAAATAATTGTTTAGCATAACGATATTAAATAAAAGGCGTTATAATATGAAAATTCAAAAATTGTTTTTGCTTGCCTTATTATTGATTGTAAGCCAGCGTTTAAATGCAATTACAGAAACGGAAATAAAATCTGGAGGAGTTTTGCTTAAGGACTGGAGCTTAAAATCGTCGTTGTTAGTAAAAGAAACCGGGGAGAAAATTTCTACAGGCGAATTCAAAGAAGAAAACTGGTTTCCTGTAACAGTCCCGACAACCGTGCTAAACGCTTTAGTGAAAAACAAAGTTTATCCCGATCCCCGTATTGATTTAAACGATTATCTGATCCCCGACGTATCAGATACGTTTAATATGAAAAACGACTTAGCGAAATACAGCTATCTGCCCAATAAACAAAATCCATTTAAAGACCCGTATTGGTACAGGACAGAATTTATAATTCCGGAAAACGAAAATAGTAAAACAGTATGGCTTAACTTTAACGGGATTAATTACCGCGCTGACGTTTTTGTAAATGGGACTAAAATTGCAGACGCTAAAACAATGGCCGGGATGTTTCAGCGGTTTAAATTTGATATTTCAAAATATGTAAACCGTAAAGGCAAAAATTATTTAGCAGTAAAAATATATCAGGTAGATCATCCGGGAACTCCAAATCCAGGCGTGCAAAAACAGGTGTTTGGAGATACAAGGAAATTCACAGAAGACTTATTCAAAGACGTTACTCTTAAAATATCCGGCGGCTGGGATTGCGCCCCAGTAGTTCGCGATCGTAATATGGGCATTTATCAGGATGTTTTTTTAACTTTCTCTAATGAAGTCGACATAATAAATCCTTTTATAACTACAAAGCTCCCTTTGCCGGATACTACGCGGGCTAATATTACGATCACAGCCGAACTTGTTAACTCAAGCGATAAACCGCAGAAAGGAATACTAAAAGGGAAAATAAATTTTCTAACTGAATTGGATATGATAAGTTATAAAAAGAAATTCTCCGGGAGTATGGAAACGGTAACGTTTGAAAAGGAAGTTGAAATACCGGCAGGAACTACTATTGCGGCAGGTTTCAGTTACAATGATTTTGAGCAGCTTAAAATTAAAAATCCTCATCTGTGGTATCCAAACGGATATGGCGAACAATACCTGCACAACCTTGAACTTAGTTTCGTAATAGACGGAAAAGAATCCGCTAAGAAAAATACTCTGTTTGGAATAAGAGAACTAAGCAATACTATTAAGGAATTAAAAGGAGAACATGGCAGAGTATTCTATATAAACGGCAAACGCGTATTTTGCCGCGGCGGATGGCTGCAGCCTGATATTTTGCTTGATATGAATACTAAAAGAATCTACGACGAAGCAAGACTTCTTGCAAACTCAAATGTGAACATGGTAGCTACCGAAGATATGCCTTCGCCAAAAGAAGAATTTATGGAAGCCTGCGATAAATACGGCTTAATGCTTTGGGGCGTATTTTATCAGTGTTTTACTTTTGTGCCGGGTACGCCAACGGCTGAAAATCCATTGGATCATGAACTTGCGACACAATGCTCGCGAGATATAATTAAACGATACAGAAACAGCCCGTCTCTTGTTCTCTATTGCGGCGCTGTAGAGGTAGTTCCGGGAGAAGACTTATATAAAAAACTTGTCGCGGTTGTTAAAGAATTAGATACGACGCGCCCTTTTATTCCGGCTTCAAGTATCTGGTGGGATTGGGAGAAGCTAACTCCATATATTAAAAACGAACTCCCGCTCGGAGTAACAGATCACGAAGACCCGGATTATACATGGTATCCGCTTCCTTTTTATTTTACTAAAATACTTGAAGTTCGTTTGCAAATGTTCCGAGACGAACTTGGAGTCCCTACAGTACCAATGCTAAGTAGTCTTAAAAAATTTGTATTTAAGTTAGGCGAAGATAAAAAAAATCCTTTGTTCCCGTTAGATAGCGTTTGGGCTGAGCATGGAGCGTGGGACGGCGACGGTTACGCATATAAGGCTTATCACAATGCTATTAAAAATATATATGGCTTTAATACAAACAATATAGAAGACTATGTAAGAACTGCGCAGTTTGTTAATGCGGATAGCTACCGAGCCATGTTCGAGGCGGCCAACCATAGAATGTGGGATATTACAAGCGGCGTTATGCTTTGGAAATTAAACGATTGTTATCCGTCGGTTTTGTGGCAGATATACGACTGGTATCTAAATCCAAACTCGGCTTATTATTATACTAAAAAAGCCTGCGAACCTCTGCACATTCAGATGAACGCGCATGATTATCAGGTCTCTATTATTAATACGCTTCATAAATCATTGAATAAACTAACCGCAAGCGCTAAAGTCTATGACATTAATCTAAACCTAAAATGGGAAAAAGAAGAAAAATTAAATATTGAAGAAGACAGGTATAAGGAAATATTTATCGTCCCCAAAATAGCCGGTATTACTCCTGCGTATTTTGTAAAACTTGAATTGAAAAATGAAAACGGAGACGTCCTTTCTGAAAATTTATATTGGGAGTCTTCAAAAACTCCTACTGATCTTTCAGACTTAGCAAAGCTTGAATATGTAAAGCCTGAATGCAAATTCAAAACAGAAGAAGCAGATAACGAGTATATCATAAAGGTTAGTCTTAAAAACAGCTCGAATAAAATATCATTGATGAACAGAATAGCGGTTATAAAGAAAGAGAAAGATGAAGAAGTATTGCCGACATTTTGGAACGATAATTTTATAACGCTATTCCCTGGCGAAGTGAAAGTAATTGAAGCAAGAATAGCTAAAAAAGATTTGGAAGGCTGTACGATATCGGTTATAGCCGATAATAACAGATAAAATAAAATTTTTGGTATTGGCCTGTCAACTAAATGATTGTCAAAATACCAATTTGGGCGGGTATAAATGGTGTGGCTCCAATTTATATCCGCTTTTATTATGTCTAAACGTCATTTTATTTGGAGCGTATAAAACATAATATTTTATTTATTTAAATTTGTATTTTTGATTGTGTAAAAACAATTATATTAAACAATAAGACTTAGAGAATTTCAGTTAATGCTCCGGCTTTCTTTAGCGTAGCATAAAGTTCATACTAATAAAATTAAAAGCAGCGTTGTTTAAATAAACTATTTAATTATGCGATTATAAATATTTGTTGACCTGACCCCGTCTTAGAGCAAAACGGGGTTTAGCGAACGCTCCAACCTTACACGATTAGAGCAGAACAGCCGATTTTAATTTTAGAGTCGGCTGTCGCTTTTTAAAGTAGGGCCAGCATAGTTGCAAATATAAATGGAATGAGTTATTTTACCTTAACGGCAAAAAGTAATTTTTGCAAAAGATAATGGTCGTCAATTGTGATCCTTACAATTGAGTAAAAGGGAATAAGGTGAAAATCCTTAACAGTGCCCGCTGCTGTAAGCTTCAATAAGTTTTTTGCCCCTCAAGAGCCAATGTTTCTTTAATGAAATGTGAAGGCCGGCAAAAAGGAAGCAAGTCAGAAGACCTGCCATTAGAGTATAATTCAACGCTTTCGGGTTAAAAGCTAAGGATGATTTAATATCATAAGCTTTCTTTAGTTTAAATCCTTCTTATCAAAAAAACCTGATTGTAATTTGCAACTCTTTGTTTTAAGCGTAACGTCATGAAAAAAGAGAGAAGAAATAATACAATCAAAAACATGGTCGTCTTAAAACCAAAGACAGCCCTTCTATTAATTTGCGTTCCGCAATACAATAAAAACAAATTAGTCAGATATGAACAATAAACCTTTATACGATATTAAAAACGGAGATGATAATCAGGAGATTAAAAAATCTTTTTTTAATTGGAGCGGGGGAAAGGATAGCGCGCTGGCGCTTTATTACTCGCTTAACGATCCATCTATTGAAGTAAAATATCTGCTTACGACTGTGAACAAAGACCGGGACAGAATTTCTATGCACGGCGTAAGAAGGGAACTGTTAAAAGTGCAGGCGGAAAATATCGGTATAGAATTAAAAGAAGTTTCCCTTCCGGAAAATACTTCAATGGAAACTTATGAAAACGCAATTAACGCTAGTCTTACGGAGCTTAAAACCGAAGGGATTGAGTATTCAATATTTGGCGATATTTTTTTAGAAGACTTACGCGAGTACAGAGAGAAAAAACTTGCAGAGGCTGGAATTAAAGGCTTATTCCCCTTGTGGCGCAAACCAACGCGCGAACTAATAAAAGAATTTATAGACTCTGGTTTTAAAACGATAGTAGTGTGCGTTAACGATAAATATTTAGACAAATCATTTGCCGGAAGAATAATTGATAATGATTTCTTAAACGATCTTCCGGATAATGTAGATCCTTGCGGCGAAAATGGCGAGTTCCATACGTTTGTGTTTGACGGTCCTATATTTAAAAACAAAATTAATTTAGAGCCAGGCGAATTGGTTTTTAAGGAATATAAGCCAGACAGTCAGTCAGACTCTGATAACGATGGCGGTAAACATGATACGCGTTTTTGGTATAAGGATATTTTGTTAAAACAATAATCGCAATAACGCCAGACCAGTTGAGAGATATGTTGAATTTATAAAATTGTAGCGCGGACTTTTAGTCTGCGCTAGATTATTTTTATCTTTGCGCAGACTGAAAGTCTACGCTACAAAACAAATTGTATTTTTTGCGCAGACTGAAAGTCTACGCTACAAAACAAATTGTATTTTTTGCGCAGACTGAAAGTCCGCGCTACTAAACAAATTGATTATATAAAGGATTTTATTAATTGGAAAAATCAGGAAGAAAAAATACTTTACTATATGTAATGATTGCAATCGCATTAGTAATATCTTGCATAAGTTTTTTTGCCAGTTCGCATAAGCAAGGCGGCGCTCAATTAAAGAAAGGCTACTCGTCGCCGTATTACAAAGATGAGTTGAAGGTAAAGTATTCTAAAAGTTTTGAAATAGAATATTATGACAGCGCAAAAATAATACGCGTTTTTACGCCTGATAGCGCAAGGACGCTGATATATCAGTATCTGCTTTTGCCTAACGGCGTAAACGTTCCTTCGGGATACGGCGCTTACCAGATTATACGAACGCCTGTAAAATCAGTTATTTCCCTTACTTCAATTTATATTGGCTTTTTGGAAAAACTTGATCTGTTGGATAAGCTTATTGCGGTAGATAATTTCCAGTTTATAAATTCAGAAAAAGTAAAAGAGCTCATAAAAGAGAAGCGTATTACCGAAGTGGGAGAAACCGCAAATTTAAATATTGAAAAAGTAATTTCTATTAATCCGGGCTTGCTTTTAACATACGGAAATGGAAACCCAACGGTAGACGGGCATCAAAAATTAATTCAAAACGGCGTGCTGGTAGCCTCGTCTACTAGTCATTTAGAAAACGCTCCGCTTGCAAGAGCGGAATGGATTAAATTTGTCGCCGCTTTTTTTGATAAAGAAAAAAAAGCAAACGAGATATTCGACAGCGTTGAATACAGGTATAATAAATTAAAAACTCTTGCCGGAACGGCAAAAAATAAGCCGACTGTTTTTACAGACGCCGTCTTTATTGGCAAGTGGTATGAACCGGGCGGCGCAAGTTTTGCAGCTCAATTGCTAAAAGACGCTGGAGCGGATTATATCTGGAAAGATAATAATTCCACCGGGAGTCTGAAACTAAATTACGAACAGGTGCTTGATAAAGCTTATAACGCCGATTTTTGGATTAACGTGCATTTTTGGAATAAGATTTCTGACGTTGTAAAGGAAGATCCCCGCAATGCAAAATTCAAAGCGTACCAGACAAAAAATATATATAATAATAACGCTATTATGAACGAATATGGCGGCAATGAATATTGGGAGTCCGGCGTAATAAACATTGATATTGTGCTGGCCGATCTTATTAAAATATTTCATCCTGATCTTTTACCGGAACATAATTTTAAATATTATAAAAAACTTGCAGACGAATAATGCCAAAGTCTAAACGGAACAAATATATATTCGTCATATTGTTTTTGCTTTTACCATTATCGTTTGTTGTTGACGTATTTCTGGGGTCTGTAAGGATACCATTTGCAGGCGTGATAAACGTCCTATTCAATCCGCAGACCGCAAATCCTGTTTGGATTACAATCATCAATGAGTTTAGAATCCCAAAGGCAATTACTGCTATATTGGCAGGCGGCGCTCTTTCGGTATGCGGTTTATTAATGCAAACATATTTCCGCAATCCTTTAGCCGAGCCCTATGTGCTTGGCATCAGCTCAGGCGCAAGCCTTGGGGTTGCGTTGGTAATATTAACGTCTGAAAAAATAGGTCTTAATTTATTGTTCGCCGGGACGTATAACAAAATAGGAATAACCGCTGCGGCTATGATTGGCGGCGTGATAACATTATCCTTAGTCGCATTAATTGCGCGAAAAGTAAGCAGCAATGTTACTCTTTTAATACTCGGTTTGATGATTGGATATATAATCGGTTCGGTAGAAAGTATATTAAAATATTATAGTACTGCCGAAAATCTACAGGGATATGTTATTTGGGGAATGGGAAATTTTGGCAACGTAATCTGGCGCGATTTAGCGATACTTGTTCCCGTAGTTATAGCGGGATTGATCGCCTCATTCCTTTTATCAAAGCAATTAAACCTTTTATTACTTGGCGAAAATTACGCGCTCAGCATGGGGGCTAATATAAAATTTGTCCGACTAATGATCATAATAATTGGAGGCATACTTGGCGGCGCTATAACGGCGTTTTGCGGTCCCATAGCTTTTGTGGGCATAGCCGTTCCGCATATCACAAAAAATCTTTTTAACGTTTACGATCACAAAATATTAATTCCATCAGTCGCGCTTGTAGGAGCAATCTTAGCGCTTATCTGCGATATAATTTCACAGATGCCCGGCGGAGAACAAACTCTGCCAGTCAATGCGGTTACTTCTTTAATAGGCGCGCCAATAGTTATCTGGATTATATTATCGCAGCGTAAAATTAAACATACTCCGGTTGACGAATAGAATGAAAAAACACCCGACAATAATTGAAGTGAAGAATCTTTCAATTGGTTACAAAGAAAAGAAAACCATGACCGCTGTTTTGGAGAATATAAATCTTGATATTCATCAGGCGGAATTGATATGTCTTATGGGGCCAAACGGATGCGGCAAATCGACTTTACTGCGGACTATTACCGGAATGCAAAAACCGCTTAAGGGAGAAATCGTAATTGAAGGGAAAAATATTTCTTTGTTTGACAGACAGCGGTTTGCAAAAAAAGTAGGCGTTGTTTTAACGGAAAATATAAGCGTAGGCGACATTTCGGTTTATTCATTAGTCAGTATGGGGCGCTATCCGTATAATGACTGGCTTGGAACATTGCGCGAAGAAGATTTTAAAGTTATCGATCATGCTTTAGACGTTACTGAGCTCACTTCATATAAAGATAAAAATTTTTTAGAGCTTAGCGACGGCATGAAGCAGAAAGCTATGATAGCGCGCGCGCTTGCGCAGGATACGCCTATAATTTTGCTTGACGAACCGACCGCGTTTTTAGATATCCCAAGCAAACTTGAAATTATGCAAATGCTAAAAGAGCTTGCGCATAAATTTAATAAATCAATAATCCTTTCGTCTCACGATTTAGACCTCGCGCTTCAATCGGCCGATACAATCTGGCTGATTACAAAGGACGGTAAAATTAAAGTGGACGCTCCTGAAGATTTAGTCCTTAACGGACATTTTGAAAATGCGTTTAATCGTAAAGATATTAAATTCCAGATGCAAAACGGAATTTTTAAGATAGAGCATGAAAATAAAATTAAATTGAAAGTTGAAGGGGATAAAACTGAAGTCTTCTGGACTGAAAGAGCTCTTGAAAGAATTGGAATTTCTACAGATGCTGACTGCGACAGTAATGAAATATTAACGATAAGCAGAACTGATAATAAAATAGTATGGCAGTTTAATGTGAATCGGGAAGCGAAAATATTTTATTCCATTGCTGAACTTTTAGAATATTTGAATGCGGCAAAATTCCAATCAATACAATAAAAATAATGTAATAGCAAACAAATTTTAGCAGAATAATAAATATTGCCATTAGTTATTAAAAATATATTTTTGATTTATATATATTTTAATTACTCTCAGGTTAAATGATGTTTAAAAAGACTTTATTACTCTCTTTCATTATCGCAAACTTATTGTTTTGCCAACCGCTGCTTATTAAAAACGTATTTGATAAATCTGTAAGTAAGATCATAGTAATTGATACTACAATCTCAAACGTGACGTTTGAAAAAAGAAAAATATCCAAGTTTTTTTACGGCGATAAATTTAAAATTATTTTACTAAAAGATTATAGTTATAAACAAGACGCTTATAAAAATAGCTCAATAATTTATTGGGGATTATTTAAACCGAATAGCTTAGTCTGGGCGTCTATAACCGGCCCGCTTGAAGGAGCGCGAAAACATTATGAAAACTATTCTAAAGACGCAAGCTTTGTCGGTTTTGGAAAAGATCTGTTTAATAACAAAATAGTTTTGCTTATGTCTGCAATGAATGAAAATAATATGAACTTTAACAAAAACGCTATTAACCAGTCAAAATCGTATAATGGTTTTATATCAGGTCGGTTAGTAGAATATGGATTACTAGACGACAAATTTCAACCGTTCAAGGGAACTATGGAGAATTACAATACTGCGGCAGACGTGTTTTATGACGACAAAAATATAAACGTATATAAATATAAACAGAGCGAAATGACAATCGTTTCCGTCCCCGATACGCTCTATTATATATATGCGCCTATAAACGCCAACTCTGTTGAAGAGACTGCAAAAGAAGGCGGATATAGATATGTGATAAATTCTACTTATTTTGCCGGAACAAATACTAACGCTACTCATTGCGGAAGGCTTAGAGTATATGGTAAAACATATGTGCAGGAATTGATAGACGACAAACAATTAGAATATGTTGCGCAATATAATAGGCGTCAACAAACGATGCGTTTTTTTTCTAAATCAGAATTCGTTTTGGATAAAGACAGCTTAAACTCAATTGAATTTCAGACAGGCCCGCTTGTGGTAAAAAATGGGGTCGTGGTTAAGAAGGCAATCTCGTCTTCTCTAAATGGATTGCGCGAGGCAAAAAGAACTTTAATTGGAGTTACGGACGATAAACATATTTATTTTATAATTGTCGAGTCGGATGTGGATTTGATCGAGCTGGGGCAATATCTGCTCAGGCTTGATATATTCAAAGGCAAAAAACTTGACGTTATGAACCTTGACGGCGGCTCGTCTACGGCGTTGTATTCCCAGAATAATCCGGAAGTAAATTATAATAGTCAGGCTGTATTGCCATTTTTACTTGGAATAAAATAACGGTATAAGATTTTTATTCGCGCTGTTCAGGAACTAATTGGTTTCGTCTGAAAAGTATTCTTCAGAGTTCCTTTTCCCCAAATAGAATTTTATTTAAGAGATTTGTGTTTACATTATAACAAATAACTCATTATAAAAATTCGGAGGAGAACGCATGGAAAAGAAAGAATTTTCTGGCGAAGTCTATTACGCTTCTGAAAAGATAGTAGACAATGCTCATGGCAAAAACTGGGAAGAAATTTGCAAGTCTGCCGAAGACAGTCTTGAAGGATTCTGGGCAAAAGAGGCTGAAGAACTTCACTGGTTTAAAAAATGGGATAAAGTACTCGACGATTCAAACAAGCCATTTTACAAATGGTTTACCGGAGGACAAACTAATATTGCTTATAACTGTCTTGACCGGCATACTGAAACTTACCGCCGCAACAAATTAGCCTTAATCTGGGAAGGAGAAAACGGGGACTTCCGAAGCTTTTCGTATTTCGCTCTCCGCAGAGACACATGCCGTTTTGCAAATGTGCTTAAAAGTCTGGGAGTAAAAAAAGGGGACAGGGTTACAATTTATATGGGTAGAATTCCGGAGCTGATGATTGCGATGCTTGCCTGCGCAAGAATAGGAGCAATTCATTCTGTAGTTTATGGCGGTTTTTCTGTAGAAGCTTTGCATGAGCGCTTGGAAGACAGCCAGTCAAAAGTGCTTATCGTTTCTGACGGTTCTTTCCAGCGGGGTAAAACAGTTTATTTAAAACAAATAGCCGACGAAGCCCTGCAGCGCGCCGCTACGGTCGAAAGCGTTCTTGTGGTTAAGAGAACCGGAGAGCCGGTGAATATGGAAGCAGGACGCGATATGTGGTACCACGAATTGATGAAGCTGCCGATAGCCAATAATAATTGTAACGTTGAAGTTATGGACGCTGAAGACCCTTTGTTTTTACTTTAT